>Ga0207106_1041_pt1 | contig 27413 bp, 22 predicted proteins | sample Alteio_BWMinHeat_78_FD_153535 | JGI IMG/M metagenome (GOLD analysis project Ga0207106, IMG submission 153535) | Enriched cells from forest soil in Barre Woods Harvard Forest LTER site, Petersham, Massachusetts, United States -... | ecosystem: Environmental > Terrestrial > Soil > Temperate forest >...
GAATTGGAACATTCAAACACCTGAATACAATGCCAAGACCAATATGATCCTGCCTCATCTGCTAACTCACGTGGCCGAACTGGAGAACTATCTCATGGGAGCTTACGAGACTGTGGATACCGATCTCATAGGGGAAGTGGCGGGTGCAGTTAGAAAGATGCTGGCTCTTCACTCCGGGAACCATATGGGATATTGGTATGCGACGGTATTGGCGAGCGGTCGTCACCAGACCGACTTGGCAGAGATTGACAAGATGCTCCAAGGCGGCGTTTGAACATATCGTGAGAATCCTTTATCTGGTGCATCAGTTTTACCCCAGATTTTCTTCGGGAACCGAGAGGTTTGTCCTGAACCTGGCATCAAGCCTGCAGCGTGACAGGCACTTCCCGGAAGTCGTTACCTACGATTTGTTCAACACTGAACCGTTCAGCTCACGGAATCAGGTTTCCGCCAAGGAGTATACGTATAAGAACATCCCCATCGTCGCGGTGCGACACAGCGCGATGCCCATCGACGTGCACACTTCGGGCGAAGATCCTGAAATCTATCGGTTTGCACTTACCTTCTTACAAAGCAGGAAGGGTTATGACGTCCTGCATTGCGCACACCCGATGAGACTCGCGTCATTTCTCAAGGCAGCTAGGGAGCTAACGCTGCCATACATCCTCACCCTCACGGATTTCTGGTTAATTTGCCCGAAGATTTTTCTCCAGACGAGCTCTGGAATCCTCTGCGCGGGTCCCGAGCGGGGAGACGTCTGCGGCAGGTTGTGTCCTGAACTCCCTACGAAATTCGTACGCGATCGGCTGGAAATCACCCAGGAAATTCTATTTGGTGCGAAGGCTATTGTTTCGCCCTCTCGATTTCTGGCCGCTCTTTTCAAAAGAGAATTTCCAGAGTTGAAGATTTCCATCATCCGCCACGGCATGGATTCCAGATCTCTTAAGGCGAACACGAGAACTTACAGGAAAGGGGACCGGATCGTCTTTGGCTACACCGGCGGTCTTGCACCGCATAAGGGTGTTCACCTGCTGCTCAAGGCTTTTCGAGAATTACGAACAGACAGCGCTAAGTTGAAGGTGTATGGCACCTACTCCCATGAAATGGAGTATGCTCGACTTCTGCTCAAGATCGCCGAAGGAGACAAACGGATTGAATTCTGCGGAGCCTATAAGCCAGCAGATGTGGGACCGGTCTTACAGGGCATCGATGTGCTCGTAGTTCCCTCGACCGTATACGAGAGTTATTCGCTTGCGCTTCATGAAGCATTGGCCTGCAGCGTCCCGGTAATCGCCGCGGATCTCGGCGCAGTTAACGAAGAATTAGAGAACTCTATCAATGGCCTCACTTTTCGGGCAGGGGATAAAGACGACCTCAAAAGCAAAATGCAGCACGTCGCGGAGAATCCCGAGATCCTGAACGAAATCAAGCAAAATCTGGAACGGCACATCCCCACGCTTGTGGAGGAGGAGGCATACATGTATGAACGGCTGTACCACATGAGCCAAAGAGAGATAGGCCGTACGACATAAGCATCCCGTTCTGCAAATAGAACTGTGAGTTGACACTCGAAGGAGCGCGCTATAAGGTCAATCCATTCGAGGCAAGAGCCAAGGAATCCTGTGTGGCAACTGATCCGAGAGGTTCAAAAGAATAGAGAACTGATCTGGGCGCTTGCACTCAAAGAATTGCACGTTCGGTACAAGCGCTCGGCTCTTGGTTTTCTGTGGGCCCTGCTCAACCCTTTGCTCATGATGATCATTTTGACCATGGTGTTTTCCACCGTTATGCGTGTTCCCGTTCACGATTATCCGATTTTCCTGATCAGCACTTTGCTGCCGTGGACGTTTTTCTCCCAATCCCTGGCTTATGCTGTGGAGTCAATCGTAAGCAATGGCGATCTTTTGAAGAAAGTGTACGTGGCCAAGTCTGTTTTCCCGCTGGCCGCTATTGTTTCGAATCTCATCAATTTTATTTTATCGATGATTCCGTTGATTTTGCTTCTCGTTGTTTTCAGGTTCCCGTTCTATTGGACGTGGTTTTATCTGCTGGTACCCTTTGTCAGCTTGGTCTTGTTTACTCTCGGCTGCGGTTTTTTCTTAGCCATGGTCAACGTTTTCTTCCGCGATATGGCCCACATCCTGCAAATTGTTCTGCAGGCGTGGTTCTATTTTTGCCCCATCATCTACTCACTAGATTTCGTTCCGGCACGTTATCGCCCGCTTTTTCGCCTTAACCCGTTGGTGTATCCGCTCAATGGATTTCGTTTGGCCATCTATTACGGCCAGCTTCCGTCGTTGCAATCGATGGCCATCTCCTTGGCGTGCGGTATCGGTGCACTGGTTCTCGGATATAAACTCTTCCAGCGTTCGCAAGACACATTAGTCTTTTATGTCTAACTTTGAGGCAGTTGCAAATATTGAGCGGATCTGTTTCCAGGGCGTCGTGCAACGTTTCCGTTTGATTCAGGAGCGTCCGGACACGCTACGCGAAGCATTTGCACATCTGTTCCGAAACAAAGTCAGTTACCATGATTTTGAAGCCCTAAAAGGAATTTCGTTTGTAGTCCGCGAAGGCGAAACGGTTGCCATCATCGGTCGCAACGGTTCGGGAAAGAGCACGATTCTTAAAATCATTGCAGGAGTTTATCGTCCTACTGCAGGGGAAGTCAGAGTGTCAGGCCAGGTGGGAGCACTGATTGAGTTGGGCGCGGGATTTCATTCAGATCTCACGGGCCGAGAGAACATTGTCCTTAATGGTCTGTTATTGGGATTATCCAAACAAGAGATTCAGGCACGAGAAAAACAGATTTTAGATTTTGCCGAATTGGGTGACTTTATTGACTCACCTGTAAAACAATACTCGAGTGGAATGTATATGCGATTGGGCTTCGCGGTAGCGACCGAGATCGATCCTGACATTCTGCTCATCGATGAAATTCTCGCTGTGGGTGACGAGTCATTTCAATATAAGTGCTCAGCTCGCATTGAGGACTTTCGACGGCGCGGCAAGACCATCGTTTTCGTGTCACATAATCTTGCCGTAGTACGCCAGCTTTGCCATCACGCTTTTCTGATTGACGGCGGTGAGCTCTTAGCGGGTGGCCCGGTTGATGAAGTGATAGCCCGTTACGAGGATCTTCTCCACCAGCCTGTTGGGGGATGAACTTAGAGCGTTTGGCACTTTCTGGTATGTCAGTTACCGTGCGATCCTACACAGGGGAAAATGAACGCGGCCGAGGACAAATAAAATGACGAAAACACGAGCGTTAATCACAGGAATTACGGGGCAAGATGGCTCATATCTTGCTGAGTTCCTCATCGGTCGTGGATATGAGGTATTTGGTGTAGTTCGACGCAGCAGCAGCGTAAATTCCGAGCGAGTGGCACACCTCGCGGAGCAACTTACTTTCATACAGGCAGACCTACTAGACCAAACATCGCTTATTAATGCCTTGCGGCAAGCTCGCCCGCGAGAGGTTTACAATCTCGCAGCCCAATCGTTCGTGCCCACGTCGTGGGACCAACCGGTACTGACAGGTGAGTTCACAGCACTCGGCGTGACCCGCATGTTGGAAGCTATCCGTGCAGTGGACCCGGATATACGATTTTATCAGGCTTCAAGCAGCGAAATGTTCGGAAAGCCGTCCGATTCTCCTCAACGTGAAACCACGCCTTTCCATCCTCGCAGCCCATATGGCGTTGCGAAGGTATACGGCCACCATGTAACCGTCAACTATCGGGAGAGCTATGGCCTTTTTGCTTGTTCGGGGATTCTTTTCAATCACGAATCACCGCGCCGAGGTGTCGAGTTCATATCACGCAAAGTCACTCAGGGTGTCGCAAAAATCAAAGTGGGAGTAGCAAAAGAACTGGTCTTAGGCAATCTTGAGGCAAAGCGAGACTGGGGTTTTGCCGGCGAATACGTCGAAGCTATGTGGCACATGCTGCAGCAAGACGGGCCGGAGGATTACGTGATTGCCACGGGAATGGCGCATTCTGTAGCTGATCTCGTGCGAACGGCGTTCCAATGCGCAAACCTGGAATGGCGGGACTTTGTAAGGATCGATGACTCGCTTTTCCGCCCAGCGGAAGTGGATCATTTGGTAGGCGACTCATGTAAGGCGTGCGCAAAGTTCGGCTGGAAGGCGAAGGTTTTATTCTCAGAGCTTATTGCAATGATGGTAGACCATGATATCTATCGCCTGCGGAAGGGTTTTCCTCTTTACTCATCGCTTTCGCTAACAGGATCCTAATGCGGGTCCTAGTGACGGGCGCAACGGGTTTTGTGGGCCGGCACTTGGTCCGATTGCTTAGTTCCCTCAAGTACCGCACGTATGGGACCTATTTCTTGAAAGATTCGGCGGTGGGCGTTTCAGGCGTGAAACTGTTTCGGTGTGACATACGCAAATTAGCCCAGCTAAAAGCGCTCATGCGCGAGGTTTGTCCTAGCCGGGTCTATCATTTAGCAGCTCAATCATCACCGGCGCACTCTTTGACACACCTGCAGGATGTTTACCATACGAATTTTTGGGGAACCTATAACGTACTCGAAGCCGTGCGTCAGATAACTCCCAAGGCTCGAGTGCTCGTGGTCGGCTCGGGCCAGTGCTATGGATCCGCGAAGCCGACTGATCTACCTGTGACTGAGTGTCATGCATTCGCGCCTCCGAATCCTTACGCGCTTAGTAAGGCTGCGGCAGATATGTTAGCAGGTCAGTATTATTCTATGTTTGGATTGCACATCGTTCGGGCGCGACCTTTTAACCATACCGGGCCCGGCCAGGGACCAGGTTTCGTCTGTTCCAATTTTGCACGGCAGATTGCAGCCATCGAATTGGGGTATCGCCGCCCCGTTCTTTGCGTCGGGGACCTGCGCGCCCAGCTTGATTTTACCGACGTGCGTGATGTGGTGAGAGCCTACGAGTTACTGCTGGAAAAAGCTAATTCGGGAGAAGCGTACAATGTCGCCTCGGCACGGGTTGCTCCACTGAAGCAGATTGTCAAGGTCCTCGTGTCGTTTTGTTCCCGCCCCATACGTGTATCAGTCGAGCGCAAGCGCTTTCGGCCGGGTGACGTCCGCACAATTTCTGGGAGCAACCGCAAGCTCCGGGCTGCGACGGGCTGGAAACCTGCTTATAATATCCGCCAGACTTTGGAGGACCTCTATGCATGGTGGAAAACGAATTTGAGCGACGGACTAACCCGATCTACTTTTTTTGAATCCAGGCGTTGAATTGGCATGGCGAATCTAAGAGAAGGCGCGCTCGAAACGAAACCTTGCCGGTACGGAACGATTTCGTTTTTCAAGAATGACACCACCGTTTCCCGATCGCTTAAAGAGTATGGGGAATGGGCCCAAGTTGAAATCGAATTACTCCGGCATCTAATAAGCCCAAGCGACACAGTTCTCGATATTGGTGCATACATCGGAACTCACACTCTTGCGTTTGCGCAGAAAGTCAAACCAAGTGGTAAAGTATACGCGTTTGAACCGCAGCCCGCTTTTTTCGAAGTTCTTAAGAAAAATATCGAACAAAATGCCCTCACGAATGTAACTGCCTTCAATACTGCCTTGTCCGATGAGGCGGGCCTATTACGGATTCCCGAGATTGGCGTTTGCCATACGTATAACTTCGCAGGAACTTCCCTCTTAGAGAACGATATCGCCGGGGATTCGGCGGCGCATCACACAGTCGAGGTGACTACCGTTGATCGCCTAGCTTTAAAGAGATGCGATTTGATCAAGATTGACGCTGAGAATATGGAGATCAATGTTTTGAAAGGAGCTCAAAAAACCATCGGCGCAACGCGTCCAACCATCTTTGCAGAATGCAACTCTCTGGAGTACGGATGGCCGCTTGTGGAACTATTAAGAGGAGAAGGATATTGCACATACCTTTGGAACGCGAACTCGTACAATCCTGACAATTTTCGGACAAATCCCAGCAATTTCTTACAGCATTGTCGCGAAGCTAGTCTTCTTCTTATTCCGAGAGAACAGAGCAGTCTAATCCAAGATCGATTGGACCCGACATATTATCCATTGCTGATTCCCGTTTCCTCCATTGACGACCTGGCGCTCGGACTCCTCAAGAAGCCCCAATACAAGTATGAGATCGCGTCAAAAGTAAGAGCAGCCAGTGTGTTGGGCGTCGACTTCTGGGCTAATGAACCCGAGGTACGCCAATTACAGGAGGAGATACACCAGCAGGAAGCGAAACTCACGCAGCAGGAAGCGAAACTCACGCAGGAGGAAGCGAAACTCAAGCAGCAGGAAGCGAAACTCAAGCAGCAGGAAGCCAAACTCACGCACCAGGAAACCACACTCGGACAGCAGGTGCAGGAGCTGGCCCGTCTAACCCGAGAACGGGAAGCCCTGCAGGGCACTCTCAACAGGATTTATGCTTCTCACGGTTGGAAAGGTCTATCTCTTTATTACAAGCAACGCGACAAGCTCGTTCCAAAGGGAAGTCTGAGGAGAAGAGTTCTAGCGAAATTCTTTCAGACTCCACACACGGTTTGGGTGGGCCTCCGACTGCTCCGCGACATGCGGTCGGTTGCAGCCTCGGGACTTTTCGACAGCGACTGGTATCTGGAGCGAAACCCGGACGTGGCGAAGGCTGGAGTGAATCCGCTGAGACATTACTTGAGACAGGGTGCCATCGAGGGGCGCGATCCAAATCCGCTTTTCGACAGCGACTGGTATCTGGAGCGAAACCCGGACGTGGCGAGGGCCGGCGTCAATCCGTTGGTACACTACGTGAGGCGGGGCACCATCGAGGGACGCGATCCGAACCCGTTTTTCGACAGCGCCCGATATTTGCAGCAACACCCGGACGTAGCGAAGGCCCGTCTAAATCCGCTCGCACACCACCTGGCATCGAGCGCCACCAACCAAGGCCTTGGCCCGGCCACTAATTTTCCTACTCGACCAACTGAGAGTTTAGGGGCGGAGAAGAAGGCGAGAGGACCGAAGAAGAGGTTGATGCTTGAGCCACGCCCAATCGCCTCGCCGGCCCAACCGCCACGGTTACGGCACGGGATTGCCAATCGCCGCCTAATCTGCGTCAGCCACGTATTACCCTATCCAGTGCGCGCGGGCAACGAATACCGAATTCACCGCATGCTGACCTTGCTTGCTGGGCGCGGCTTCGATGTCTTTCTCGTCATTTGTCCCCTCCCCGGCGATCCGATCACCACGCAACAACTCGCAGATGCCTGCACAATTTATCCCAACATCGTCTTGTGCGAGCGCGACGGTACGCTCCTCTACCGTCTCGCAGATGGTGACGCGCCGATGAAAGCACTGTCCGGCGTCAGACCGCGTGTTTTTGCGAAGCTGCTCGGGGAAAGGGATTCAGAGCCAGAACGTCAGAAGTTGCTTTCGATTGTGCGCACCTTTTGTCCCGACCTGCTGGTAGAGGTGCTGCTACACCTAGATGCAACACTCCAGCCGCAGGTCTTTTGGGTGAACTACGTATGGATGACACGAGCCTTTCCGTTGGTGCGGCCAGGCGTGCTAAAGGTAGTAGATACAATCGATGTGTTCTCGACCAAGTCTAACAAGGTAGAAAAATTCGGTATTGAAGACGGTTGTGCCATAACGCCGGCAGAGGAGGCCAAGCTACTCGACCAGGCTAATCTAGTGATTGCCATCCAGCCCGAGGAAGCGAGTGAACTCCGTCGGCTAGCACCAAACAAACGGATCATTACCGCTGGAGTTGACTTTGACTCGATAGATTTCATACCGGCTGCTGCCCGCCATCCGATAATCCTCCTGGTTGGTTCGGACAATCAGCTCAATGTGAAGGGGCTAAAAGACTTTCTGCGTTTCGCTTGGCAGCTGATATGCCGAGAAGTGCCGGACGCCGAGTTGAGGATAGTCGGTGCGGTTGGCTCACAGGTCGAAATTGATGATCCTAGCGTCAAGGTTCTCGGTCGAATCGATAACTTGGATGCCGCGTATGCAGAAGCACGCGTGGTCATAAATCCTGCTGTCGCCGGCACCGGCCTCAAGATCAAGACGGTCCAGGCGCTCTGCCATCTCCGTCCGGTTGTCGCTTGGCCCTCCGGCGTAGAGGGTATCGAGGCCGAACTGCAAGGGCTTTGCTATGTGGCCACCAATTGGTACAGCTTTGCTCGCCATGTGATCAACCTTTGCAATAAGGAAGACGGAGCCTATCCGTTGCTTAAGAAGCGTGACGAGATCCGCCAGGCTTTTTCAGCGGATACAATCTACAAGGAACTGGATGTAGCTCTCAGTGCATTGCCCGGTGAATCCATGCAGTCGTCACTGGGATCCATCGAGGTTTTTCCCAATAATTAGAGGGCGTCGAACGAGTGGTCACATTTAGTAGGCACGCTCCCTAGAACATTCTGACGAAAAATAGTCGTTCAGTCTGTCGGTGTGAGTTACAGACGATGAATAATGACCGTTCGCCGATTGGCTTTGACGGTATGAAAGGAACGACCGCCAAGGACGAATCGCGTGAGATCAGCAAGCTAGACTACGACCTGTTTATCAATTTGGCGCACACAGGTATCTGCCGCTCGGAGCTTTCGCAGTACCTCGAGGCTTTGATCGGCGAAGTCGGTCTATTGAGTGTAGCAGCCACGACAACCGTGGCTCTGGCTAAGTGGCCAGAGGAGCTTCCTCAAGCGCCTAATCTGAGGATTTTAACTGTCGGCCCTGACGACTCATTGGTGGCATCAGATGCACTCTACTACGCAATCCGCGGTGCTGCACGCCTGGGCCGGCATCTTGTCGTCGTCCTGGATTCTGTGCTGCCGGCCAATGAGGTGTTGCATCGCCTCATTGAAGAGTTCGAGCGGGACCCACTTTTCGGTACGGTGCAGCCACGCTTCGCTGATGCTGCGAATGACCATGTATGGCCGCTACCAGATCCCAAGCAGGAGATTGATCGATGTCCCAAGGTAACTCGAGCTGGCCTTGCGGTTCTTTCTGCCTATGTGATTACTCCGGAGTTGCTCTCCGCGTGTGTCGTGATTCGGAACGAAGTTGTCAGAGAGATGGACCATACGGGCCACGGTCTCAGCAGCGTAGCCGGTGAACTCAGGCTTTTGCTTTGCCAAGCCCGTAGACGCGGCTATCGCAATCTGGTTATCAATCATGCCGTCATTGCGTCTCCCTTGCCTTACGGGCGCATCTACGTAGTACCTCCCAAGGCTGACTTGGATATGCTAGCAATGAAGTACCCTGACAGTGCTCTGGCGGATGTTTGGAACGCCAACCTCCCACAGCGCAAATTCGAAGCAGTTCTCGCTCGTGCGTATGCGGACCATGCCAGCGAGCGTCTCAGCTTGCTTTTGGATTGCCGGGGGATGCAGGGGCTGCATAACGGTACTTCTCATGCAATTCTCGGTCTCCTCAATGGTTTTAACGAGTTGAATAGTGCTTGGCAAATCAGCGTACTTGCATGGTCGGCGGCAATTGAGTTCCATAGGCTTCGAGAACGCTACCCAAAGTTCAAGCTGCTTGTTGACCATCTTGAGGGCACCTACACCGTAGGCGTGTTGCTCAATCAACCTTGGTCGTTACCGGTCGTGGACCAACTGCACCGACATTCCTTTTTTGTTGCCTTCAACATGCTTGACACGATCAGTTGGGATATCCTGTACGTCTGCGACAACAAACTGGATGCGCTTTGGCGCTTTGTGGCCCGCTTTGCGGACGGTTTCCTTTATATCTCACAGTTTACGCGGGATAGGTTCAACGCTCGGTTTGCCCTTCATGCGGGCGTTGTGGAACGGATTAGTTACCTGAGTTTGGCAGCAGACGAATACGTAGATCAGGACGCAGCCAATGAGCCCGTCGGTGAACACATACTGATTTTCGGTAACGACTATGACCATAAGGACGTCAGGCGCACACTGCAGATCTTGGTCGATGCATTTCCTTTCAATAAGATAGTGGCAATTGGTATCGAAAGTGCCGTCGCACCTAATGTTGTGGTGATGCCAAGCGGGCACATCGATCAGTCCACGCTGCATCGATTGATCGCAAGTGCTCGTGTGATCGTTTTCCCATCGTTCTACGAAGGGTTCGGAATGCCAGTCGTCCAAGGATTGGCTTATAGCCGACCGGTCATCGTGCGACAATCACCACTTTGGAACGAACTTGCCGCCCAGCTGCGGTCACCGGGTGCACTTGTGCCCTTTGACAGCGTTGCATCTCTGGTGGAAGCGGTCGGATGCGCATTGGCCGGGCTTCCACTGAAGGCTTTGCCCCAAGGCGCGAATCTCGGTGTCGGCGAGTCACCCTTGCGCTGGCGAGACTGTGCCCAACGAATAATTGATCTTGCAGACGAACTGATGTCGAGCGCTGACGGCAAACGTTGGCAGGATCGTGAAGAAGCTCTCCAAACAATACGACTCCTGGGAGCTTGATCGCCTGGAGCCACCTATGCGGATTCTTACGTTATTGGTTCGTCATAGCACGGATAAGTATAAGGGCGTAGAAGACATCGAGGTATTCTTTGAGCGTCAGATGCCTCTCGTCCAGCGGGACCTCGTGATCATCGATAATTCTCTGCCCGAGGACTATGAGGAGGTGGCCGGGCAGAACCGAATTCTGATCGGCGGATCGAATGCTCAGAGGGAGTTCTCTTCGTGGGACTCCGGTATCGCCTATATTGGCCGGCGACTCGGAGACTACGATTTGGTGCATTTGGCAACCGAAGCATTCAATACGCTCTACACTCGGTATCTCGATCGAATAAACAAAGACACGTTGGGGCTGATCTTGCGTCGTGGCGCCGCTGTCGGACATATTGACTACTACAATGAGCCGATTACCGTTTTTGGCAGACAATCCCGAGCCTGGCTAAGAAGTTCATTCGTCTTTTTGCCACCCGCAGAAGTGAAGATGCTCGGCTCTTTGGTAAGCGTAGCAGATGGGGGTGAGATATTTACTCACGATCCTGTGTCGCCCTTCCGAAGCGATGCTCCCTTATCCCCCAACTACCGGCAGTACCTTCTGGATTGGCTTACGGGCCCCGGCACAGGGCAGGGCGTGCAGTGGCATTCGCGGTTCGCTCTCTCTGAGGATACATTGCCCTGGTTCGAAGCTAAGGCTCTCAGCATAGTCAATGAGCACTTGCTTAGCATTCGTCTACGAACCCAGGGCTGCGCGTTGGTCGATGCCACATGGCTGGCTGGGCGGGCCGAAGAGCTCGCGCAGACACATCAGCCGCTAGGGGCGATTCCGGGCTGGAGGACTCAGCTTGTCTCGAAACAGGACTGCCCCGTCTCTGCGGACCTGTTGTTTCACCATGTTATTTAAGGAGAACTACCCGAGGCCTCGGCTCGGCGAGGAATTCTGGTCGATTGTACAGGCCTTCTCCCGCTCTGGCCGCTGCATCACGGGCAGATTTCTTTTGGGTAATACCGGCGCCTTCCGGGAGTCGGATACGGGTCGGCCGATCCTGCCCACACACGCGGTCCTACGCCTCATTCGTATGAGTTAGCAAATGCTACTGGAAGAGCGTGACATAACCTCGTCCGCCCACATGTTATCGGAATTGGTCGCTGGCCTTCCTTCGCACTTCTCTTCAAGCGAAGGACGGTCCCGGTACGACTCTCGATCGCTACAATTGACTGAGTTCTTTGAATCCGAAGACGCTGCGGCCGATTCCGAGTTAGGAAAGTCACGTCACCGAGCCGGATGATATTGGTCCTACTGTTTGATTCCAGTACTTTGAATGCGGTATAAGACGTCATGACGCTGACCACCTCGGTCGTGAATCACATTGTCGACACTGCCCAAGAGTTACATAAATGTGGGACCTTCGGACGCAGTGCATTAGCCGCCCTTGCCAAGCACCTCTCGAAGCGTCACATAAGATGCTCTGCCGAGACCGGTTCGGGAGCGAGCACGTTGCTGTTCAGCCATTGCAGTGATCAGCACATCGTATTCTCCATCGACAGCGGTGGAGGCAGTGTTGTAAACATTCAGGCTTCCCCTTTGCTTTGTTCCGGCCGCGTCACCTGGATCGAAGGACCGACGCAACTGACGCTTCCCACTTACCGATTCCAGCACAAGCTTCAGGCCGCATTGATTGATGGCCCGCATGCCTATCCCTTTCCTGACCTTGAATATTACTACTTGTATCAGCAACTGGAGACGGGTTCCTTGTTGGTCATCGACGACATTCAGATTCCCACGATTCACAACCTTTTTGATTTTTTGCGAAGTGACCGTATGTTTGTGCTTGAAGAGGTTGTGGACACGACGGCGTTCTTCACGAGAACTGGCGAGCCGATGTTCTGCCCTATAGGCGATAGCTGGTGGGAGCAGCAATACAATAAGACGCCGCTAGTCAGCACGCCGGTACAAAAGACGGAGGGGATACCGAGTCTAAACGGAGAACAGGAAGCACTGCTGCGAACCATTCAACTTCAAGAAACTGCGCTCTCAGCAAAAGACGAGGAGATCGGTACACTGAAGGGGACTCTAGATGCGATTTATAATTCTCATGGTTGGAAGGCTCTGTCTTTCTATTACAGATTGCGAGACAAACTGCTTCCTTCCAGATAGCCTGAGAAGGGAAGTCGCCAAGTTCTTGGTGTCCCCTTAGTCGAGCGGCTCCTTGTGTGTTTCTGATCAACCAGAACTCGGATTCCTAGCAACAACACATACTTCGGCAACGTGAACGGCAGGCCGGAGCTTACTTAAGCCTGTGAGGCATTCCCACCGCCATCCACTCTCCCCACTCCGCGCCCTGATCCTGTGCGACGATCTCGAGTCGCATGTCGTGTCTCGGCAAAAGAACCTTCCACGCCCGCCACTTCATGAGAACAGGAGGTGGCGACAATTGAGCCACGGTATTTCCGCTACGACTGTCGATTACCACAATCGACAATCCTCTTGAAACGGGACCTGTCAGGATCGGCAGTGCGATAGTATCGTAGCTTCCGGTCTCGAATGGTCCAAGCCGCAGAGTTCCCGTGTCCTGATCGCCTCTAACATAGGAGCCCATTGCCGCAGTCTTAACGGGCGGCCGTTCGGAACCGGGATAATATCCGTCCTTCACCCACGCCCCCTGGACCTTGACTGGGACGTCCTCGAGTGCCTCTCCTATCTGCTCAAAAGGTACAGCGACAAAACGTGTAATCTCTTTGGTTCCAATCGAACAACTGCTGCGGCCTGCGTCCGTCACCATATGGGCCGCAATCAACTCGTTCTTTAAACCCCCAATATAACCTTTCCACCCGACCTCAGCCGAGCCAATGTCGCCGCGCGCCCGTGGCACATCTGGTCTTTCAAAACCTGTATAACCGAATCCGACGATTTGGCCACGTCCGTTCGTGAATACGATTTTCTCGGCGGTTCGCTTCAACTCTAGGTCCCAGCTCCATCCTTGGGCTCGGACGCCGGGGAACGCCTGGTCCTCGATTGCTAAAGCGTCGTCGAAAAATCCCGTACAGCGGTTGGGACTTACAGCCTGGTAATGCATAGTGATCGGATCACCTAGCCATTTCAATCGTTCCAAGGCGAACACGGAGAAGTGATTGCTCTGAAGATATTGCACTGCTGGGATCATAGCCTGAGGATTGTAGTAAATTCTCCTCCAAATCTCTTCATCGTATACAGGCGCACTGATGGCGGCTTCGGCCTCACTTTCGTATACCGTGGTGTCGTGCGCATATTGGATCTGGGTGTGCTGATAGAGAACGATGACAACCAAAATTACAGTGCTGGCAAATCGAAATATCAGGAGAGGCCGACGATCTCGCGTGGGTGAGTTCTCTTCAAGCACGGTCGAGATGAGAAACAGAATGCAGAACCAAAAGAGAAGAGCGGGTGTCGTGTACCTGGACTGGAGCGCACTCTGAAGCGGAAAATTTGCCCGGCCGAGCCCTATCAGAAAAGCAGTGGCCATCACAAACAAGAGCACGTGCAGGATCACTACCTCGGCCCGGTTAGCCTTTCTACGGTTAACGAGAAAAAAAACCCACAGAGAACATCCAATGATTAGGCCCACCACCCCCCCGGTAGCGGTCCAGATTAATCGCCACTTCTCGCCACCTAGGGACAAGGCTCGGTTAATCACAGAGAGAATACCGTCGAGAGGCGAGCCCAGCACGCACATCGCGTACACAAAGCTTCGAGGAAGCTTAAGGAACCCTTCAAGTATCGAAGAATGCTGAAGAGGAGTCGTGTAACCCCAAAGGTATAGCACCCATGCTGCGATTCCGGCTGTACAAATAATCGCCTTTTCGCGGCGCTGCAGACCGAGCCAGTTGGCTGTCAAAAGGAGAAGCGGCCAAACTAATAGACCGTTCGCCATGGAATAGGTGGCGATGAAACCAATCACAATTGCAGCATAGAGCCAGAACCGCGGGCCTTGAAAAAATCCCAACGGAGTCCCTTCGGTCGATCGTCTCGCGAACAGCATGACGGAAGCAAGCGCTCCTGTGACTGCAAAGTAGACAGCCACGAATTGGATCTGAAAACTCCAGGTGAAATTGGTGTACTGAAGAGCTGAGAACAGGCATATGAATGCTGCAGATCCTAGGAACACGTGCGTGCTTTTGCTCCGAGGTCGAGATGAATAGGTGAGGCGCCAAAGTAAAACAGCGTGAAACAACTGGATCAGGAAAATGCAAATAAAAAGGAAGATTGCGCGGCCCTCAAAGAAGGTCTGATCTGCGAGGAAAAACAGTCGCGCGACGAGAATGCGGTGTTCGTTGTGCTGGGCGATAAGCATCGTAAAGGGGTGCGCTCTAAGTCTGAGGAGTGAGATCCAGTAATCCCACATGTCGCCCCATGGCAGTGCCGAGTAGCCTCGCCAGTCAATGACCGCCATCGTCAGCAATGTAAGGAGCGCGAGTACGAAGACAAACGCAGTAAGCACGAAACTTACCCAATCCTTTTCCCACCATGCGTTGATTTCGGTTTGAATACCTCGGAAAAGCCTGGAGATCTTCTTTTCAGACTTGTCTTCTAGCTCGCGTTTGTGATGCATCGAGCAGCTACTCCTGCTAATTGCTGCCACTGTCTGCGCGACAGCTTGTTCTCGTAACGACAGGTATCATGCATAATTCAATGTTGGTTCCCAAGAAAGAATTCAAGCCATAGCAATCGTGCTCCCTGACAGCCTCTGGTACTTATATGCCAGCGCATCTCGACAACTTCACTTCACTCGTCGCTCAGGATCCAAGTTGCTAGTACAATCTCGACGCCGTGGACGGAACGCGTAGACATACCACTGTAGATAATGGGGAAGCCAAGCCCAGAGCCTAAAGCGAGATCTGCCGTGGCTTCGATCCTTCCATCGTGATGGAACCTCGGTAATTCGATAACCTCCCAAGAACGCTTTTGCCGTCAATTCGAGATTGAGCTCGAAACCTCGCCGGCTTTCAATCGTGAACGACTTCAGCATGTCGTGGTCATAAATCTTAAATGCGTTCGTTGCATCGTGAGTGGGAATTCCGCGAAACCAATACAGTGTGAGACCGGCGACTCGCGAAAGAAATTGCTTAAACCAGGGACCACCCTCAATTCTTCCACCCTTCATGTAACGACTCCCCACAACAACGTGGTATCCCTGCCGATATAACGCGAGCATTGAATCCACTTGCCCCAGATCATCGGAAAGATCCGCCATTACGACGAGGACAGGGCCGTGTTCAACCTGATCGAATCCAGTTACAATGGCTCCCACTACTCCCTTCCTGACATCGTTCTTCACCAAGCGCACCCTGTTTTCACCGTTCTTGATGATCGCTTGCACTGCAGGTACGGTGTCATCTTCGTCGAAGTCGTAAACGACTAAAGCCGTGAATTCAGACCCAAGCTTGGCGCAGATGTCCGCCCACAGGGAAGGAAAATTGGCACCTTCGTTGTAAACGGGAATAATTATGGTCAGAGGACCCGACATCAGCGCATCATTTTCGCTTGCTGGACTCTGCTGCATTACGCTTCGGGCGCAGGACATCATTTAAATTTGGCCGATCTCAATCTGATCTGCGATCCACGGTATAACCTCGTCAAGAATGTTGCTAAGCGACGTGGTTGCGCGGAATCCGAGGAGGCTTGCCGCTTTTTCTGTGTTCGGCGACCTTTCTTGGACGTCGTACTCGTAAGGCGGGTCGCTCACGTAGCGGAATGGCTTCCGGTCCCCATGGATTTTCCGCCAGATCATCTCCGCCAATTCGAGCACCATGGTACGCACGGGCGTGGAGAGATTGAAGTCTTGATTCAATGCCGCTGGGTGTTCTACGCACAGCTGAATGCCCTTGGCCAAGTCGCCCCCATACGTGTAATGGCGGACTTGGTTACCCGATCCTAGAACGTGCAGAGGGTCTTGTCCTTTCAACACTTTCTGTATCAGGTCCGGGACGACGTGGGACATCGCGAGTTTAACATTCCCGCTGGAAATATCGCGGTCACGTAAAGCTCGCCTTTCTCCAATCCCGACACAATTAAAGGGCCGAACGACACTATACGGCAGGCGGTACTGCTCCCACGCTCCTTGCGCGAAGTACTCCGTCGCCAATTTCTGAAATCCGTATGTCGAACGCGGCGGCGGACTGCGCCGTTCAGCACCTTCCGGCGTCGGGAATTCAGTCGTGTTCTCAAACACCATACTCGATGACATGATCGTTATTTTTTGCAATCTGTGATGGGTATGGGCATAAATCGCGGCGTCAAAAGCAGCGGCAGTAATACGCTCATTTTCGGCAAGTAAGTCATAAGCAAACTCATGGAAATATGAAATGCCCCCAATCATCGCCGCCGCAGCAACGAAATGGTCACACTCTGCTACCAAATCTTTCATGAGTCCGTGGTCTTTTGCGTCCCCCCGGATGAATGTATATCGCGGATGAGCGTCGTAGGATTTTTTTAGAGGTCCGTACTTCGTGTAGTTGTCTAGCCCAACGACGTCGTAATTCGCCTGAAGAAGTTCCTCGATCAGATACCCACAAATGAAACCGGCAGCTCCGGAAACTAGGATTCGCATTTCCTATCCGACTTTGCCGGCTTGGGCTGCTTCCATACTCCTCTGCTCATGTGCGGTCCAAAATCCCCAGACGTCGACGACGATCTTTTCGGCGGGAATTCTGAGATCACGGTAAACAGAGTGCGGCGCCCCGAGCACAACAATGTCAGACCGCCGCACGGCCTGTTCAGCAGGGATCAATGAGAGATCTTTGACATAAGGATCAGCACAGAGAACTTCCCGAGCTTCCACTTGCAACAGCTTTTTGAGTTTATAGGAAAGGCTATCCCTGCTGTCGTCTGAGTCGGCCTTGAAAGCCATGCCGAGTATAGCGACTGTTTTCTCCGAGAGGTCCTTAGCTTTAAGCTGACTCAAGATGAAGTTAGGCAAGCCCTCGTTGATTAACATCGCGGCGTGCCCCATAAAGAACTGATTCCCGGAAAATGCAGCGAGTTGGAGCGTGTCTTTCAAAAGGCACGGCCCAGCGGCAAACCCCGCTCGTGCGAAACTCCGCATCCGAGGATATTCCCGGATCACGGCATCATGGATACGATAAAAATCCAAGCCACAGGCTTGGGCGAGCATGAAAAACTGATTCGAAACGGCGAAATTCAGATAACGCCAACTATTTGTAAACAACTTTGCAAGTTCAGCCTCGAGGGGCGTCAGCTCAATGATGCTTGGCGTTATTCGAAGAAACAACTCGCAGGCTCGCGCCTGCGCTTCGGGTTCAAAGGCTGCCACGATTTGAGGCAGTTCGACAAGTTCCTCCAATGCTTTTCCCTCAGCAATTCTCTCCGGACAAAAAGCCACATGAATTTTACGCCCTCGGTTCCGAATCCGATCGTAAACGAGCTTTGTCACTCCCGGAAAAACAGTGCTGCGGAGAATAAACAGCACATCGTTGGCCATCTGCTCCAATAAATTGTCGATGTTTCTGTATAGCTCTGTAACTGTAGGGTTCAGATGTTCGTCAACTGGAGTCCCCACCACGGTGATCACGACATTAGCGCTAGCGAGGCATGTCGGGTCAACCGTAGCCCCTAACGTTTCACCTACAACCCTTTGCAGGAGCGCCTCTGCTCCAGCTTCCATAAATGGCACTCGGCCGTCTCTGACTGCGGCCACCTTCTTTGGGTCGATATCGAGCAACGTGACATGCGATTTCCCACGGGATGCCAGGACAATGCCCAGAGGGAGACCCACATGGCCACAGCCGCCAACTATCACTATCTTTTCAAGAGTCGTCATTCCTGCCCTTTGGCAAAAGATTCGCTCTGCTGGACGTTTATTCAGTTCGAAAGCCTACCACACCGCAAACGAACCTCCATACAATTGTGAATAAGAGCTGCGGATTGAGGAAGCCTACCTTTGTGGTTGACCTCTTGCCACGATAGGAGATAGAAGGTTTCAAGGTTGCATCCCCTTCTGTCGGGCGGAATAGATTGCGGACGGCAACTCGCCCTATAAATCTAACCATAATCGAAACCCGCTTAAGCTTCCGCCAGCCGAGAGAAAGCCGAGTTCTTGAAACGATCGGAAGTATCGTCGACCAATATCGCTTATTCGTTGAAGATCAAGGCGGGGGCTTGGCGAGGGCCCTTGCCGCACTCTAGCCACCGGCTCACGCCCCAGAACTCCTTTATTCACTGAAAACATCAGGGGCGTACCAATCCATCCGTCTGTACGCCATGATCCGCAAGGAATGAGGCTTCGCCACTTCATTCTCGGGCAAGACCATGCGGTCCGGGAAGCAACTCGAAACCACCTCAAAATTACCTGGGATACTCGATGATTCTTTTCGCGCCTGACAAAGTAATCTCCCGAGTGTAGGGCTATCACGCTTTCGAGGCGTTCCCGCACGTTCGCAGCCGCAGAAGACTTACGCGCAACTCTCTGGTTGGACTTGGGTTGGAATATTCCGTATCCGATGTCGCGACAACTCTTTCAATCCCAAGGAGACTTCAGTGATTCTAAGATCCCTTTGTTCTTGCTGGCTTCTCTGCGTGATCGTTCTTGCTGCTGGATGCGGAGCGCCGATGTCGACTAGTCTCACCATCATTCCGCAGGTCACGGCGATCGCCGCGGGCCAAACCGTGCGATTCACGGCCACGGGCGCGAAGAATGTCACTTGGTCGGCGATCGGCGGGACGATTGATGCGGACGGCGATTTCGATGCGCCGTATGGAGGACAGAGCATGACGTCTACCGTGATCGCCACGAGCAGGGAGAATTCGACGTTGTCGGCCGCTGCCACGGTACATGTGGTAGCACCAGGGCAGGTGACGGGGACGGCCAACGCGCAAGTAGCGCTATACACGATTTCACCCGCAGCGGCAGCTAGCGTTTCGGTGCAGTTTGGAATCGACACGAACTATGGATTGACAACATGGACGCAGCCGGTTCCACCGGGCGGAGGGCTGGTAAAGCTTTTCGTCGCAGGAATGAAAGCGAATACTCTCTATCACTTGAGAGGTGTCGTGCAGTTCCCCGATGGGAGCCAATTTCTAGATGACGACCAGACGTTTACTACTGGTGCCATCCCTGTCGCCCAATTACCGACGATAACCGCTACGACAACCGCAGGCATGACACCGCAGAGCGGAGTAGAGCTATTGGATTTGGCGAGCGGAGCGGCTTTTCCGGTGATCGTGACGGATTTGAGGGGTAACGTTCTGTGGATTTACAACCTGCCAGTCGCAGGTGACGTACCAAACCCGATTAAGTTGCTGCCCAACGGTCACTTTCTGATCAATTTCGGCAGTACAACAGGTGACGGCATCAACTCTGTGCTACAGGAGGTGGACCTAACGGGGGGGCTAATCTGGCAAATGACGGCGGCGGAGCTAAACAATGCGCTCGCGGCCGCTACCTGTGCGGGATGCAAAATCAACGTCATAGGCACGCACCATGACTTCGTCCTGCTTCCTAACGGCCACCTGATCCTGATTGCGGCGCTGCAGAAAATTATTTCTGGAACGACGGTAACCGGAGATGCCATCATAGACCTAGATCAGAATCACAAGCCCACCTGGCTTTGGAACGAATTCGACCATCTGGATGTCACGCGGCAACCGATGGGCTTTCCTGACTGGACGCACACTAATGCCGTGTTGTATTCAGAGGATGACGGCAACCTAATTATTTCGATGCGGCACCAGAACTGGATCGTGAAGGTTGACTACGCAAACGGAAAGGGTGCGGGAGATATTCTCTGGAAGCTTGGCTATCAGGGAGACTTCGCGCTGCTTGGAGGAACGGATCCCACCGACTGGTTCTACGCTCAACACGGCCCGTCGTTTGCGAGCAAGAACACAACGGGGAAATTCTCGATGGCGTTGTTTGACAACGGGGACGACCGAGTATTCCCCGGTGGCGTGACCTGCGGCGCCGTCGGTGCGCCACCGTGTCTATATAGCACCGTTCCGCTCCTACAACTCGACGAAATGGCGAAGATTGCCACACTCACATTTCATCCGACGGCGCCGACATATTCGTTTTTTGGAGGGAATGCGGCGGTACTGAAAAACGGAAACGTGGAGTATTGCGAATCGGCCGGTGGCCCAGGCACAGCGGGAGACATTTACGAAGTAACACAGGACAGCAACCCACAAACAGTTTGGAAGATGCAAATCACTGGGCAATATGCTTATAGAGGCCAGAGGATTCCAAGCCTCTATCCCGGCGTTCAATGGTGACGGCGAAATTAGGCGATTTCCGATTAGCGGTCATCTGCCCCCAGCACTGGCCAAAGGTCAGTTCCCAGTTGGCCATTGGCACTGATAACCGCAACTTTCATTCAGCGCCTCATTTGCAATAATTCGTACTGATATTAGTCGGAGCTGGCCGTGGCCATGGTCCAGTTGGTGGGATTCAAGCCGGCCTCCAAGCGCCTGAATGCCTCGATGTTGTAATACGAGGGATTGTCCCAATCTTCGAATTTTGATCTGTTTTCAATCAGGCTCGCGATAATCGACCCAACATCATTCTGCGGATGAAAGCTAAGCACATTCTGCGCCTTCTGGATGGTCACTTTGTAATTGCGGAAGTCCTGGATGAATTTGATTTGCAGATTAATTTTCCAGCCGGTGTGCATCTCAATTGATCGCCTCACCTGATCGGCCACTTCACCGACGGTGTAATTTCCTGAGGCAATATTGAAAATGCCTGAAATTTTGTAGTCCGCTTCCACGGACCTGATGTATGCGCTGGCAGCGTCTTCGATACTGAGTATCGGTCTCCAGATGGAAGGATTATTAACGGTGATCGTGCGGTCTCGCATGGCGCTCTTGAACATCGTGTTGATGATCAAATCAAGACGCATTCGCGGGCTGTACCCACACGCCGTGCCCTTCCGTAGAGAAATCACCGAGAATCGGTCATCCTGCAACTGGAGCGCCGCTTGCTCTCCTTGCAGTTTGGAAATGCCGTAAGGATAGGCACAAACCGCAGGCCGATTTTCGTCATAGAGCTCATTCTCGGTGTAGCCATAAACAGAGCAAGAACTCGCGTAGATATAACGTCTTACTCCAGCCTTTTTGGCAATGTAAGCTAGATAAGCTGGCGCCGCAGCATTAAAGATAAAATTCTTGCTTGGGGAATACTCAGCCATCGGATCGTTGGAAAGACCAGCTAGAAAAATCACCTGCTCGTAACCCCTCAGGTCTTCCACCGATAAGTCAAAAATGTCCTTTTGAACGGTGCCGACCTCGTTGGGTAGATAATTCCCAAACCAGAAGAGCTCGACCACGTCGACATTGTAACTGCGGTCTAGCAGTCTGGGGATAAGGACTGAACCGATGAAACCAGCCCCGCCGGCGATTAGAATCTTCATGACGAGTAGCACTCCTCTTGTTACAATTTATGTAATGCAAACAGTTTACGCTCGCCAGCCACTCACGCCCCTCTGTTCCACCGCGGAGATTGCGACGACTACTAGGGAATGACCGGTCGACTCATTGTATTCTAATGGTTAGTTTCCGTCTTCCGCGACATAACGACAACGTTGCTAAATGTCGAACAGAGGGTGATTAAATTCTTTTGCACATCGTGACCCAAGTGACTTCTCGGCGTGATGTGGGAACCGCGAATCCCAGCCGCGAACCGCATGATTACATATCGGCACCCGTAGATTGCGAAAAACAACCAAAGAGACGGGGCTTGATCGCAAAACGATCCGGGCAATTCTCAATGGAAAAAGGTCAAAGCCTCAACGCTCGCGAAGCTGTGAGCCATTTACTGCACAATGAGGGTTAGGCTGGTACGATGCATCAAGGTTGTCGAGCCAGATATGAAAGCACCAGAAACGGTCACCGAGTACGTGCCTGCTGGCGTCCCCTGATTAGCGCTGTTTCCAGTACTTACTTTGCCCTATTTGGTGCTCCATATTGAGTTATGGGCCGTTGAAGTGTAGGCAGCTACCGACCACCGTGGATATGATCAGGCGGATCACTACGAGCGGGACAGTCACAGAGGTACCTGGCCCCTGGGGAAAAACGTATTGCATGGTCCCGTCGCAAGCCACACCCGCGCAAAACGCCGCCACAATTGGTTTGCAAGTGCAGTAGAGGTGGTTAGGCCACGGCAAATTTCGGCCACGGTTTCAGCCATTTGATAGAACTACCAGAGTATTAGTGTGTCGGGACTGTTGGTACGCGACTGAATTTTACGGTTCGGCTCCAATTGGCGGTATCATAGCGGGGTTTCGCACCCTCAGGCACAGATGCGTGACTTGATGGTATTCTCGTGCGGTTTATTGTACGTCCTAAGTCTAGGATGTGCCTCTAATTCTGATCCAGGCCGACTCGCTCTTCCGACCTTTCAAAGGACCCAGCTAACAAGCACCTTTTACTCTGAAGGCGTCGCGGTGGCTGACATCAACCGGGATGGTGCGCTGGACATCATTTCCGGACCTTATTGGTACGCAGGGCCGGACTTTCACCAGAAGTTCGCCTATTACCCCCCAGTCGCTTTCGACCCGATCGGCTGGTCCAACAACTTTTTGACTTTCGTATATGACTTCAACCAAGACGGATGGCCGGACATTCTGGTCATCAACTTTCCGGGAAAGGACGCATCCTGGTTTGAAAATCCGCAAGGCCGGGATCAGTTTTGGCTCAAGCATCAGGTAATTGACGTTGTCGCCGCGGAATCGCCTGCCTTCGTCGATGTCAACGGCGACGGTATGCCCGATTTAGTTTATGTCTCTCACGAGGGGCGCTTGGGCTGGGCAGTTTTCGATCCGTCAGATCCAGCTAAGCCGTGGATTTTTCATGCGATTTCACCGCCCGGTTACTCCGCTTCTGCTCACGGCTTGGGCGTGGGTGATGTCAACAGCGACGGGCGCCCGGACATTCTTGAAGCCAATGGCTGGTGGGAGCAACCAAGTTCGCTTGTCAATGATCCGCCGTGGATCTTTCATCCGTTCCCGTTCGGGCCTGGCGCGCAAATTTCAGTAATAGATATTGACGGCGACGGCTTAAACGATGTCGTCAGCAGTCTGAATGCGCATGGATACGGACTGGCTTGGTATCAGCAGATCCGGCAAGGTGGCCAGATTTCATTTTGCAAACACCTAATTCTGAACCCGACAGCTACACCAAACCGCTATGGAGTAGTTTTCTCTGAACTACACTCCGTTGCTGTCCTCGATATAGACGGCGACGGAGTTCCCGATATCGTGACAGGCAAACGTCACTGGGCACACGGTCCAACCAACATAGATCCCGATCCTAATGGCCCATCTGTGTTGTATTGGTTCAAGACCGTCCGCGGTGCTCAAGGTGTCGATTTCATCCCTTACATGATTGACGGCGATTCTGGGGTTGGCACACAGATTTTCGTTGGCGATGTCGATGGTGATGGTTTGCCTGACATCGTGATCGGAAACAAACTTGGAACATTTCTTATGCGGCAGCAGTCGATTGTAGTGAGCCAGCAGGAGTTTGATGCAGCTCAGCCGCAAGCGCACTCACCCTTTATCGCGGCGTGTCAACAGTAAGCAACGATCATGATCCAGCATCTTCGTTCGACTGATCCCGCTGAGTTGCCCGAGTGGCTTCAAACTCATCGACGACGTCTGTCGCGCCGATTCTTGCCAAAAGCACGCGCACAACGACTTGGTCGGTGGCTATTTCCCGAAAGATCGCCCGTCACGCTGGTCATGAATTAACCCTCGGACTGGCTATTGACCTCTGGCCGGCTAGGGTCAGGGCAAGCTGCTTGAACAGATGACCCTACGCGTTTTATTGACAATTTGCTGTCCCAACTCCGGCAGCATATTGAATTCCGGCAAGTACATGCTGCTTGTACAACATCTCCGAGTAGGTCTCCTTGGTGTGCCCGTTCTCGGTGTACCATGACCTGCCGCCATCATAGGTTTGGCACCAGGCGAGAGGATGGTCTGTTCCCATGGTTCCGCCCGAATATGTGCTCTCATTTAGGGTTAGCAATACATGGACCACGCCGCGTGGATTAGTGGCGAAGTTGTACCACTCGTCGGTGCGCTGCCACGTGGAGCCAAGAAAGGAAGTGGATGGGTTGTTTGGATCTTCCACTTTTATGGTTGCTGTCTGGATGGCAGGATGACTTTGGAAATATGTGCCCACTAGACCGCCGTACCATGGCCAGAAGTGCTCGGTGTCGCTTGCTGAATGAATGCCCGCGAATCCCCTGCTCATCTCGATATATCGCTGGAAAGCTGCTTTCTGATTGTTGTCCAGAATGTCGCCAGTGGTATTCAGAAAGATAACCGCACCATAGCTGGCCAGATTGGCATCAGTAAACAGGGACGAGTCCTCTGACGCATCAACGGCAAAGTGGTTCTCGGAACCCAACTGTTGGATCATCGCGATTCCGTCGGGTATGGAATCGTGGCGGAAGCCGCCTGTTTTGGAGAAGACCAGAACCTTGAATTGTGGCTGCAGGGACGGAATCGGGTCAGAACATCCATTGACCACAAAAGCGATGCTGACAACTAACAGGGCTCGTCGCATGAGTTGCCCCTGTTCTCCTTTCGAGCAATCTTAGCATTGCAAATTGATAAGACTACCTCTTCCACCAACCGTCTGCCCGAGTTAAGTAAGCTTGTATCATCCCCTCGCGTACAGTGCTGGCCGTTAAGGCCGCGCGGTCCAACCCATAATTATCGAGAATCGCCACCACGATTACCGAACCCGATATGAGCAACGGTATTATCTTGACACGAGATCATACTTCTCGCTTCTTGCCGATTTTCCTGGCGGGCTTCTTAAGAAGGTGCCGCAAGGCCCGCTCAAGTGCCGCCCGTGTTAGAAGGTGACGCGGCGTTCCCGCCAGTTCCCAAACGTGATGGGCCGTGCCTCCACAAAAAAAAGAGCATCTCGAACCTCTCGGCCTGCAGTGCCTTTCGAATCGCATCGTGGACCGGCCACCATGAGCCGAGCAAGGGTCAAAAGTGTGGTGTCGCTGCCGATATCAATTGCTGCTAGTCGGGTATCAGGATTGCGTTATTTCTTACAGCAATAATCAGTAGGTTTTTAGGGCCGGTGATTTTAATAAGCCCTTGGCGTAAACCAGATGATTGTCGACCTAGAGGTCCAAAAGCGCATGTCAAGCTCATTTCGAATGGATCTGCCGGTGGCATTCCCAACAAAGAGTGATGAGGTTTTCTTCAACATCATCGCCCAATTTGCTGCGCGGTGTAATGTGGTGGACTTCTAAACCCAGCCGTGAACCGCACGATTGGCACCGCCAGCCGTCGCGCCTTAGGATTGAGTTCCGCAAGAGCTGAAGTGATTTTAAATCGAGCGAGAGCCTCGGGTGCTTAGTGATTCTCATGAATTGGTCTCAGCGTCGGGCCCTTGGTGCCCTGTTGCCAATCCGGAACCGTGAGGGCAAGCTGCAGACAAAGATTTCACTTCGTTGCCCTCCAGGCTAGCTCCCGCCAGAAAGTCCGCGCAGATCATCTCCAGGCAGTAACCTCTCGATTTGTCATTCCCTAGCATCAATCCTGCCGTTTCTAGAGCCTGCTCGATTACCGGCAATTGGGTCTTATAAACCTTGAAATAGATGATCTCCCAGGGCTCCGTCTCTTGCCCAGTGAGGTGTTTCTCCACCTCTCGCTTGAATTCTTCTTTCGGTAGCTCGGTCGCTTTGTGCAACCAGGTTGCACAATCGAACTGGTCTCGATCTCTCCGAGCGACCTTCACGAGCTCTGTGGCTTTGCTCCATCCGACCAGTTTGAGATCAGGTTTGGGAATCTTTGGCAGATGTTCGTGAATGGCCATCAAGTAATAAGCCTTGCGCCGCGACTCCGGGAACTTCCTCTCCAGGTATTCATCAAACGAGCGCAGGTTATCCAGCCGCCAGTATTGACCCGCCCGAACTTCACAAAGATAGCGGCCCAGTTCCACGAATTGGGTATCTCGCTCGTGGTCTGAGCTCTTCTCCCACGCCAGGATCTCATCGATCTTCGAAAGCACGACTGAGGCTCTTCTGGAATTGAGCTTTGGCGGCACCAGTGGCCTTCCGCTAATCCACAAGGTCGTTAAGCCAATCAAGGTCACTGGCTCCAGGACGACGAACAAGCTTAGATTCGACGAGCTGCTGGTTTCCGAGGCACAGTCCGAGCTGCGGGCAACTGATGCATCCGTTCTGCGGGAACCGGATGCCGCTATGCGGCATGAACTCACCAGCTTCGATATGACTGGCCGTCGCCTCAACCATACTGCCAAATTCTTCCCTCTGTTGGTCGGTGATGGTGGTCTTGAGGTACTGAATTTCAGATAACCGCTTTCTGACAAACGCGACCAACGCCACGTCGGAGATCCCGCTGATCCAGGAGTAGCAGATCAGCTGGGGATCAAGAGCGAGCAAACCATTAGGTTCTTCTGGATAGCGGGACGTTGTGGTCTTCCATTCCAATAGGCAGCGGTTGCCATCGATTGTGCCAATCGCATCGATGTAAGCAATGAAGTCATTTCGGTCCGACAGGGAACGTGTAAGCCTAACTTGCATGTTGTCTTTAGGTTGGCAGATTTCGATGCGATCGTCTTGTGCAAGCCGCTCGAGCAGCTGAATGCCCTGTCGCAACATGCGTTCCCAAGTGTCTCCATGGGAATATTCAAGCGGCGTATCCTTATATACAGCCCATTCGTTGAATAGAGCTGCACCGCTGTCCTCCCCCCGGAAGTAAGCGCCGAGAGCCTGCTCGAAGCAGCGGCCGAACAGCAGGGCTGCCCGGCTATCCTTTTCCTTCCAGCCATCGAGGTACCGATAGCGATAGCTTCTCGGGCAGCGCAAGTACTGAGCGATTTGGGTATAGCTAAAGGTCATTGGTCACCTCCCGCTTCGCTGCTGGCGCTAACTCTTCCCAGTTACCTGCGGGAGCGAATCCATCGAAATTCAGGAAGGAATGACCATTCAATACGGTGTGAGAGACACGAAGGATGCCTTGAAGGCCGAGCAA
>Ga0207106_1045_pt1 | contig 26870 bp, 22 predicted proteins | sample Alteio_BWMinHeat_78_FD_153535 | JGI IMG/M metagenome (GOLD analysis project Ga0207106, IMG submission 153535) | Enriched cells from forest soil in Barre Woods Harvard Forest LTER site, Petersham, Massachusetts, United States -... | ecosystem: Environmental > Terrestrial > Soil > Temperate forest >...
TGTTTTCGCGATGAAGACTTTCGGGCGGATCGCCAACCGGAGTTCAGCCAAATAGATTGTGAAATGGCTTTTGTAGAGCAGGAAGATATTCTCAACATGTTTGAGGGCATGATCAAAGCTATTTTTAAAGAAGTAAAAGGAATTAATTATTTGGGGCCTGTTGAAAGAATGAGCTGGGATGATGCCATGTGGAATTACGGGATCGATAAACCGGATACGAGATTTGGAATGAAGATCACTAACCTAAAATTTCCGGTCACAACATTCCCTGCGTATAAAGAAAGTTTACAAAACTCCCCTTTAGGAGATGAGGGCGCTGGCTTCGCAGTTTTTGATAATGCAGAAACCGTTGTTGCTATTTCTGTTTCAAATGCTTCAGAATATTCCCGCAAACAAACAGATGAATTAACAGAATGGGTAAAGCGTCCACAGATAGGCATGGGAGGATTGGCATTTGTGAAAGTGAACAGGGATGGAACTTATAAGAGTAGTTTTGATAAATTTTTCAGCGCGGAGCAATTAAAAATTCTTGCTGACTTCTGCAAAGCAGATCCCGGGGATCTTATTTTAATTCTTGCGGGTGTGGAAGAAAGAACAAGAAAAGCGATCAGTGAACTCAGGCTTGAAATAGCCCGACGATCAGGTTTGCGCAAAGCGGACGAATTCAAATTACTTTGGGTTCTCGATTTTCCTTTGTTTGAATACGGAGAAGAGGATAACCGTTGGAATGCACGCCATCATCCATTCACTTCGCCAAAGCCTGAGCATATCGACGTCATGATCAATAACAGTCATGTGATTGAAAACCCGGAAAAATACCTGGAACATCCTTATGCAAACATCAAGGCTAATGCATATGATATGGTGCTGAACGGAAATGAAATTGGCGGAGGCTCTATTAGAATTTTCCAAAGAGAGTTGCAGGAAAAAATGTTTGATGCGCTTGGCATGAGCAAGGAAGAAGCGCTTCATAAATTTGGTTTCTTACTCGGCGCGTTCGAATATGGTGCTCCTCCTCATGGTGGTATTGCTTTTGGTTTCGATCGTTTATGCGCTATTCTCGGCGGTAGCGAAAGCATCCGTGATTTTATTGCCTTCCCAAAAAATAATGCGGGTCGTGATGCAATGCTCGATGCACCCGCGGAAATTGATCAAAAGCAGTTGGATGAATTGTATCTTGATTATTCAATGAAATTGAAAATTTCCAATCTCTTAATTGAAGCTAAAACAAAATATCCATTAGGTAGAAGATCTGCAGGTGGTATCACAGAAGATATCGAAATAAGAAAAAAATTTGTAGAGTCAGCACTTGAAGAACTTATAACAGCAGGATTAGTCAGTAAGATTTCAACCTCTGGTGGTTATTATTATCAATTTATTGAAGATAAATCAATCGACGAACATGATTCCTGATTATCAAACGCTGATGCTGCCATTGTTAAAATTTTCCGGTGATCAACAGGAACATTCTATTGCTGATGCCATTGAATTTCTAGCAAAGAGCTTTAATCTCACTGAAGAGGAATTAAATGAATGGTTGCCGAGTAAATCACAAAAAATCTTCTATAATCGAGTTTATTGGGCAAAAGCTTATCTCAAAATGGCGGGACTTGTTGAGAATACTCGCAGGTCTCATTTTAGAATAACTCGGCAAGGTCTTGAAACATTGAAAGAAAATCTGGAATCAATAAACGTTAAATATCTCAGGAAATTTCCAGAGTTTATTTCTTCAATTGAAGGGGGCAAAAAAACCGATTCGAAAGAGGAAATTTTAAACATCACAAATGTCTCTCTTTCTAAAACACCTGAAGAATTAATAGAATCCGGTTATCAAAACATACGTGAGTCACTAGAACAGGAAATTCTTTCCAAATTAAAAACAATTCATCCCTCCTTTTTTGAAAGAATTGTTGTGCAATTATTAGTAAAAATGGGTTATGGAGGTTCTATTCAGGATGCAGGAAAAGCAATTGGAAAAGCAGGTGACGAAGGCATTGACGGTATTATTAAGGAAGATAAACTTGGATTAGATGTCATTTATATTCAAGCAAAACGTTGGGAAGGAACAGTTTCAAGACCTGAAATACAAAAATTTGTAGGAGCTTTGGCTGGTCAAAGAGCAAAAAAGGGAGTATTCATAACAACGTCAAATTTCTCCAAAGATGCAATTGCTTATGCAAGTCAAATGGATACTAAAATTGTTTTAATTGACGGTGAAAGTCTTGCTCAATATATGATTGATTACAATCTCGGCGTTTCAGTTCAGAACACGTATGAAATCAAAAAAATAGACTCCGATTATTTTGAAGAAGAATAACCTCTATTCAGATTCTTCTATTATTACATATGTTTCTTTCGGATTAATAAGCATAGCTTTAAGGCCAAAGAACTTATCACAAAAGACCTGATTGATTCTCATTTAAATATTATCGAATGAGGTTCTGCAGATTAAAAGTTGATGATGCCAATAGATTCTTCTCAAAAAAATATCGAAACATTCGATCATTCGATTGCTGCCACAATCCTGGATGTACAGTATGGCATTGATCCAGCACAAACAATGGATATCTATCTTCCTGCAGAAAGAAGCTGTTCCGGTACCAAATTACTGGCCATTATTCATGGAGGAGGTTTTAACAGCGGCAATAAAGCTGATCTGAATATTTATTTAAATGCGATGCAACAATTGTTGCGTGATTATGCATTTTTCAATATTACTTACAGGATGGCAACAAGCAACACAACACGTTTCCCAACGCAGGAAAATGATGTGAATACAGCATTACAATTTATCATCAGAAACTCGGCAGCTTATCTTGTTTCACAAAAACTGGTTTTACTTGGAATCAGTGCGGGCGGAACTCTTGCTTTGTTGCAAGGATATAAATACTCATTGCCAGTGATCCCAAAAGCAATTATTTCCTTTTTTGGTCCTACCGATCTGAGAGAATTGTATACCCATTCTACGAATCCTTTGGTACCGTTAACTCTTCTACAGGTAACGGGCAAAACACCTGATGATGATTCATCGATATATGCTAATTCAAGCCCGATAAATTTTGTAACCGGCAATTCTCCTCCAACGATGCTTTTACAGGGAGGCATGGATCCTATTGTAAATCCTGGGCAAGCTATTGCTTTACAAGCAAGGTTGAAAGCAGCAGGGGTTATCAATCAATATGTGTTTTACCCAACGGAAGGTCATGGCTGGCAGGGTTCTAACCTTGCAGATTCGTTTGATCAGGTAAAGGATTTCCTGAATGTCCATGTTAATTAAATTTTCGATCCTCATCAATTTTCTCCCACCCAATCTCAAAATATAAATTGAATTAACTATATTCGAATCTACGGTTGCGTCACTTTGTGATGGCAACCTTTTATTTTTTTGCAATCAGAACTATGACTGGAACTGATCTATTCACGCAATATGAGAATGATCCCGGCATATACGATGAAATGTGCCATGAGCATGCTATTCGTTCCCATTATAGTAAGGTTTTTGAAGGCATGAGCGATATTCCTGTTGAAACCTTACAACAAAAAGATATGCAGGCCGGCGAACTTTTCATGAACCAGGGAATAACATTCACCGTGTATAATGATGATGCCGGTATTGAAAGAATTTTTCCCTTCGATATCATTCCACGCATTCTGACCTCTGCTGAATGGGAGCATATTGAAAAAGGAATCAAACAAAGACTCAGGGCATTGAATCTTTTTTTGAAAGACATTTATTCCGTCCAGCAAATTTTGAAAGACGGGATCATTCCGGCTGAATTGATCGCGACCTGCCCGCATTACATGCGTGAAGTATTTGGAATAAAAGTTCCTCACGATCTGTTTGTTCATATTTCCGGCATTGATCTTATTCGTAGCGACGACGGAACATTTTATATCCTGGAAGATAACCTGCGTACGCCGTCGGGGGTATCATACATGCTCGCTAACCGTGAAGTAACAAAAAGAATTTTTCCTGAAATCCTGACCAGCAGCAAAGTAAGAATGGTAAGCAATTATCCTTTGTTGCTTAATAATATTCTGGCCAGTCTTTCCCCTCAGCAAATTGCAAATCCAACTGTTGTTTTGCTTACACCCGGCGTTTTTAATTCCGCTTATTTTGAACATACTTTTCTTGCCAGGCAAATGGGAATTGCACTTGTTGAAGGCAGGGACCTGCTTGTTGATAATCATAAAGTGTACATGAAAACTACAGCGGGCTTGCAGCAGGTGCACGTTATCTATCGCCGCATTGATGATGATTATCTCGATCCGCTTGTATTTAATACCAACAGCATTTTGGGTATTCCCGGTTTAATGAGTGCATACCGTAAAGGAAACGTGGCCATCGCAAATGCAGTAGGAAACGGTGTGGCAGATGATAAAGCTGTTTACGCCTGTGTTCCGGAAATGATAAAATATTATCTCAATGAAGATATCATTTTACCAAATGTTCCAACCTATAGTTTAGAAAAAGAAGATGAAAGGAAATACGTATTTGATAATGTTGAAAAAATGGTGTTGAAGAGAACAAACCAATCGGGTGGATATGGAATGGTAATGGGAAACAAGGTGAGTGAAAAAGAAATTAAGGAAGTAGAGAAAGCAGTGAAAGAAACACCCAGGGAATTTATTGCTCAGCCGATCATTAAACTTTCTACTGTTCCCTGTTTTATTGATGGAAAATTACAACCACGGCATGTAGACCTGAGGCCTTATGCGCTTTGCGGCCCAGATGGAATTGATATTGTTCCCGGCGGATTGACAAGAGTGGCTTTGCGTGAGGGATCTCTTGTGGTTAATTCATCACAGGGAGGTGGAAGTAAGGATACATGGGTGGTTGATTTGCCTCCATTAACTACCCCCATCCCCTAAAGGGGAGCAAGAGAAATTTCCAGTTATGGAATATAGAGGCTTAATTGAAAACCAAAGTTGAAATGCCTAATTACTAATGATGATTTATAATTATAGCCTGGCCTCTCCTCTCCACATGGAGAGGAGATCGAGAGGTGAGGTCAAAAGTTGAGTAGAAAAAAGAACGTAAAAGAGTGCGACGCAACAGTTGTTGATAGTAGTAATGCAGCTGGCAACATAAAAAAATAAACAGAACAAACCTTCATGCTAAGCAGGATTGCAGATTCGTTGTTTTGGTTAAACCGCTATATGGAGCGGGCGGATGGTTTGCTGCGTGTGATCAGGACAAATTATATTCTCTCTTTTGATATGGTGGATAGCAGTGACTTTCATTGGAAGGATATTCTTGGAATGTTCGCAGGACTTGATGAAGAAACCATTAAACTGAATTGCGAAAGCACAGCGGCGGCATTGCAATACCTGATCTCTGATACAAAAAATGTGAATGCTATAAGGTCTTTGTTTGTAAAAGCAAGAGAAAATGCAAGAGGCGTACAGGACAATATCACTAAAGAAGTTTGGGAACAGGTAAATCATTTGTATCATCTCATCAATCAGCGGGAGATTGAAAAAAAGATGAAAGATTCAAAGGCAATAGAAATTCTTGACAAGTTGACAAAGAACAGTATCTTATTTTCCGGCATTACCGAAACGACGATGCCCCGCGGACAAGGATGGAATTTTATGAACCTGGGAAAATTTATTGAACGAAGCATGCTGACCATTGAAATTTCCAATGCGCATTTCAACAAAATAAATTACCAGTTAAGTAATCCACAAGATGTTCTACACTGGAAGAACCTGTTGTTATCTCTTTCAGGTTATGAATTATATTTGAAAACTTATACCGGTGGCAATCATAATATCAATGTTATTGACCAGATCATCATGAATAAAAATTTTCCCCGCTCTGTCTTTTATTCTTTTGAACGAATTAAAAGAAATCTCAATGATATTATTGAGGAGACAAAAATTGAAGGAGGTGAAACATTGCAAAAAATATTTGGCAGGTTGCATAGCAAGATCATGTTTGCCGACCTGGATAAATTGCATAATGCCGGTTTGCAGAATTTCCTGGTTTCTACCCGTCACGAACTGGTCGAATTTTCAAAACAGTTCTCAAGAATTTATTTTTCCTACTCTTAACGCAAAAGAATGTCTGTTTTTAATATACACCACATTACAAAATATGAATACGACCGTGCGGTGAAGGAAAGTGTGAACGAGATAAAGATCTATCCTTTCAATAGCCCGGCGCAACATGTTTTATACCATGAGATCAATATTACCGGCAACCCGGATGTAATGGTTTCTACTGATTACTGGGGCAACCGCACAGGAATGTTCAATTTGATGCCTTCACATACCGGGCTTGTGGTCGAAAGCAAGCTCATTGTTCGCAATCATCAACCTGAACAGGATGTAAAAAAAAATTTTGGAACATTTGACCAGCTTCATGAAGAGGTAAGAAAAGATCTGTTGCTTATTGAATTGAGCCATTCTGAAAAATTGCAAACACAATTGCATGATGAGATCAAAACCATTGCTAAACAAATAAAGATCTCACAGGCTGTAGTGGATGTAGTAGAAAATTGCAACCAGTTTATTTTTCAAAACTTTCAATATGTAAAAGGTATTACTACTATTGAAACTACTGTAGAAGAAATTCTCGAGCACCGTTCAGGTGTTTGCCAGGATTTTGCTCATGTAATGCTTGAGATACTTCGATGCCTGCATATCCCCGGCCGGTATGTAAGCGGATATATTTGTCCAAACAAAAATGGTATGCGTGGCGAAGGAGCTACTCATGCATGGGTGGAGGCATGGATACCCGGGTATGGCTGGGCAGGTATTGATCCAACAAACAATGTTTGGGTTAGCAACCGCCATGTAAAACTCGCTGTAGGCCGCAACTTCAACGATTGCTCACCAGTGAAAGGAACTTTCAAAGGTCCTGCTAAGCAATCGCTTTCAGTGTATGTTTCTGTTAGCTATGAAGACGGTCAAACCTTTGAAGAAATGAGTAAAGTAAAAATGGAAAAACAGGCAGAAGACCATACCGATCCCGATCCGTTAGAAAGTTTTGCAGGACAACAGTAGCAATAAGAAATTAAACAAGAGCCTCTTTCTTGCTAACTTCATTCCCCATTTTGAAGTTTATGACACCGTTAGCAGAGAGAATTCGCCCCGCAACACTGGATGAATTGGTAGGCCAGCAACATTTGACCGGCAAAGGAAGTATTTTGCGCACAGCCATTGAACATGGAAAAATTCCTTCTATGATCCTTTGGGGACCACCGGGTACAGGAAAGACAACTATCGCACATATCATTGCCAACACACTGAAAGTTCCATTCTTTCAACTCAGTGCTATTTCATCAGGCGTGAAAGAAGTGAGAGAAGTAATTGAAGAAGCAAAAACAAAAACAGGTTGTATTCTTTTTATCGATGAAATTCATCGTTTCAACAAAGGCCAGCAGGACGCCTTGCTTGGAGCCGTTGAAAAAGGAACCATTACATTAATTGGAGCAACAACAGAAAACCCATCGTTTGAAGTGATTAGTGCCCTACTGAGCCGTTGCCAGGTATATGTATTAAAACCTTTAGATGAAAAAGATCTGATCCGGCTTTTACATCATGCCATACGGAAAGATGAATTTCTTCATAAGAAAAAAATTGAATTAAAAGAAACTGAAGCACTCATTAATATTTCAGGTGGCGATGCAAGAAAATTGTTGAACCTTTTAGAATTGGTTGTCGAAACCTCCCCCAACCCCTCCAAAGGAGGGGCTTCCGAACTCTCCGATAAAAAAAATATTTCTCCAGGAACAGAGGGTGCGAAAGCCTCCTCTCTCCCCGGAGAAGGGGTCGGGGGTGAGGTCATAATAACCGATGATCTTGTAATGGACGTCGCGCAAAAAAGAATCGCTCTCTATGATAAAAAAGGTGAGCAGCACTACGATATAATTTCTGCGTTTATAAAATCCATGCGGGGCAGCGATCCGAATGCTGCAGTTTACTGGCTGGCAAGAATGATCGAAGGTGGTGAAGATGTAAAATTCATTGCACGCAGAATGCTGATACTTGCAAGCGAAGATATTGGCAATGCAAACCCGACTGCACTAGTCATGGCGAATACTACATTTGAAGCAGTCAATAAAATTGGCTATCCCGAATCAAGTTTGATCTTATCACAGTGCGCCATTTATCTTGCCTCCAGTGCAAAAAGTAATTCAGCCACTTCAGCCATTGGCGATGCCATGAGTGCAGTTAAAGAACATGGCGATCTGCCCGTGCCATTGCATATTCGTAATGCCCCGACAAGACTTATGAAAAACTTAGGTTACGGAAAAGACTATCAATATTCCCATAGCTACCAGGGAAATTTTTCTGAGCAGGAATATTTACCAAAGGAAATATCAGGAACAAAGTTTTATGATCCGGGCAAAAATGCAAGAGAAGAAGATCTGAGGAAGTTCTTGAAAAATCTCTGGAAAGACAAATACAATTATTAATTATTAATTAATAATTTTTTAAGCAGGTTTATATAATAATGGAAAGAACTGTCCCTGCATCTTTTCTCCATTCTTCACAGGTGGAACTCCTGTAAGTAACACATCATCGGAATCAGAAACAACTCCATCGGCAAATACATTGATGACAAATGCTCTTCTTGGTTTATCACTTTTATTTTCACCGGAGCCGTGCAAAGTAAGTGAATGATGAAAGATAGCCTCACCCGCTTTTACTTCGGCAAATTGTGGATTTTCAAATTGCCTTCTCTGCTCATCGTTCAAAAAATCTTTGATGCCATGCAGATCTCCTGCAATGACAGGTTTTGGAAGCAAACCCCATTTTTGACTGCCGGCAATGTATTGAAGACAACCATTTTCTTTTGTAGAATCATCCAGGCCGCACCAGCAGGTAAGATGAGCCACAGGTTTGGTTCTTGTCCAGTAAGAATAATCCTGGTGCCAGGCCACTACCCCGCCTTTTTTTGCCGGCTTTGAAAATAACTGATCATGCCAGAAGCGAACGGGCTTATCTCCCAGGAGTTGACTCGCTGCCATCAAAAACCTGGGGTTCCATAGCACATCATGAAAACCCGGTGTTATCCTCCAGGCACCCAACGCATGAAAAAGTATGGTAGATGGATCAGTCGATTCATTGGAATGAAATTCATAAAACAGGTTGTGACCGGGATGATTTACATCTGCTAATTCACCCAGTTCATTTCTTAAACGTTCAATTTGTTTATCATCAAGCATTTTTACTCCGCTGAGATAGCCATTCTCATTAAAAAAATCAATTTGATCTTCTGATAATTTGTATTGCTCCCATTCTTCGTTTTTAGAAGGCCATTTAAAAATGCCCGTTACTAATTGGTGAACTGTACTTAAATCTTTAACAGGCATAACAATCATTTTAATAAAATTAATGTTTTTGTTACCCGGTATGTTCGATTGATTTAATTTTATTTTGACTAAAACCGGGTATGCAATGAGAAAAATCCTTTTGTTTTTCCTCACATTTTTTATTTCCATATTTATTTTTTCACAAACCTTTATTCAAAAAGATCCTCAAATTGAAAAAATGGTAAAAGAAATTTCACCTGATTCACTGAGATCTTATGTCACTAAACTTGTTGATTTTGGTACGGGAAATACACCCAACACTCAAACCGATCCTTACCGATAATCATTGGGACTAAAATTTCAAAATTTATGATCAGTTGGGTATTCAAAAAATTCGATGACCTCACACCACCTGAACTTTACTCTATTCTTCAACTACGGAATGAAGTGTTTGTTGTAGAGCAGAACTGTGTTTTCCAGGATGCAGACAACAGGGATCAGGCTTCGTATCATCTCATGGGCTGGAATAATGAAATTCTTATCGCCTATTCAAGAATAGTTCCGGCAGGAATTGCTTATGATTCACTGCCATCGATCGGAAGAGTTGTTACCTCGCCAAAAATGAGAAATGCCGGCACAGGAAAGCTTTTGATGCAAAAATCTATTGAGGAATTACAAAAATTATTTGGAAAGGTTTCTATCAAAATCGGAGCACAGCTATATCTAAAAGGATTTTACGAATCATTCGGATTCATACAATCAGGCGAAATGTATCTTGAGGACGGCATTCCGCATATAGAAATGATCAGGGCAATATAATCCCGGTAAGTATTAGGGCGTAAATCTTCTAAGTAAAAAAACTTAAACAATCCACACAATAAAAAAATAGTTTGATTCTCATTTGATTTGATTTTTTTCTTTTCTATTTTTCGACTTGTAAATCCAATAAGAGAACCGTAAAATCTAGTGTCTATGAAGCGAATTGTACCCAACGTGCGAGCAATTCTGTTTGCGCTTGTTATCCTTTCCTCATCTTATAAATCCTTCTCCCAATCAATTACATTAGGTAATGGAAAAGTAGAACTTGGGCTTGGCCTGGGTCCATTGATCTTTTTAGGTGATCTTGGGGGCACCCGGGGCATCGGAAGAACATTTATAAAAGATGTAAACTACCCGTTAACCAAGATGAGTAAGGGTTTTTTCATTGGCATTACCCCAAATGAATGGTTAGGCTTTCGCATCGCAGCAAATATGGGAGTGCTTGAAGGAGATGATAAACTGGCCCCAAATAAAGGTGGCGATGAAGTGTTCAGGTTACAACGTAATCTTAGCTTTAAAACCAATTTAGCTGAAGGTTATGTCGCTGCAGAATTTTATCCAACTGTTTTTTTAGAAAGATTTGATGGACTCAAGGGTAAACTGCGCCCTTACGGAATTATGGGCGTAGGTATTTATCATTTCAATCCTAAAACACAGGATGATAATGGCAACTGGGTGGCTTTGCAACCTTTACACACCGAAGGAGAAGGTTTTCCTGAATATCCTAATAGAAAAGTATATAAGCTTACTCAAATGGAAATTCCAATGGGTTTTGGTTTTAAATACTATTTAAAAGAAAATATGTTTGTTGGTTTTGAAGTGCTGCACAGAAAATTATTTACAGATTATGTGGATGATGTGAGCACTAATTATGTTGACCCGGCTTTATTTGATAAATATCTTTCACCGCAAAACGCCGCTCTTGCAAAGGAATTAAATTATCGGGGTACGTATTCCTGGGCTACTACGAGACCTGGTGATATTGTGGGTTCACAAAGAGGCAACCCGAAACAAAATGATGCTTACTTCTCAACGATCATCAGGTTGGGATGGAGATTAAATAATAACAACTCTGCGGAATTGCGACAATTAAGATGCCCTAAATTCTATTAGCATTTTGCTATTAAATAAAACCACCTTATGAAACAAAAATTTTACTCTTTATTATCATTTTCAGGAATTATTTTATCGATTGCGTTTGTTTGCCTTCCACAAATAAAGCTGCAGGCTGCTAACAACCGGGATGAAATTTTCATCAGCAGGAAAAATTTTGATGACGGTAAAAAACCTTCAAGGAAAGAGAGATCATTTAAAAATCAGAATGTAGTAAAAATTTATCCTGACGTGATCAAAAAAACAATGCACGTTGTAGCCAGGTCCGGCAATGAAAAGGATATCGATTTCCTTGTTTTTGATTTAAACGGAAATATGGTACTGAATTATAAAATGAAAGCTGGTGAAAGAAAAGTGATCAGTAATTTGAAAAGAGGTTCTTACATGTACCATGTTTTTTCAGATGATGAATACCTGAAGACAGGAAAAATTGAGTTCAGATAAAAAACTTTATAAAAACTCTGTCCGGTAAGGCAGGGAGCTTAATAAAATTCAATACCCGGTTGATAAAACCTAATCCGTTCTCTATTGGTACTCTCATAGTTTCGTATAAAAATTTTATTAAACACTCTCTGCCAAACTTACCGGCGATATAAACCCGGTAGTTCTTTACTTTCCATAACTAAGATCCCGTACTGGCGGGGAAATTGGTAAAATCTGGTATCCGTATGAAACCGTCCAGCCTATCCTGGTAAATTTCAGAGAAAAGATTTTTCTCAATCACTCCCTGCCGCATTTACGGGTAAATCCTTCAAAGTTTCCGCACATTCAAATTGAGATTTCATTGTTAAGATTTGGTTTTAGTAAATTCCAAACCATTTTCTTACATTTATTATCACTAAAACTAACTGTTATGAACATAATTGAACGTGCAAAAAACATTATTGTCGCTCCCAATAAGGAATGGGACGTAATTGCATTAGAACAACCCAACACAGGCCAGATTATAATGGGATATGTTTTACTACTTGCCGGCGCAGCAGCCGTTGCAGCTTTCATTGGATATGGCCTTCTTTTTGGACCTAGTCTCGGTTTTGGACTTAGAGTCGCTACTACAGAATGGGGGATTTATTATGCCTTAAATGTCTTGGTGGGAGCGATAGCCGGCGTTTTTATAAGTGCACTTGTAATTGATGCTCTCGCACCAAGTTTTGGTTCTGAAAAAAATGTTGGGCGTTCAGTGCAATTAGTCGCATATTCATACACACCGGCCTGGGTTGGAGGCCTTTTGGCAATCTATCCTCCACTTGGAATAGTAGGTGCTTTGGCAGGCTTATATGGTCTATATATAATGTATCTTGGTATGCCGAAGCTAAAAAAGACTCCCACAGATAAGCACGCTGGCTATTTTGTTGTTTCAATTATCACAATAATCGTTGTGTACGTTGTTATTTACTTAATCATGAGTAAAATTGTTTTATCTGCCATGGGTCTTTCTTACGGTTTTAATGTTAACTTATAGAATTAGGGAGGCCGTATCAAAAGCATTTAATTGCCACGAAGACGCTAAGGCGAAAAGAAAAATAAAATTGAAGGTCAAAACTTTCTTTCTTAGTGCCTGTGGCAAGTTTTAACGGTTTGACTTTTGAGACGGCCTTTTTCCAATTAGAATTTAATTTTTATTTCTTTTAATTGAGTTAATTCGCATGCAATAAAACAGTTCTTAGAAATTCTGCTGTATAACTTTCTTTATTTTTTATCAGGTCTTCCGGCGTTCCTTCAAATAAAACCCTGCCTCCCCCATCGCCTCCTTCCGGACCCAGGTCAATAAGATGATCGGCGACTTTTATTACATCCATATTGTGCTCAATCACCAAAACAGTATTTCCCCTGTCAACTAATTTATTCAAAACATCCAGCAAATGCTGAATGTCTTCGAAATGCAAACCTGTAGTGGGTTCATCCAAAATATAAAATGTTTTCCCTGTATCCCTTTTTGATAATTCAGTAGAAAGTTTAACACGTTGCGCTTCACCTCCACTCAATGTAACCGCGGACTGGCCAAGGGTAATATAGCCGAGACCTACTTCATCCAGCACTTTTATTTTACGATAGATGTAAGGTACCTGCTGAAAAAATTGGACCGCTTCCTCAACGGTCATTTCAAGCACGTCAGCGATAGACTTCCCTTTATAACGTATTTCCAGTGTTTCCCTGTTGTAACGTTTACCGTTGCATTTTTCACAATGCACATATACATCCGGAAGAAAATTCATTTCAATTACTCTCATTCCTCCTCCTTCACACACATCGCATCGCCCGCTCTTTACATTAAAAGAAAAACGACCGGCAGTGTAACCACGGATCTTTGACTCGGGCACTGAAGCAAACAAAGTCCTGATATCTGTAAAGAATCCACAGTATGTCGCAGGATTACTTCGCGGTGTCCTGCCAATAGGAGATTGATCAATTTCAATCACCTTGTCAATATGCTCAAGCCCCTTAATACTTTTATATTCCAATGCAGCTCCTCGTGACCCATAAGCATGTTTAGCAAGCAGCGGATATAATGTTTCATTGATCAAAGTTGACTTGCCGCTGCCACTTACTCCTGTTATCACAATAAATTCTCCGAGCGGAAATTTTGCATCTATATTTCGAAGATTATTTCCCCTTGCGCCTTTGAGCTCAAGAAACTTTCCATTTCCCATTCTTCGTTCTTTCGGAATAGCAATTTTAAGACGCCCGTCAAGATAACATGATGTAAGTGTATCCAGTTTCAATAATGCTGACGGAAAGCCCTGCGCTACAACTTTTCCTCCGTGATAACCGGCCCTGGGTCCAATATCAATTAAATGATCGGCCGATAACATGATGTCTTTATCGTGCTCAACGACCAGCACACTGTTTCCTATATCTCTCAAATTTTTTAACGCTTCGATCAAACGATGATTATCTCTTTGATGTAAACCGATTGACGGTTCATCTAAAATATAAGTAATGCCCTGGAGTTGTGAACCAATTTGTGTGGCAAGCCTTATGCGTTGCGATTCACCCCCACTAAGTGTTTTAGAAGGACGGTTCAATGAAAGATAGGAAAGACCGACGTCTAATAAAAACTGCAAACGTTCGCGAATTTCTTTCAACACATCTTTAGCAATCATTTTTTGTTTATCAGATATTCTTAATTCAATTCCGTCAAACCAGGCGGCGAGATTGTCCAGGTTCATGTTGCTCAATTCAGAAATATTTCTTCCCACTATTTTAAACCAAAGACTTTCTTTTTTTAATCTTGCGCCACCGCAGGTTTCACATGGTTTCAACTCCATGTATCCTTCCGCCCAGTCACGTAACCCTTCACTGTATCCATTATCGAACCATCGCTTCAGCATATTTACAATTCCTTCGAACGGCGATTGCGGATCAAATTGCATATTCTCAACCCCGATATCTATCGGGGCTATTTCAACTTCATTGCCTTCTTCATTTCCGAATAACAAAATGTTGAGTGATTTCTTTGGCAGTTCTTTTAAAGGTTTTTGTAATGATATTTTATTCTTTTTAGCAATCTCCTGCACTTGCCTGTACACATAAGCTTCGCGTTCTTCGCCAAGGGGTGCGATGCCTCCTTCTGTAATGCTCAGATCCCAATCAGGAATTACAGTTTCCATATTTATATGAAACATTGTTCCCAATCCTTTGCATACAGGACAAGCACCATAAGGAGAATTAAAAGAAAACGAGTTGGGTGAAGGTTCTTCATAACTGATGCCGGTATCTTCGCACATTAGTTGTCTGCTATATGAGACCTCCCCAAACCCCGCCTCAGGCATGGCTTTCGAAGAGCCTTCGGCTTCGAAAAATTCTTTCTTCTTTGAAGACTTTGCTGAAGTCTCCTCCTTCATGGGAGATTTAGAGGGGGCTACAAACATCAGGTCTTTTCCCAGCTTTAATGTTTGCTGCACACTCTGACTCAGCCTTGCTTTGAGATCGTTTGTTACCTGCAAACGGTCAACCACTAATTCTATATCATGAATTTTATAACGGTCCACCTGCATTTTGGGAACCAGGTCTTTGATCTCCCCGTCTACCCTCACTTTCAAAAAACCTTTTTTCCTGACTTCTTCAAAGAGTTCACGATAATGACCTTTGCGACCACGAACCAATGGTGCTAAAAGACTAATTTTTTTATCCCTGAATTTTCGAAAAATGTTCTCAACAATTTCTTCTTCACTCCACTTCACCATTTTTTTGCCGGTATTATAACTGTATGCCTCTCCTGCTCTCGCAAAAAGCAAACGCAAAAAATCATATACTTCTGTAACGGTACCGACCGTGGAGCGGGGATTTTTGTTAGTGGTTTTTTGTTCAATAGAAATAACAGGAGAAAGACCGGTGATCTTGTCTACATCCGGTCGTTCCATTTCACCCACGAACTGGCGTGCATAAGCACCAAACGTTTCCATATAACGTCGTTGGCCCTCAGCATAGATTGTATCAAATGCCAATGATGATTTTCCGCTGCCACTGATACCTGTAATGACAACAAGTTTATTCTTAGGAATCCTGATATCAATATTTTTCAAATTGTGAACCCGGGCACCAAACACTTCAATCATATCCTGGTCAACTGGCTCTTTCATTGAGCCATTATCTTCATTCTTTAACATATAATTTTTTGGGAAACATCAAAGGTACTGAAAGTGACCAAGTGAAAAGTAAATGACAATTGACAATGACGGCGATGAAAATATTACAAATGTTAATTCCATGTTTAAAAAAAAGTAAGCTTATACAACTCATTGCGAAGCAAGCAACGACGCCTTAAAAAGCCATAGTTATTATGAAAAAAATATTTCATATGGAAAAAAAATTGAAATGTTTTTTGGTGAAAAAAGCTTTTTGGCACAGTATTTTGAAACATAGGAGCGAGTACCAATTAATCACAACATAAATCGCTAATAATTATGAAAAGAACCTTCTTTTTAGCAGGTATAGTATCTATTCTGTTAACACTGGCTGTCAATGCCCAGGATTCAACCAGCTCAAAGCCGGCGACTCAGGATAAAACAGTTAATCCTGCTACAACACAACCCATGACACAGGATCAGAAATCTAATCCTGCTCAAACACAACCAACAACACAGGAACAGAAAAAAAATGGAAATCCGACAGTTGATTCCATACTTTCTAAATATACCCTGGTGCCGATGCCAAACCAAATGACTACAGAACAGATTTTTCCTGTGATTGGCCAATATCAATCAAGCACCAATGCTGATCAAAAAATAACTGTAACCCTTGATGATCAGAACAAAGGTTTTGCATGGGTCGATGGTTTACCCCAGGGTAAAGTAAAAGCTGTATTGAAAAAATCACCGGCTACTTATAAGATTCCTGTACAAAAAACCGCAGATGGTAAGGATGTACCTGAAGGAACAATGATCTATGACAAGGATACAAAAGTGATTACTGTAATGCTTGGCCGTCCGTTCAATGACCAGGATCCGGCTTCTGTTTTTGCTAATCCCACTACAAATGACCAGTCAATGACAACAACTGATCAAACAGCTAATAACAATAATAACCAAACAGCAAATAACCAGGCAAAAGATCAGTCAAAGATGCATGTTGCAAAAGCAAAGACCGCAAATCATAAAACAAAGACAAAAGTGGTGAAACAAGCAGAACCAGCACCCTGGGTTTTCACAGGAACAAAAATTGAACAAACAACCGCTAAACAATAACCAGGTAATATAGTATAAAGTTTTTTCTTACAGGGACTAGGGACGTGAAGAGCCTTGATTTTTCGAGGCTCTTCTTTTTTTGTTCCATCTCCTAAAGAGTCGTTTAACCATTCTGCTTAATTCGCATAATTTTACTGCGAAATATTTTTATGTTCAGCTTGTTTAATATTTGAAAGTAAATCTTTCAAAAACTATCTTTGCCGTAGAGACCCGCAACATGTTGCGCGTCTCTACGGCAAGTTCTTTAATTTACTTATCAAGAAAGGCTGAGGGAGATGGCCCATTGAAGCCTTGACAACCTCTCTTTGCAACGCTCTTGTTATCCTGAGCGAAGCGAAGGAAAGGTGCCAATTCCATCCCGGCAATTACATGGGAGAGATAAGTCAGAATTAGCTCGAAACAATTTAATCGATATATGGAAAAGCTCATCTGGTTTACCGGGTGAGTTTTTTAATTATAAATAAATCTTAAAACGTCTTTTAGTTGATAATTTCTTTTTCCCGATAAAGGAAATTGCATCCTAAACATTTTAATAGCTTTAAAAATGGAAACACATAAGAAACTGGTAATTGGACTTTTTGGTTTTGGAACCGTAGGTGAAGGTTTATATAAGATATTACAACAAACACCATCCCTGCAGGCCAGCATCAAAAAGATCTGTATAAAACATCCTGAAAAAAAGAGAAATGCACCTGCTGAATTATTTACAACAAACAAAGACCTTCTTTTAAATGATCCGCAGATCAATGTAATTGTTGAAGTAATTGATGACGCAGACGCGGCTTTTCGCATTATTACAAAGGCACTAAGAAATAACAAGGATGTAGTAAGCTCGAGCAAAAAAATGATCGCTGAACATCTGCATAAAATCTTGCAGTTACAAAAACAGACCGAAAGATCCTTTCTGTATGAGGCTTCCGCCTGTGCATCCATTCCTGTCATCCGTAATCTCGAAGAATATTATGATAATGATCTTTTACACTCTATCAGGGGCATTGTGAATGGCTCAACTAATTACATTCTTACGAAAATATTTGAAGATAAACTTGAATTTAAACAGGCTCTTTTACAGGCTCAGCAACTCGGCTTTGCTGAAAGCAATCCTTCTCTCGATATTGAAGGGCATGATGCCGTGAATAAGTGGGTATTGCTGTTAGTCCATGCTTATGGTATTGTTGAAACAGCCCAGAATATTTTATTCAACGGCATTCAAAATATTCAACTGAGTGATGCTACCGTTGCCCGCGAAAAGAATTATGAGATCAAATTAGTGGCACAGGCAAAAAAATTACAAAATGGAAAAGTAGCTGCATTTGTGCTGCCGCAGTTCGTAAAACATGATGATCACCTGGCTTTTGTAAAAAACGAATACAATGGAGTGGTCATTGAAAGCGGTTTCTCAGACCAGCAATTTTTTTATGGTAAGGGTGCCGGAAGCTTTGCAACTGCTTCAGCTGTGCTAAGCGATATTTCGGCTCTTCGCTATCAATATAAATATGAATACAAAAAATTGTATCATCATCAACCACACCAGTTGGATGACGATATTTTTCTCAAGGCATACGTAAGCTTCGATGACTGGGATATCATTCCACGTGAACAATTTGAATGGATCGAAGAGTGGCACGCTGAACAGGACAGGAAATATCTTGTAGGTGTTATTGCCTTTCAAAATCTGAAAAACTATGATTGGTGGAAAGAGAATAATGTATCACTGATTTTGTCGCCGGATCCCATCATAGAAGATATTGAAATATTAAAACTGAAAAAGAAAAGTCTTGAGTTAGCGGGTATTTTTTAATTTTTTCGGCTTTGAATTAATAAGGGTTCGTTTTACGGACCCTTTTGCTTTTAAGAAATTTTCGAAACTACTGAACGAAAAGTGACTGACCGCTTTTTAAGAAAGACGGGTACAGTCGTTGATGGTAAACCCGGAGTTGATATTATCATCTAAACTCTGCCTTACCTTTGAATTATATTTTATGAGGGAATTATCAGTTGTTATAACAGTAATGAATGAAGAGGAAAATATCAACCCCTTACTGGAAGGCGTCCGTAGTGCATTACAAGAAATTGACTACGAAATTGTACTGGTAGATGATGGCTCAACGGATAGAACAAAACAGCAAGTGCTCAAATGGGCAGACGAAAGAACAGTGTTTATTGAACTGAGAAAAAATTACGGCCAGAGCACTGCCATGACAGCGGGCATTGATTACTCAACCGGAAGATATATTGCTCTCCTGGACGGAGATATGCAAAATGATCCTTCTGATATTCCCGGAATGCTTAACATGCTGAAACGCGAGGATTGGGATGTGGTAGCCGGTAACCGAAAAAACAGGAAGGACGAATTTTTTCTTCGCAAAATTCCAAGTAAGATTGCCAATTCACTTATCCGGCAAATGACAGGCGTCCCTGTCAAAGACTATGGTTGCACATTAAAGGTTTTTCGGCGCGAAATTGCCGAAGATCTGAATTTATATGGCGAGCTTCACCGCTTTATCCCTGTACTTGCCAAAATACAGGGAGCAAAGATCACGCAGGTGGATGTAAAACATCATCCCCGGATCTTCGGAAAAAGTAAATACGGCATTAACCGCACGCTCAGAGTTTTGTCGGATCTTATCTTGATCGTCTTCTTTCGGCGCTATATTCAAAAACCCATGCATCTTTTCGGCAATATTGGTTTTATCAGTTTAGGGGTTGGAGTCATCATCAACTTATATTTACTTGCTCTGAAAATATCAGGTCATGATATCTGGGGGAAGCCCTTGCTGATTTTGGGTTTGATCTTTTTGCTCGGAGGTATTCAACTTATTACCATCGGTATACTTGCAGAGATCAGTGTGAGAACTTATGTTGAATCCCAGAACAAAAAAACTTATAGGGTGCGCAAAGTTTACCAGTCGAGGCAGGAAGTAAACCCTTCATTGGAGATCACAGTGAATGGTGAATTGTGAATTGTGAATTGTGAATTGTGAATAAGAAGGGCATCTCGTGTACGTTTTAGTTGATGGAAGCAATTATTTAAGTAAAAGCTCTTTATTTTGAGAGAACCATTCATAAAATTTTATAAGCCCTGCGTCTAATTTAGTTGCAGGTTCATAACCAAGCAGTCTTTTGGCTTTCGAAATATCAGCAAAGGTTTTTGGCACATCACCTGGTTGTTCAGGGAATTGTTCGATCATTGCTTTTTTACCCACTACTTTTTCAATGGAACTGATCAGTTCTTTTAAGGAAACCGAATAATTATTTCCAAGGTTGATAACCTCAAAATTTGCCTGGTCATATTTCATTGCAGCCACGATCCCCCGGACAGTATCATCAATAAATGTATAGTCCCTGCTGGTGCTGCCGTCACCATACATGGAAATGGGCTTACCGCATAAAATAGTTTTCGTGAATTTATGGATGGCAAGATCGGGTCGTTGTCCCGGACCATAAACAGTAAAAAACCGCAAAGCAATAAATCTTATATCAAATAACTTATTGTAAACATGCCCCAGCATCTCGCCGGCAAGCTTGGTCATTGCGTAAGGACTGATCGGCATCAATTGTTCATCCTCTTTCCATGGAAAATGATCATTGATTCCATACACACTGCTGCTGGAAGCAAAAACAAATTGTTTGCAGTTTTTTTCTTTTGCGAAATCAAGAAGATTCTGAAGTCCAATTACGTTGGCCTGTTGGTACGAAACAGGGTTTAAAATGCTTAGCCTCACACCAGCCTTTGCAGCCAGGTGAACAATCACGTCCACAGGTTCTTTAATTTCTTCAGCAAGTTTTTTTCCATCAGTATCTGCAAGATCATACTCTAATAAACGAAACCGGGAATCATCTGAGAACCCGGCAATATTCAACTCCTTAATTTTTTTATCATAGAAAGAGTCAAAGTCATCGATTGTAGTTATGAATATTTGTTCTTCTGCCCTTAATAAATAACGAATTAAATTACTGCCAATAAATCCGGCCCCGCCCGTAATAAGATAATGCCGCATACATTATATCCTTTTAAAATTGTCACAAAGAAAAGCATCTTTTTATCATTTTTGTTCGTTTACTTAGAATAACTTATTTAAAAAGCCTCATGAAAGTTGCTTTTATAACAAGGTCAACTTTGTATAAAGTTCCGGGCGGCGATACAGAACAAATTACACAAACAGCAAAATGCCTGAAGGACCTGGGTATTGAAACCGATATTTATTTAACTAACGAACAAATAAATTACGACAGTTACGACTTACTTCATTTTTCAAATATCATAAGGCCTTCCGACATATTGTATCATACCCATAAGACAAATAAACCGTTCGTAATTTCTCCAAATCTTATAGATTATAGTGAATATGACAGGCAGCACCGCAAAGGAGTTTTTGGATTTATTTTCCGCCTTTTTTCCGGTAATACAAACGAATATATAAAGACTGTCTCCAGGTGGCTTTTAAAAAAAGATGTTCTGAAAACAAAATCGTATGTAAGAAAAGGTCATAAAAAATCAATCCGGGAGATCCTAAAAAAAACATCCATCGTATTGCCTGCTTCGAGGTCAGAGCAGGAAAATTTAAAAAAAATATATTCAATTGATCCTCCCTGTTTTGTTGTTCCCAACGGTGTAGATACAAACATTTTTATGCCGAATGGTTGCGCAAAAGATAATCATCTTGTTATTTGTGCAGCAAGAATTGAAGGGCTGAAGAATCAATACAACCTGATAAAAGCGCTGAACAATTCTGCTTATACATTGATGATAATTGGTGAAGCCGCACCAAATCAAAAAAAATATTATAAAAAATGTAAAAAAATTGCAGCAGGCAATATCATTTTTACGGGCAGGTTATCCCATGAAGAGCTTGTAAAAATTTATAAAAAGGCAAAGGTCCATGTATTACCAAGCTGGTTTGAAACCTGCGGTTTGTCGAGCCTGGAGGCAGCAGCCATGGGATGTAATGTCGTTATCACAGACAAAGGCTACACACGTGAGTATTTTGGAGAAGATGCTTTCTATTGTGACCCTTCTGACCCGGCGTCTATCCGAAAGGCTGTGCAGGATGCATGTAACAGCGATCCTCAAAAAAAATTACAAAAGAAAGTTTTAGACAATTATACCTGGAACCGGGCCGCGGCTATAACATCCGAGGCCTATAAAAAAATTATACCTGTCTGAAAAATGAAAATAGGAATTCTTGGCACAAGAGGCATTCCCAATGCCTACGGTGGATTTGAACAATTTGCTGAACATCTTTCTGCCGGCTTAGTAAAAAAAGGCCACGAAGTATTTGTTTATAATTCAAATCTTCATCCTTATAAACAAAGAGAATGGCACGGCGTGCAGATCATTCACTGTAAAGATTTGGAAAATAAATTAGGCTCTTCGGGGCAATTCTTCTATGATTGGAATTGTATTAATGATTCCAGGAAAAGAGATTTTGATATTCTTCTTCACCTCGGTTATACAAGTGATTCGGTATGGCACTGGAGATGGCCAAAGAAAACCATTCATATTGTAAATATGGATGGCCTTGAATGGAAACGCAGTAAATATAACCGGTTAACACAGCTTTTTTTGAAATGGGCCGAATCGTTAGCGGCAAAAAATGCCCACACCATGATCGCGGATTCACCGGGCATACAAAAACATATTTTGACAACTTATGAAAAAAAGCCTGTTTACATTCCTTATGGCGCCGACATTTTTTCTAAGCCTGATGAATCCGTTTTGACAAAATATAATGTCCATCCACATGAATATTTTTTGATGATCACACGCATGGAACCAGAAAACAATATTGAAATGGTCATTAAGGGATACCTGTCTTCAAATCATTCCCATCCATTATTGATCATAGGAAACATTACCAATAAATTTGGGCAACATATTACCTCTGCCTGCAACCATCCTCTTATAAAATTTTCAAATGCCATTTATGACCAGGCAGAGCTTGACAATCTTCGTTACTATTCCTCACTTTATTTTCACGGCCACTCGGTTGGCGGCACGAATCCTTCCCTTCTCGAAGCAATGGCCTGCGGTTGCCGGATTGCGGCACACAATAATAAATTTAACAGGGCTGTTTTGCAAAATGAAGCTGATTACTTCCCGAATAGTCACGAGGTTTCCACAATTATAAATGCTCCTAAAGACCTTGCTATTGTTGATGAATGGAAAAAAATAAACTTCGAAAAGATCAGGACAATTTATAACCAGGAAAAGATCATTGATGCTTACGAAGCTCTTATGTCGGATTGTTGCGGACAGACCAACCTCATCATTCAATCTTCAGTTGCGGAAGCGGTATAGCGTTTACCCCTTTTTCTTTTTTTACATCAAATTGATAAAAAACATTCGTGAATGCCAATATCCAAATTACATATTCAGCGACATTTGTAATAAAGCTGCCTGTAAACTGGTAAATAAACATGAAAAAAAATAGCCAAAGCCGGTAATAGTTAGCCCAAACTTTCGTGTGAAAGAAAAAGAAAATTTCCAGGAACAATCTTGTTGTAAGACCGATCCATCCAAAAATTGTCAATGTCTCAGCCGCCGCATTAGGAATGGTGGCTACAAATTCACCGCCGTACATATAATACTTCCGCAAGATCGTTTCACCAATTATTTTTATCTGCCCTAAACCAATACCCCAATATTCATCCCGCTTTTGCAGCAATTTATCCGCTAATAAAAAGGCATCAGATGTTCTTCCCCTGCCTGAAGTATCATTTCCGGAAAGTATGTTCGTCAACCTCAAAACAAAAAAATTATTTTGAAGAAAAAAATAAATCACCGATGCGGCTAACCCGGAAAAAACGCCGGTAAAAATTATACCGTTGAATATTCTTCTTTTTTTTGTCAATGAACGGAAGTAAAATATATAAGTCAGCAGTCCGGATAAAAAAATCGCCGCTATTACTCCAAAGGAAAAAGACAAAACATAGGGAAGAAACAGCATCAGCAATAAAAGCCACCCCCGGATTGTATTCTGACGGAAAAGATATTGAAGCATGTAAAAGCAAAACAAGGGAACAAATAAAGTGGCATAATAGGAAGCTTCGTAGGTAAACAACTTCATTCGGCGGAAATTCTTTACCCCTTCGGTTAAATTTTGTTCAATCCAGACAACGTGCTGCCATGGCGTAAAATAAAATACGATCGACACCAGGCAGAGGATAAAATTAATGATCAGAAGTTTTCTGAATATTTTTTCTATGTTCCTGCAATCTTTTAAAAAAGTATACACAGCCTGGCAAAAAATATAAACAAGGATAATATTGATGAATGAATTGAAATAGACCTTTCTTACAATATCATTATATAAAAGCTGAACCAGGACGAAGGGAGTAAGAACGATAATAAATGGAAAAACAACTTCTTTTTTTCTCTTAAGCAATATCCAGAAATAAAAAAAAGGAGCGAGAAGAGCAGTATAGGTTAATCCAAAAGGAAGAGCCAGTGAATTGATAAAAAAATATACAAAAGCAAATGGAAAATATTTGTTTATTTTCATAAATAGTATAAACTCTTACTACCCTATCTGACAATACAATTGAATGGTTGCCCAAATACAGCCTAAAGCAACTAAATACATTTGTTATGCGTTAAATAGGCAGATTTATAAGTTATTAAAAATATGACGGAAAACAAGCTAAACCAATACATTCCTTCCGATGATATAGACCTGATCAGCTTGTTGGAGCGGACCTATCTTTATTTTCGCAGGTTCAGAAATATTTTTTTCATTGCTATTATTGGAGGTATTTTATTGGGCTGCCTGGGATATTCTCTGTCACCAAAAATATATCAATCAAAACTTATTCTCCATTCCTCATACTTAACAAACCAGGAAGAACTTGAAATTATTGATTACTGGAATCAATTATTAGAAAGAAATGAACGTAAAATACTTGCGCCTATTCTTAACTGCCGTGATGAATTGCTCAACAACGTAATAAGCCTGGAAGGGGTCGAAATACAAAAGAATTATTCTTCCACCGACCCTAATGGTTTTTACATCAATGCCAGGGTTAAGGATAACTCAATTTTACCTGAGTTACAAACGGCCATTATCTATGGACTGAATAACACAGATTATGTGAAACAAAAAAATTCAGAAAAACGAGAGAATCTGCTTGAACTTATTGATAAGGCTACCACCGAGGTCCGGAAACTGGATTCGCTAAAAAACAGTATTGAAAATAATATGGGTAAAAATCCTGCCTCGGTTTTATTTAATGTTGAAAGCATAAACAAAGACCTGATCGATATGAATGAAAAATTGGTCAGCTATAAAACTGAGTTAAGATCACTTAGTTCGTTGCAACTGTTGCAAGATTTTATACCATTAAATACCCCGGTTAGCAGAAGTTTAAAAACATCGATAGCAATGGGGCTGATTTTGTGTCTTTCGGCTGCATACCTTTTTTCCTTATTAAAATACATTGAAGACCGCCTGAAAAAAAGAGTGAAATCCAATGCATGAAAATAAAAATAAGTTTTTATCGGCTGTGCTCTTTATTTTATACCTGGTCTTCTTTGTAAGCCTGATCTTTTCATTCAGGGCGATCAGCAGTATTTCAATTCCTTTGATTTTAACCACCGGACTCATAAAAAATAAAACTGAAAAAGGAAGCTTCTTTAACCCAAGGTTAAAAAACCCGCTTATCATTTTCTGTTGCCTGCTTTTTTCCCTTCAATTGATCTCTTTATCGCATACCAACGAGATACACCTGGCATGGAGGAATATGTTCTTAAACTCTTTAATTATCATTGTGCCCCTTTCGCTTTTTTGTTGTGATTACATTGATGAAACAACCAGGCAAAAAATTCTAAAATGGTACTGTATCTTTCTTTGTACAGCCTGTCTTTTTGCCATTTATATTGCGTTCAGGAACTTTTTAACCACTCATAACTACTCTGTATTTGTTTATCATTCGCTGGTTTCAATTTATTCCGGTCATGCCATACAATTCTCAATACTCGTATTTATAGCCGAGGTACATCTTTTAGAACTTTTAAAAAGAAATGAGATCTTCCTGAAAAAAAATGTCCATTTTTTTTTGATTTTATTTTTCTTACTGTTTCTTCTCCTTCTTTCATCCAAGCTCGTCATTAGCTTCTTTATTCTCTATTTCTTTTTTGTGGTGCTCAGGTCTTACAGGCTTAAATCATTTAGCAGGGCATTTATACTATCTTCCACCTTTTATTATCTTTTTTTAACACTTCCAGCTGCGTCTCCAAATTTCGGGGCATCCAGATGTCATCAGATCCTAAAAAAGCCAGCCATTCTCCTTTGCCTTTCTTTGCACCTGCATTGAACACATTGCCAATATGGCCCGTGTGTGTTAATGTCACTACATCAATACGAGGGTCACCTATATTCCTGATAGCCTCTACCGTGCCATCATTTGATCCATCATCTACAACTATTAATTCCCAGCTGGTATATGTTTGAGCGATAACAGAGGCAATGGCTTCCTGCACCAGTGAACGTCGGTTATAAGTTGGAATCAGCACGGTGATCAATGGGCGATCAGAATTTTTATTGTTAATAACCAATTCAGAGCGTTTGTACATTGTGAGCTGTTTTTCTCGCGGTTTCTAAATAAAAGAATAACGGAAAAAAAATAAATATCAAAAGAGAATACTGCGTTTCAAAAACGGATTCACTAAAGCTATAGATCAGAAGCAGGAGGGTCACAAAACTAAGTTCAGCTTTTTTTCGTTTCCATGCCATTTTTATCAATGAACAGATGATTAGCATAAATGCAAGGAGCCCGGGAATACCTGTTTGAAGTAACGATTCTAAAAATTCATTGTGCGTGTTATATCCTATGAAGCCTTTATCATCCTTTGCGGGTTCACCAATATACATGTTTGCCGAGATATATTTTTGATCAAGCAATGGCTGCGCATCACCGACACTTACCCCTGTCAGCCAGGCATTTTTTTCATTGAGTATTTGAGGAACAAACCGCCATTGAAGCATCC
>Ga0207106_1042_pt2 | contig 26623 bp, 21 predicted proteins | sample Alteio_BWMinHeat_78_FD_153535 | JGI IMG/M metagenome (GOLD analysis project Ga0207106, IMG submission 153535) | Enriched cells from forest soil in Barre Woods Harvard Forest LTER site, Petersham, Massachusetts, United States -... | ecosystem: Environmental > Terrestrial > Soil > Temperate forest >...
GCCGCGTCCGGGAAAGGCGCCGTCAAATCTGGCGGTCACCGGCCGCTACGTTTTGCCGCCGGAAATTTTCGATTGCCTCGAGCGAACTTCGCCAGGAAGCGGAGGCGAAATTCAGCTCACAGATGGATTGCGACTGTTAGCTCAGGAGTACGAACTCTACGCGCTGGAGTATGAGGGCAAATCCTACGATGCGGGTGATAAGCTGGGCTTTTTAAAGGCTACTGTGGAAATTGCTCTGGAGAATAGCGAATTCGGCCAGGACTTTCGCGCTTATCTGCGCGAGCTCAAGCTTTAAAACCGGAGTCCTACTTGTCCTTGGCGACTTTCTTCTTTTCTTTGGTTTCGGATGCCGTTTTCGTTTCTGTTTTGGCGTCCGCCTTTGTTTCAGTCTTGCTCTCCGATTTGTCAGACGCGCTGCCGGCATCGCTCTTTTCGGCGCCTCGGTTAGAGGAGCGGGCGTAATCGGTCACGTACCACCCGCTGCCCTTGAACTGGATCGCAGGCGCCGACATCAATCTCACAACTCGACCGCCGCAGCTGGGGCATTTTTTTAAATGCGGCCCTTCCATTTTTTCGATTTTCTCAACGTGCTTACCGCACTTTTGACACTCGTACTCGTATAACGGCACGTCTGGTTGTCTCCGTAAAATCAGTATTTTACCATGAGGGTGCCGCTCCTACCTGCGCAGACTGTTCTCCGCGCCCCTCAACGGCGCTCACCTAAGTCCCGGCTCCGAAGGCGAGCAGCGCGCTCATGCTAGACTGGCTGGCACATGCAAGAATCGCCAGTTCGGCCGCCAGATGGGCCCCCGCATCGCAAAGGCACGCTCTATTTGGTGGCTACTCCGATAGGAAATTTGGAAGATATCACGGCGCGAGCACTCCGCCTTCTGGGCGAGGCAGACCTGATCGCATGTGAAGACACGCGGCATACGGCAAAGCTCCTGAATCATTACGGTATTCGCAAGCCGATGCTCAGCTATCATCAGCACAATGAAGCCTCCCGATCTGACGAGTTGCTCAAGCGACTGGAGCAAGGCGCGCAGATTGTCCTGGTAAGCGATGCAGGAACGCCGGTTATCTCTGATCCCGGCCATCGCTTGGTTTGTCTATGCCTCGAAAGACAGATTCCCGTCGTTCCAATTCCAGGCCCCTCAGCCGTGATCGCCGCGCTCGCCGCGTCGGGGCTCCCATCAGAGGAATTCTTGTTTGTAGGTTTCCTACCCTCCCGTTCGGCCGCACGCCGCGAGATACTTGATAGCCTCGCCAAAGAAAACCACACCCTAGTCCTGTACGAAGCTCCCCATCGCCTTGTGGACACCCTTTCTGATGCACTGAACTCGCTGGGTCGCCGCCAGGCGGTTATTGCCCGCGAAATGACAAAGGTCCACGAAGAATTTCTGCGCGGGGATTTGGCCGACCTGCTCGTTCGCGTGCAACAGCAACCAATTCGCGGGGAAATCACCCTCCTTATCGGGCCGTCGACGCCCGGGGCCGAAAAGAGTCATGAATTGTCTGCGGCGCCTTTGCGCGAACGCATCGAGCAAATCATGCGCGAACGACAAATCGATCGCAAAGCCGCTTTAAAGCTTGCCGCCCGCGAACGTGGCCTCACCAAACGTGAGGCTTACAAACAGCTGGTAGGCGGTGCGTAAGCGGATCTTTTAGTAGAACTGCGGCTGGCCGGATAGCGAGATAATTGCCGTCTAAACCTTTCCACTCGCGGCGAGTTCAACGGCAAAGAAGGAGTCGACGCGCTCAAGGATCTCCGCCGCCGACTCTGCCCTTGTGACCTGCCTCCGCAGCTCGGCGCCATTGCGAATGCCGTGAGTGAACCAACACGCAAACTGTTTCATTTTTCCAATCGCGTCCGGCCACCCTGCGTCACGCAGGTGGCGAAAGTAGCGCGAAAGCAAATCGTAACGGTTACGGTCAGTGGGTTCGTCATAGCTCCCAGTAGCGATGAATTGCTCGATCTGGCTGAAAATCCACGGATTCGTGCTTGCCCCACGCCCGATCATTACAGCGTCGCACTTTGTCTCGTTGATCATGCGCACTGCATCCTCGGGACTCCGAATGTCGCCATTGCCAATGACAGGTATGCGCACAGCTTGTTTGACTGCGCGAATCAGGTTCCAGTCAGCAGATCCGTTATAAGCTTGCTCACGCGTTCTAGGATGCACCGCGATGGCTTCCACTCCAACGCCTTCTGCCATCCGGGCAACTTCAACGGCTACGATGCTCTTCTCATCCCAACCAGCGCGCGTCTTGATCGTAAGTGGAATCTGCACGGCACTGCGGACCATGCGTAACAGCTCTTCGAGCGCGCGAAGATCGCGCAGCAGCCCCGAGCCTCCGCACTTCACTACTTTTTTCGCGGGACAGCCCAGATTGATATCGACCACGTCGAACCCGAGATCCTCTACAAGCTTCGCGGCATCTGCCAAAACTCGAGCATTGGCGCCAAACAACTGGGCCGTGATCGGGTGTTCGTCAGGCTCAAAGTGTAGGTAGTTCATGATTCGCGCCGCTTGCCTCGTTACGCCTTCGGCGCTCGTAAATTCCGTCATGATCAGCCCGCAGCCACCTAGACCTCGGATCATGCGGCGGAAGATCGTATCCGTAACGCCGGCCATCGGCGCGAGAACCGTCGCGGGAGCGATTTCGATATTTCGGATCTGAAAGCTACGCCGCATCCGCATATCGGCCATTTGTGTTTTGTCGATCATTTCCAAGTCTGTAGCCCGAAAGTCATTCTGGATTACGCGTGATGTTGGCTTGCGGTGATTTGTTCAGAGTCGAAATATGTGAAGCCAACGCCTCAGTAGAACCCTGAAAGAATCCTTCCACGAGTCGCGCAACCGCATGAGTGCGCGCTTGATCAGCCGAAAGATTAGCTTTATAGAGCCACGCACGGCCGGCTTTCTGCCGTTCCACCACACCCTTCTGCGTTAGACGATCGAGGATAGTCATAATCGTGGTGTACGCTCGCGGGCGGGTGGTCGCCAGCGCCGCGTGGATGTCACGGACGGTCGCCTTGCCGAGCCGCCACAAAACATTCATACAATCGAGTTCCAAAGGGGCCAAATCCAGTATGGAGCGGCGAATACCACGGACGGGTGAAGTGGACATTGATCCGTCTTCCTAGACGGTTTTCGTCTTGAGCAGTGTTTCCGTGCCGAGTTTTTCGTCGTTCTCCGGCACGGCCGTAGTGGCCTTTTCCGCTTGAGGGACGCGAAATTGGTCCAGCCGAAGCAGCCTGCGATTCAGCGCCGAACTAAACGCAGTCCAGCCGGCTTCGCCTCCATCCGACCCCAACACAGCACGCGCAGCGCCCATCTTTGAATCCAGATCGTCGAGGTAATGGAGCACCAGCGCCTCGCGAAACATCGGCAGCTTTGGTGACCCGAACTCATATTGCCCATGATGGCTGATAAGCAAGTGCTTCACCAGCGTCTTGTAGTCGGGCGGAAAGCCCTCGATGCTATTCATTCTCTCGGTCACTTGCTCGAGCCCCAGAATGATATGGCCCAGCAGTTGGCCGTCGTCCGTATAATGAATTGCACGTTCGTAGCAAAGCTCATCTAGCTTACCGATATCGTGCAGAACCGCGCCTGTAAGCAAAAGATCGAGCTCCAGTTCAACATAGTGCTGAGCAGCCAAGCGGCACAGATCGCACAGGCTGACAATATGCTCGAGCAGGCCCCCCACAAAAGCATGGTGCATCATTTTTGCCGCCGGGGCGCGCTTCAACCGCGGCGATATCGCGGGATCCTCAATTACTCCAGACACCAATCGGTTTAGCCAAGGACTCTTGATCGTTGCGACATGTTCACGCAGCCGGCCGTAAAGCTGCTCGATATCTTCCGCGGTGTGCGGAAAATAATCGGACAAATCCACTTCACCGGGCTCGGCGCGGCGAAGCCGCTCGATCCCAAGCTGAATTCGATTCTTGTAATTCTCAACGCGCGCCTGAACTTTAACAATGTCATCGCGATCGAAGAGCGCCGCGAACCCGTCCACGTTATCCCAAAGGCGCGCCTCAATCGTTCCGCTTCGATCGCTGAGCTCCAGCCGCAAAAAAGGCTTTCCTTCACGGGTCGATCGCAGCTCTTTTTCGGAAACGAGAAAAAAAGACGTGATGGTGGTATCCGGCGTCAGGTCAGAAACGTAGGCGGCTTTCATTCAGTCGGGTTTACTGCCTGGCACGGGCGTGTTCGGCGTCGGCGTCGACTTCTTCTTTTTCTTATCGTCGTCAGGCGTAGGAGAAACCTCTTCGATTGTACTGGAAGGCACGGCCGCGGTGTCTCCATATCCGGGCTTGACTAAAACATAGCTTTCCTCACGCAACGTTTCCAGATACGTACGCAGCGCCGGACGCAATTGCTCATTATAGAGACGGTCCATTATTTCGTTTTCGACTTTGTCCTCCGGCTGCTCGCCGGCGGCGTAATGTTCCCCTACTTGCAGTAGCAAAAAGCCCGTCTTCGTTGGAATTACGTCCGTCGTTTGAAGCCGTTGCAGCACAAACACTGCTTGCTCGATGTTGGGCGCAAGCTGGCCATGCTCAAATCTGCCCAAATCTCCACCCTGTTTAGCCGTGCTGCCGTCGGAGAAATGCTTGGCCAGTTCTCCAAAATCCTCGCCGTTCTTAACGCGCTGCAGCAGGTCCTCGGCTTTCTTTCGCAAGGCTGGTACATCTGATTCCGGTTTGCCCTCGGTACTTACGAAGATCTCTCGGAGCGTAACCTGTTCGGGACGCGTGAACTCGCTTTTGTGTTCGTCGTAATATTTTTGCACTCGCGCATGATCCAGCATGATCTTCGAACCCACTTCGTGCCGAATCACTTCCTGCTGGATCAGCTGATTCCTGATGTTGTTTTTGAAGTCCTCAAAGGAAACGCCACTCTTGTCAATCTGCGTCTCAAGTTCTTCCATGGTCGGAATCTTGTTCTGAATGCGAATGTCATCCAGACGCTTGATCACATCCGTCTCGATATTAACCCCGGAGTCTTTGCCGCGTTGAACGAGCAGAGAATTGTCGATCAGGTCGCGCAGTACGTTCTTATCTTCCGCCGCCACTTTTTGATTGATCTCTTCGGGCGTGCACTTAGGGCAATCTTGCTGGGCCTCCTGTTGCATCTCGCTTCGGGCATGCTCCAGGTCACTGCGAGTGATTACATCGTTATTGACCCGCGCAACTACCTCTTCAACCACGACGCTCTTGTTTTGCGCCAAACATGAAAGCGCCGGGGCCATAAGGATCAACCCCGCCCAGATATATCCGTTCCTTAACATCCTTGTGTTTTGCTCCCTCGGCATTCTAGCTCCCTGTTTCCAGCGGAAGCAATACGTTTCGGATGGCCTCTGCGATGCTCTTATTATTGCGTTCTAGTGTGATCGTCAGGACGCCGCTGGGATCAAGTTTCGTCCCTTTTTGCTTTCGCACCAGGCGCACGAGCCTTTCGGGGCTAACCGAGGTTGTCGGGTGAAATTTGATGGCGGCCTCATTCCCCCGGCGATCCACAGACGAGATTTGCAGCCGCTCACAGAGGGATTTCAGGACCGCGTAATCCAGTAGATTGTCAATCGCAGGCGGAGGAGGGCCAAAGCGATCTGCGAGTTCCCGCCGAAGCGTTTCTCTCTCCGTGTCGTTGCGTGTTTCCGCGATCCTCTTGTAGGTACGCAATCGTAGGCTTTCGCTGGGCAGATACTCAGGCGGAATGCGAATATCCATGCCAAGATTCAACGTGGCGCGAAGCTCCGGCTCCTCCGCTTCTCCCTTCTTGGCAGATACCGCGCGCTCCAGCATTTGGGTGTAGAGATCGAATCCAATCGCGGCAATGTGGCCGTGTTGCTCGCGGCCCAGAAGGTTTCCGGCGCCGCGCAACTCCAAATCAAGGGCGGCGATGCGAAAGCCGGCGCCAAGCTCGCTAAATTCGCGCAGCGCAGCAAGTCTACGCCTCGCTAACGGCGTCAGGGAGGCCTCTGGAGGCACAAGCAAGTACGCGTAGGCGCGCTGGTTGGAGCGCCCGACGCGGCCGCGGAGCTGATAAAGCTCGGATAGACCAAAGCGGTCGGCGCGATTCACGATAATCGTATTGGCTCGCGGGATGTCGAGGCCATTTTCGACAATCGTGGTGGATACGAGTACATCGGCCTCGTCACGGACAAAGGTGAACATCACCTTCTCGAGCTCACGTTCACCCATCTGACCGTGTCCGACCACGACCCTCGCCTTCGGGACGAGCTTTTGAATCAAGGCTGCCATCGAATAAATCGACTCCACTCGGTTATGCACAAAAAACACCTGGCCCCCGCGTTCCACTTCTTCCGTAATGGCTCGCCGGATGATTGATTCCGAGAAAGGCGCCACCACCGTTTGAATCGCAAGCCGGTCTTTCGGTGGCGTTTCGATTACGGACATGTCCCGCAGGCCCACGAGCGACATATTCAACGTGCGCGGAATAGGAGTGGCCGTCATCGTCAGGACATCCACGTTCCGGCTCATTTCCTTTAGCCTCTCCTTGTGCGTCACGCCGAAGCGCTGCTCCTCGTCCACGATCAACAGTCCCAAGTCATGGAAATGCACGTCTCGGGAAAGCAGGCGGTGTGTGCCAATCAGAATATCGACCTTGCCTTCCTCTACCGCGGCCAGAGTCTCCTTTTGCTCCCGTGCGCTGCGGAAGCGGCTCAGCATTTCGATCCGCATCGGAAATGCGGCCATGCGGCGCCGAAATGTCTCGTAGTGTTGGAAGACCAAAACCGTGGTGGGCGCGAGCACTGCAACCTGCTTGGAATTGGCCACCGCCTTGAACGCCGCCCGCATGGCCACCTCAGTTTTTCCGTATCCCACGTCGCCGCAAAGCAGCCGATCCATGGGCGTGGTGGCTTCCATGTCGCGCTTTATGTCGGCAATAGCCGTCGCTTGATCGGGCGTCTCGGAAAATTCAAACGCATCCTCGAATTCATGCTGCCAGGGAACGTCGGGCGCGAATCCGAAACCCGAGGCCGTTTTTCGCTCCGCGTACAACTCAAGCAGTTTGTCGGCGAGATCGGAGACCGATTTGCGCACGCGAGTCTTGCGTGCTACCCATGCCGTTCCACCCAGCCGATCGAGTTGCGGCTTCGCGCCTTCAAGAGAACGATAGTTCTGAACCAGGTCCAAGCGTTCCAGGGGAACGTAAAGCCGTGCATCGTCGGCATATTGCAAGCGCATGAACTCACCGCGGCGGCCGTCGTTCTCGATCGCCTGCAGGCCCTCGAATTGGCCGATTCCGTGATCCACGTGCACTACGTAATCGCCAGCCTTGAGCTCGCTGAAGTCGCTGAAGAAACCTGCCGTTTTTGGACGCACCCGCGGCCGTTCGTGCACCGGGGCGGTCTCGAAGAGATCTCCGGTACCGTAAAACGCCAGATCCGCTTCTGGGATCACGAAGCCCTCCGCCAGCGGAGCGCGCAACAAAACTGCTGCGGGAGCACTTCCGGAGGTGACCTCTTCCACCAGCCGCGCTCCGGTTGCACTCTGTTCGAGTTCGCCCAGGCGATAAGGCACATCGTATTCACGGCAAAGGTCAGCCAGCCGCTCGAGTTCGCCGGAGCTCGCTGCGCTGACTAACACTTCCTCTCCCGAGCTTAGTCGTCCGCGAATCTCGTCCAAAAAGGCCTGGATTTGTCCGTGATAACGTGCTGTGGGCTGAACCACGAGCGTGCGCGGCTCGCGGCCGTCCCGCTGAAGCGCCAACTCCTCCAGGCTAAGCCGCTGCCGGTGCTCCAGGGCTTCCTTCCACCGGTCTTCCGGCAACACCAAAGGACCCGCTGCATCTCGGCCAAGCGAAGCAGTATCGGCCAGCAGCCGATCCCGAGACTTCCCCATTTTTTGGGTGATTTGCTCCGGTTCATCCAGCACCACCAAAGTGCCTTCACGAAGGTCAAAGAGCGTCGTAGGTTTCTCTCCAGCACCCTGTGCGGACCGGAATCGGGAAAGTTCCGAATCCTCGCCGTCACGCTGATTTGTTGTTAACGGAAACTCGGTCAGCGGCGGCAAAATCACGCGGCTCACGGGTCCCGTGGAACGCTGCGTGTCGGGATCAAATTCGCGCAACGCCTCGACCGTATCTCCGAGAAGCTCGATGCGCACAGGCTTCGCTGCTTCCGCAGGGAACACATCCAGTATTCCCCCGCGCACGCTGAACTGCCCTTCCATCTCCACGAGTTCGGTGCGGATGTATCCGGTCTCTGAAAGATGCTTAATCACTTCCCTGAGAGAAATTTCTGCATCTCTCGCAAGCGAAAGAGACAATGATTCGTAAAATTGGGCAGCAGCGAAACCGAAGAGCGAGGCCTCGATCGGCGCCACGACCATCGAGCATTGGCCACTGACGAAGCGCGACAGTGTCGAGGCGCGTTCTTCAAGGATTTCAGGGTGTGGACCTGGACCCAATCCCGGCAGCTTGTCGAGCGCAGGAAGCAATAAGACGGGGCCGGCGGAATTGCCGCTGAGCGTGCGATGGAAGAACTGCAGCGGCTCTAAAAGAGATGCGGCTCGGCGTTCGTCCTCGACCAGCACTAGAATCGGCCTTCGCAGCTCTGTCGCCGCCAGCGCCACAACAAGGGCTTTGGCGGGGTTGGTTAATCCAGCTAGCTCCTCGGCGGTGGAACCACGCCGAAGCGCTTCAAAGGCTTCGTCCAAAGCGGGAAGCCGTGCCAAATGGCCGAAAAGCTCGGTGACGGCGGGGAAAAGCATTAGCGGATTGCCGGGTGAGAATCGTCTTGCGGGAGCTCGCGAATCCTCTGCAGGATGCTGGTCGTGGAATATCCCACTTCCAAAGGTATCGAAACGACGCGCCCCCCGGCCCTCTCTACTTCCTCACTGCCCACGATCTCCGTTGAGCGCCAATCGGCGCCCTTAACGAGCACATCGGGAACCAACTTAGCGATCAGCTCAAGCGGGGTGGGCTCGCGGAAGAGAACTACGAAATCGACTGCCTCCAGCGCCGCCAATAACTCGGCCCGTTCGTTCTCGGCGATCACAGGCCGCGCATCGCCTTTCGATTTGCGCACGCTAGCGTCCTCATTCAATGCCACAACGAGAATATCGCCCAGTGAACGCGCCTCCTCCAGCGTGCGGATATGCCCAGGGTGCAGCAGGTCGAAGCAGCCATTCGTAAATACAACTCGACGCGAGCCGCGGTTCGTACGGCTGAGCAGCGCGATCAGTCCTTCTTGCGAAACGATATAGCCCATTGATTTCTAGAGCGGCGAGGCTCTCAGATACCAAATATTAACATGCGTGCCTTTTGCGCGCCGGAGGGCGGCATCGCCGATCACTTTCGTATTCCGGTGATATACTCGGCCAGGCGCTGATAAAACTGCTCGTTATAATCCATCGTCCATAGGATGCTCGCGATAGGCTGATGTCAACCAATCCCGCCCGCGCCCATCCTGGCCCCAACCCGCGGTGGAAGAGAATTGGAACTATGCCCGTTCGGCGAATTGCCATTGTGGGTGGAGGGCCATCCGGCGCCCTGTGCGGCGAACGGCTTGCGTCCGCCGGTTTTGAGGTCACACTTTTCGATGAGCACCTCGCCTGGGAGAAACCGTGCGGCGGAGGCCTCACACACAAAGCTCTGCTTAACTATCCTTTTCTGCTCAATGGTCCTGAATCCAAGAGGTTGATTCAACAAATCGAACTCATCTCCCCCAATGGCCGTCGCGCACACCTATGCCTCGACCATCCCATCGTCATCTATTCTCGCGCGGTGCTGAATGGGCTACTGCTCGAGCGCGCAGAACGCGCCGGATGCCGCATCATCCATTCCAGAGTCGGCTCGGTAGACGTCAGCGGCGAATCACCCTCGTTCACCTCCGAAAATGCAATTCAGTACGCCGATTTCTTGATCTTGGCCTCTGGTGCGCGCAACTCATTTTTTCCTGCCACTCGCGCCTTAGAACCCGCGGATCTGGAGATGACCCTCGGCTATTTCGTTCCCTCCAGTGCGGATGCCATCCAGGTGAAATTCGTACGAGGCTTGCAGGGTTATATTTGGTCTTTCCCCCGCTGCGACCATCTCTCGGTGGGAATCTGCGGTAGCCTGAACCGGCATACGAGCCGCGAATTGCATCAGCATCTCGCCCAATTCATGCGCGAGGAACGTATCCCTACGGATCGAGCGCGGTTCTACAGTCACGTTCTGCCCTCTCCGCGCGCTCATACCCTGGCGTCACGTCGTGTGGCTGGGCACAATTGGGCCCTGATTGGAGACGCTGCCGGCTGGGTCGACCCAATTACAGGCGAAGGCCTATATTACGCATTGCGTTCTGGAGAACTCCTTGCCGAATCGCTCATCTCCGGCCAGCCCGAAACCTATCCCCACCGGGTGCGCGACGATTTTTCCGCCGATCTCGAAGTGGCCGCGCACATCGCCCGCACCGTCTATCACGGACGCTTCTTGGGCGGCTCCGTGACCACCCGCATGATCCAGTTTATTGACCGCAGCACCACGTTCAGCAAGCTCATCGGTGATCTTTTCTGCGGAGCGCAGAATTACACATCCCTCAAAAGGCGCCTTTGGTCGCAATTCGCCACTTCGCTGGCAGAAGTGCTCGACAGCATCTTCCGTCCGGTCAAATCCAGTCCGCGCCCCAGCCCCGAAGATGCCTGATTCCCGGCCAGCGGCGCCCGAAAATCGGACGTTAGGGCGCACTTAAGCGCAGCCACTTAATCGCGAACCAGAGTTGAAAGACAGAGTTTAGGTTTAGAACGCGGTGCGGCGTACGGCGGGCTTGCGCGTCGGCGGAGGAATCAAGCTGGCCATTTTCCGTATCATGGCGAGGACGAGGCGCTTATCGCCATCCGATAAGCTGGTGCTGTATCGTTTGATCTCCGACAGGAATCGAATCTCGTCCTCGGAGAGCTCGCCCAGCATTTTCTGCGTGTCACGATCATGCGCTGTTTCTGTCCCTGGGAAAAAATCGGCCAAACTGATCTCCATGGCTTCCGCTATTTTTGCCAGCGTTTCAAGGGACGGCACGGTGTGCCCGTTTTCAACCCGGGAGAGGTAACAACGGAGGAGCCCTGTGCGGCGTTCAATATCGCCTTGCGATAATCCTCGCTGGCCCCGATAACTTCGGATAACCTCACCGATATTGACTTTGGGCTTCTCCTTGGGCATCCAATCTCTTCCTTAAATGTCAGGCGTCTTAGAAACGTGCGGTATCTTAAGCACGCCAACACCGGACGCGCAAGAGGATTTTAGACAGCGGTGCGCATGAGTACACGGGATTCCGGCGTCTGGAGCAGAATGGGACACAGCCTAGCTTGGACAGGAAACTCAGAGCCTCACTATGGGACGCACGAATCCGCCTTCTAATCAGAAAGAATGGAGGAGCTTGTGGGCAAAACGCGGGTAGATTGCGCCGAAACTCTAGAACCTCGCGTCTTCGGATCCGAATTCGGCGCCAAATCAGCGCAGCTCGATCGCGGAAATCCAGTCTGCCCGCCTGCCTGTTGACACCTCGCGCTCTGATTTTGTGCGGCCAAGGTCCGCTGGGAGAGAGGCTTGCGCGCGTTTACGTGGTTTACGAGGGCTGTGCGCAATCCGCCGTTATCCCTGTCGACGGATTTCGATCCAGTGTTTGTGGCGGGCTTTTGATCGTCATCGTTCGAGGGTATGCCTCCGTCGGCAGATGCAGCGGCGAAGTTAATAGAAAGGATTTCGTTGATATCGTAAAGGCGAATCTTTCCGTTCACCTCAAATTGCACCGCGCGCTCCGTGCCGCCCAAGTATTTGCCCTGCACGAAATTGCCGTTCTTTAATTGCAAGCTGTCAGCTCGTAGCCCCGGGACGAGAACTAAAGAAATTCCCATCACCACGATCAAAATTCCTCCGATATGCCGCATGGCGTCCTCCTGGCTTCTCTGAGGTAAGCCCTTCGTGGCCGCGACGGCCCTTACGAAGTCCCCTTGGCTGGAGTTTTCAGGATACACCACCACCGGCCTGAGAGGCCCTATTTTGTTGGGGATACAGCGAAGATAGTACGCGAGGTTTTGGCATACCTGAGGCCGTTTGGCTCCCGCTCAATTGCTTTGTGAGCGGGAGCCAAACTCAAATTTCAACACGAAGCTACTGTGGCCCCACTTCCAAAAGCACAAACGTGTTTGGAATGACTTGCGGACGTGGACGGGGGTTGTCTGCGGTCGGTGCCCCCGCAGGTTTATAGTCTGCTGTTTCGGTGAAGACGTGATGCGTCTTGGGATCGAGGGTCATCGTACGAGCGCCAAATTGCGTGTTGACATTGCCTATGATGGTGTATTTATCCGGTGAATCTTGATGAATCACCGTCAGCAACCCCTCACGGCAGGTGGCAAAAATCAGCCCTGTACCCGGATCGAAGCCATTGCCGTCCGGATCTCCGCCGATTGCCGGCGTCGCCACTATCTTGTTCGTGTCCGCGTTGAACACTGCGATCATTTTGCTGCAAGCTGCAAAGAAGCGATGGTTTTTGGTGTCCGCGGCAAGAGCCGAGGGCCCGTCGCACGGCGCAAGAGACCAGGTCCCCTTCACTGCCAGAGTTTTCGTATCAAACGCCATGATCGAGCTTTTATCTTCCAGGTTAACGTACATGTTGCCACGCCCGTCCAGCGCCGGCTCCTCGGGCTTCCCGCCCAGAGCCACTGTGCCCACTACTTTGTCGGTAGTAGCGTCGATCACGGTGGAGTTATTGCCCCGGCCGTTCATCGTGAAGACGCGCTTGGTTGCGGGATCGTAGATAATTGAGTCCGGATCGTCGCCGGTCGTTTTGATCTCAGTCATCGGCTTAAGCGTTTTCAGGTCATACACGGTCACCGTGGCCGCTCCGCCGTTGCTGGTGTAACCCTTGCCCAGATCGGTTGCAAGAGCCGTGCCGTGAATGCCTTTTGTATTCGGCAGATCGCCAATGAGTTTTCCGTCGGTCTCATCGACGATCATCATGTGAGTACCGCGCGCAACGTAGATGCGCTTTGCGTCGGGATCCACGCGCAGATAATCCCATCCGCCTTCGCCTCCCACTGGGATTCGGCGGATTACTTTGTAATTGTTCTGGGCAGATGCTATGCCCGTGAACACAAACACCAGCGAAGAAGAAAGAATGCAGGCCCAGCACAACAGTCCTAAGAAACCTCGACGCAACATATACTCCTCCTCACTTGAATTGCTGGAATGAGCCCCGATACACCATTTTAGGAACCCTCTTTCCAATCATTTCCCGCACTTCGTAATTGAGACTTCGTCCCTCTCCTCTACGCCTGGGCAATGGGCTGGCTCTTCCGAGTCATGAAGAACTGCATCGCCGGAGTGATAATGAGCGACAACACCATCGAAATCAGGATCCCTCCGATGACTGCGATCGCCAGCGGTTGCAACATCTGCGACCCTGAACCGATTGCCAGCGACAATGGCAACATGCCTGCTACAGCCGCCATTGCCGTCATAACAATCGGACGAAGCCTGCGCCTTCCGGCTTGTACCAATGCTTCTTCGGCTGAGAAGCCTACGGACCGGAATTTCTGATTTGCGTCCAGCAATAAAATACCGTTCTTCGCCACGATGCCGATTACCATGATCAGCCCCATGAAGGAAGAGACGTTAAATGTGGTGCGCGTGATCAGCAACGCAAAGAAGACGCCCGAGGTGGAGAGCACCGCGGATGAGAGAATCGCGATCGGCGCGGTATAAGATCCAAATTCGAAGAGCAGTACAAGGAAGATGAGTATCAAAGCAAGCAGCAATACCACCACCAGATCATGAAACGATTTCTGCTGCTCCTTGTAAGTGCCGCCGTAGTCCACTCGTATCGACGGCGGCAGTTTCAGATCGCTTACCGCCTTCTGTACGGCTTTGACCCCAGTCCCTAGATCCAGTCCTTCCAATCGCGCCGTCACTTCCACGTCTCGCTGCAGATTGTCCCTTATGATTTCGATCTGCCCCGGCAGTTCGCTGATATCGGAAACTGCGCCAAGCGTGGTCGTCCCGCCGTTTGAATTCACAAGCAGCGTATTGCGCAAGGATTCCAGCGAGTCCCGGCTCGCTTTCGGATACCGTACGCGCACGCCGTACGGCCGGTCGTTGACGACCACCGGGGTGGTCGACGGTTCCCCGTCGACGATCGCAGAAGTGACGATCGCGAGCTGGTCGGTTGTGAATCCTGCCTTCGCTGCTCGTACCGGATCCACTGTGAACACCACGGCGGGACCACTCGTGGTAGCCTCAATGCCGTCAGCCACATCGACCACAGGTTTCTTCTGGTTGATATAGATGCCACCGATCGTATCCGCCACGCGCGGCGCCCATTGCTTTAGCGCATCCACATCGTCGGAGTAAAGCTTGATCACCACCGGCTGGGGCGCACCGGTCAAATCGCCGATCATGTCCTCCAGCACCTGGTGGAAATCAACGTCGACTGCGGGTTCAGCAGTCGTGACTTTTCCCCGCACGTCCGCGATTATCTCGTCGATCCCCCGGCTGCGCTTGTCCTTCAACTTCACTGCGATATCTCCCGTATTCGCTTCCGTTACGGCCGCGAGTCCCAACTGTAATCCGGTGCGGCGGGAGGTACTCTCCACTTCAGGCACCGAGTGCACGATTTGCTCAATATGCGAAATCATGCGGTTGGTCTCCTGAAGAGCACTGCCGGGCGGCGTCACGTAATCAAGAATGAAGCCGCCCTCGTCCAGCGCCGGTAGCAAGTCACTACCCAGCGCATTGTAACTAAAGTAAGAGACGACGATCAGAATGGCGCATAGTCCCCCCAGCCACACCGGATGCTCCAACGCGCGGCGCAGCCATTTAGCATAAAAATTTAAGATATGTTCAAACCACCCACCTCGTAAGGACCTCTCCTCCGCGGCCATCATCCGCCGCATCTCCGCAATGTGCGCGGCCTCTTCAGCGGACTCCGCCATTTCAGCCGCGTGCTGCAATTCTGGAGAATCCTCCTCCTCTTCCTGCCCGCCGTTTACTTTAGCTTCCTGTCCACGCCGGATCAGAAACGTGCCCAGGTTACTTGTCCACACCAGAGCGAGGACTAACGAAGTTAATAGGGCAACGCTCATGGCGATGGCCAGAGCTCGGAAAAAGGTTCCCGTCACACCCGTAATGGTAATCAACGGCAGGAACACAACGATAGGTGTCAGCGTCGAACCGATCAGCGGAACTGTCAGTTCCTTCAAAGCGCTCGCGGTGGCTCGCAGCGGCCCTTCGCCACCATCGCGGTGAAGAACAATATTCTCCACAACAACGATCTTGTCGTCGATCACCAGCCCGACCGCGGCAGCGAGCCCTCCCAGCGTCATCATGTTGAAGCTCTGACCCAGGATCTTCATCGCAATGAAGGTCACAACGATCGTAACCGGAACCACCAAACCGGTCATGACCGCAGTGCCCCAGTCGCGCAGAAACAGCCAGATCACAACCCCTGCGAGAAGGAGCCCGATGATGATGGCATCCCGCACGCTGAAGATTGATGCTCTGACAATGTTAGATTGATCATAAAAAACGTCGAGGTTTACGCCGGCGGGAATCGTTGAGCGGAGGCCATTGAGCTCTTGATTGACTTCGTCTGCCACTGTAACGGTGTTACTGTCGGGCTGCCGGTTAAGACTGATCAACACAGCGGGTTTGCCGTTCGCCGTGACAACTGTGAATGCCGGGGCCGCTGCCGGCGCCACCGTTCCGATATCACGAATTCGGACCGGGACATCATTTGTACTCTTGACCACGATATCGCCGATCTGCTCGGGGCTCTGCGCTTGTGCCGTGATCAATCCCAAGTAAAGCTGGTGGTTTCTACTTAATAGGCCCGGCGAATCGACCAAGTTGGTCTTGTTCACAGCGTCCAGGATGTCCTGCACAGAGACATGAGTCCGAAGCATGCGCGCCGCATCGGGTACAACGTGGAACTCTGGGACTTGGCCGCCCTGCACCAAAACGCTGGCCACACCCGGTAACCGATTCAAACGCGGCTTCAGCTCATACGTGGCTAGCTCCCAAAGAGCTGACTGAGAAACCTTGTCGGACGTAAGGCTGAATCCGTAGATCGGAAAACTGGCGAAATCCAGCCGGTGAGCGTCAATTACCGCCGTCGAAGGCAGCGTGCTCTGAACTCGTCCGATTGCCGAATTCACTTGCTGGAGCGTTAGCACCATGTCCGAGCCCCAGTCAAAATTCAGATCAATTTCCGCAGAGCCCCGGCTGGTAATCGAGCGCACCTCTTGCAAGCCCGGAACGCTATTGACGGCCTCCTCGATCGGCCGCGTGATCGTTACTTCCATCTGATTGATGGGCATCACGCCATTGTCCACGCCGACGATGATTCGCGGAAAGTTCGTTTGGGGAAAAACAGAGATTGGAAGCGACAGGGCCTCATAGATTCCGACCACAGTGAGCGTGAGGATTAGGAAGATGATCGACTTCGAGTGCCGCGCAAACCAATATTGATTGGGGTCCTCAGTATGGTCGATGTGGTGCGGAGGGGGCAGCGCGGCCGAGGCCGTCTTGACTGAAGCTGTCACCGTTGTAGTTGTCTTGTTTTCCATGGAGTCTACCGTGAGCCTGAGATCAAATTCCTAAATACTGAAATCATGGTAGAGCGTCGCATCGCGATCTCATTGGTTCTCGTCATCCTCTTCTGGAATATTCGGAGGAGCCGCAACTTGTATGTTCGTCTTGGCCAGAACGGGGTCGTCTTCCTGAGAGAGCGCGAAGGCGCCCACGGTCACCACTCGCTCTCCGCCTTGCAATCCCTCCGTGACTTGTACCGCGCCGCCGTCTCGGATTCCAACCTTCACCTTCTTCTTGTGTGGCTTGTTATCCGTATCCAGAACAATTACAGAGGCGTCTCCTTCCGGACTGGTTAGAAGCGCCTCCGCAGGAATCACAATCGCATGCGGAATCGCCTGTGCCACCATCTCTACACGCACGCTTGTTCCCGGCTTCAAACGATCCCCTGGATTAGAAGCTTGCGCCCAAACTTCCACCGTCGTGCTGTTAGGATCGAGAGCGGGACTTACCAGGCTCACCTTGCCTTTGAGTGCGCCGGGCTGTCCAGGCACGGAGATCGTAGCGGCATCGCCCACCTTCAACTGCGAGGCCTGCTGCTGATCAACATGCGCGCGCGCCACAATTTGCGACAAATTCATTATGGTAATAATGGGCCCCGAATTCGACGCCATCTCTCCCGGATAAACAGGCCGGTCGGTGACCACGCCGTCAATCGGGCTCAGGATTTTAGAATAATTCACACTTGCTTCGATGCCTGCGCTATGGCCTTTCGCCGCTGCCAATTGACCTTCAGCCATTTTGAGGTCGAGCTGCTTCTGCGACGCTTCATATGCATTCCGTGCCTGAATCAATGCCACGTTGGCGTCATCGACGTCTTTAGCGGAGACCGCTCCCTGTTTATAAAGTTCCTGCCGCCCGTTATAAAGCTTCTGAGCAGCGTCCAACGTTTCCTTTGCCAGCCTGCGGTCTTGTTCCGCCTTCTGAACTGCCTGCTCATAGCTTGCTTCGGCTTGGGCATACGTGCCTTCGCTTTCCTTTTGGCTCGCAAGTAAATCCGAATTCTCGAGTTCGGCCAACAGTTGGCCCGCATGCACCTTGCTGCCCTTTTCCACATAGAACTTCCTAACCGGAGCACTGATCTTTGGCACGATCGCGGACTGTTCCAACGGGTAAATGGTACCCTCGCCTGTCACTTTGCGTTCAATCGTCTCGTTCTCCGCGGCACCTACCTGTACCGTAACCGTCGGCGCCGCTTCCACTTCTCCGCCTTTGGAGCAGCCGGATGCCACAAACCCCAACGCCACCACCGCGGCGAGCGGGATGCCAATCACCCAGGCATAACCACCACGTCGCTTCACGTGAAGAACCGATTCATATATTGCTTTCTTATCCGGGTTCATATTCCTGTCTCTTTACCTTCTCTAGAAATTTCCCGTGAACGTTTGCAAATTCGCCAGCGCGTTCCGATACCGCACCTGCGCATCGTCGTAAGCATTGCGCGTAATGATCAGCGTTGTTTGCGCGTCCACTACTTCCAACGTTGTTGCCGACCCGCCTTGATACCGCAGCGTGACCAGTCGCAAGCTTTCTCCCGCAAGATCGGCAGTCTGCCGGAGTTTATCAACTTCCTCGCGCGCTACAAGAGCCTCATTATATGCTGCATACAGCTGAGCGAGTATACGCCGCTGGGTCTGGCTCAGCGACACTTGCGCCTGCTGCTGTCTGAAGTCGGCCTGACGTAACCTGCTCCGCAATGTTCCCCAATCCCAAAGCGGAACGTTCAAAGTGGCTGTAATAAAATAGCCCAGGGTCGGCGTAGCTCCAGCCTCGGGAATGGCCGTGTATACGCAATGCGTCGCCACGCAATTCGCTTCCAGACCCCAAACAGGATCAAGGGATATCGCGGGCAGAAACGCGCTCTTCGCGCCTCTGACCTCCAGATTCGATTGCCGGAGAGTTTCCGTCGCTACGCGGATGTCCGGATTCATCTTCCCTGCCATCTCCTGCGTCTCCCCTAGCGTCGGCAAGGGCCGCGGCGTATCCAAATCGTCCACGGCGGTGAAATTTTCATCCAGCGTCGGAAAGATTAGAACAGACAGATCCAGCCGCGCATTTTCGATTCCCAGATTCGCTTCCGTGAATGCCGCCTCTTGCTGCTGATATTGAATCTGCGCTTTGATCACGTCACTATGCGCCGCCTGTCCCGCCCGTTCCGTGTCTTGCGCTATCTGGAGAAAGCGTCTGGCCACTCCCAACGCCTCTTGCGCTGTCGCGTACTTCCGCTGCGCGACCACGAGCGCATAAAAGGTCCTCGTAACCGTGACGGTCAGCCCCCTGCGCGCTATTTCCGCCCTGGCATTTGCGATGGCTTCTGCGGCCTGAGACCGCTTGTAATCGGTCCCCATCAGTACGTTCGCGGTGAGATCCTGATGCACGGCAGCCCACTCCCGGTAGACATGAACGCCATCCTGGGTGACAAATCTTCCATTGGGAGTCTTTCCGTTTCCCTGCACACCCAGATATTCGCTTCTAAAACCGAATTGCGGTAAGCGTGCATTCCTTGCTTGCAAGCGGTCTTCCTGTGCCACCTTTTGATCGGAGAGAGCCAACGAGAAGTCGGCATTGTACTTCTGAGCCCTTTGCAGCGCATCGGTCAGAGTAATGGTCGCTGGCGGGCCCGTTTCCTCCGCCGGCTTCGGCGGATATACAAGCTGCACCGGCGCCTCAGCAGGTGCCTGAGGTGGTGCGGTCTGCGCATTGCCCACCGATGCTCCCACGCAAAGCAAAAGCAATGGCAAACAACCGTAAAGAGCGGCACCAACATGAGCGCTGCGGCGCGCTCCTCCAGAACTCCCTTCGACACGCAAACACTTCTGACGCGCAGCAGTCACGTTGCCCTTCCTCCTATCACCGGAATTCTTTCCCACGACAGTTCCCACTGCTCTCGCAGATTCTGACTCGTTCTACATGAACGCTACATGAACGGTCAACCGAATCCGAGCTTCTGCGGGCCCCATAGCCCAAACCATTCTAGATTAAGCCAACCTTAAGACGTATAATCCGCCCCCTCGTACAAGACGCCCCGTCCGGCACAGGGACCGAACGGGGCGTCATTTACCGGGGTCTCAATGCACTGGACTTTGGCAGCAGCGACGTTAAGCGGAGCTTAACCCAGAGTGAAATCGATCTTAATCTCAACGGGAGCGGAATTTAGCTAGACGTATCAGCAGTTCCGATCGACAACTCAACTCTCATCTCGGTCCCACTACCATTGCGATTTATGGCCTGAATTTGTCCGCCATAGGCCGTCACCATCGCCTTGCAGATGGCTAATCCCAATCCGAATCCTCCAGTGGAACGAGACCGCGAAGGGTCACCGCGATAGAATCGCTCAAAAACGTGTGGCAGCTGTTCCTCAGGAATGCCCGGTCCCGAATCCTGTACGGAAACGCATGCCGTGCTGCCGCCGTTGCGCTCCACGTGAATCGCTACTTTCGATCCCACGGGGCTGTACTGCAGCGCGTTCTCCAGCAGGTTCACCCAGATCACTTCCAGGTCCTCGGGATCGGCCTGTAAATGAACCTCTTGCGGAGCAATGAGTTCAATTTGGATATTGCGCGCCTCGGCTAGGGCCTGGATTCGCGAAATTGCCGCCTCACAAGTGGAAGTGACTTCGGTAACACCCAACTTGCGATTCATCCCGTTCTCAGCCCATTGCTCGATCCGCGCCAATCGCAACAGGCGACCGAGAAGATCCTCCAGCCTCCCGCAATCTTCCAGCATGCTTTCCAGGCCCGCCCGATATTCGTGCTCCGGACGTGGCCGTTGCAGCAGTGTTTGCAAGGTCGATTTGACGATCGCCACGGAGGTCTTCAGCTCATGAGCAGCATCGCTGGTGAAATCGCGTTGCTGCCGGAAGGACTCCCGCAGCCGTTCAAGCACAGTTTCAATCGCGCTCGTCAGGGGAGTCAGTTCTTTCGCCATCGACGCCTCGGCGGGCGGCCGGAACTCCCAGTTGAGCACGGATATCGCTCCCGCTTGGCCGGCCAGCTCCCGAAGTGGCTCGAGCCCTCGACGCACACCCCAGGCGGCCACTACGCTGACGATCAAAAGCAAAAGCACACTGACGCCCGCGACAGAGACACCGAGTTCCATCAACTGCTCGTGAAAACCCACCCGCGACGCCGCGTAAATCACGGTAACTCGTTGCGGCACGCTGATATTTTCTTCGCGATCGAGCACCGGCACTTGCCGCAGAACAACAGCCCGATAAGGAATGCCGTTCAGGACAAAATTGAAGAAGTTGCCGCCTTGTTCCAGTTCCACAGGAAGCGGTCCGGCGGATCGCGCCAAAAGATTGCCATCGCTCTTTCGAATCTCGAACAGATCGGGGTGTCTCCGGCTGGATGACGCGGGAATCAGCGCGGAATCGAAGAGGAGATCGGGAACCTGCGTGTCCGCGTAGCGCACCGCAGCAAGCGTGTTAGCCGCCCAGCCATTCAGCGTGGCGTCGAAACCGCGGCTCAACTCCCGTCTCGCGTATAACACGGCAACCGTCGTGAGCGCGGCGGTCAGGACAAGCTGGCAGATAATCACTCTGGCGATGATCCGGCCTGCCAGCGAGAAAGGTTTGGCCGCAACTTTCGCTTCGCGGCGCAGCGTGGAGAACCATCCCCGCGCCATTCTTTCCTTGGCTTCCGCGCCACTCACCGCCGATTCACTTTGGGGCCAGCTTCCCGATGCCACTGAATTCTTCCTCCTGAATTGTCCCGATCTTCCTGAATAGCACGCTAACGATCAGGCCGCAGCACATAACCGTGCCCGCGCACCGTATGAATCAGTTTTACGGGATGATTGCTATCGATCTTGCGCCGTAGTCCCGAAATGTAAACTTCAATTACGTTGCTGAATTTCTCCCAATTGTAATCGTAGAGATGCTCCAGCAGTTCGCTCTTGGAAATAACCGCGCGCGGCCGGTGTGCAAGATACTCCAGAACACGATATTCCATCGGGACGAGCGCTATCTCTTTCTGTCCGCGCCGTACCGTCCGCTCAATTGTGTTCAGTTGAAGGTCCGCCACGGAAAGCACTGGTGACCTTTGCCCCTTCCCCCGTCGCACCAAAGCTTTCGCTCGCGCCAGAAATTCGCCCAAATCAAAAGGCTTGGAAACATAGTCGTCGGCGCCCGCGTTGAGCAGACGCACCACATTGTCTTTCTCGTCCCGGGCGGTCAAAACCAAAACAGGCGTGGCATGGCCTTTTTTCCGGTATTGCGTGAGCAAACTCTGGCCGTCGAGTTTGGGTAGCATAAGATCTAGAACCATAAGGTCGTAGGCGCTGGATTCAGCCAGATACAAACCCTCTTCTCCGTCACTGGCTATATCCACGGCGTAGCCGGCACTCTCTCGCAGCGCGCGCGCTACGTTCTCCGCCAGTCGTTTTTCGTCCTCGACCACCAGTACTCGCAAATTGGCTCCTAAAAACTCGTGTCTAATTCCGCACTACTCATCAAAACCACGACCCTGGATACTTCACCGAACAGCCGTATGGCCGGCTTGTCGGGATGCTTACCGCCTTGCCCGCCATACCTTCCTCGAGCGCTTGGGAAAGATAATTCTTTGCACGCCCGATATCCGCCCGATCGGTGGTGGGCTTATCGTCGATCGCACCATCATAAACGAGGGTTCCTTGCGGATTGATTACGAACATTTGCGGCGTTGTTTTCGCATCATAGAGGTGCCCCAAAGTTCCCATAGGGTCGAGAAGCGCTGCCGTGGGCGCGGCATTGATCTGCTTGAGCCAGGAATTTTCATCCGCTGCCGTTACGTATCCCTGCTTTCCAGGCGCCGAGGAGATGACTGTGAGCCAAATGACTCCCCTTTGTGTCCACTCCCGCTGCAACCGCTGCATATTCCCGCTGCTGTAATGTTTCTGCGTGTACGGGCAGCCGCGGTTGCTCCATTCCAGAACCACAAACTTCCCTGCGTAATCGGAAAGCTTCTCAACTTTGCCATTTGTGTCGGCAACAGAAAAATCTGGGGCGCGTTCGCCCACACGAGCAGCGCGCGCCATAGGCAACGCGCAGAACACAGCCGCGGCCACAATCATCCACGAAGTCGCCGCTCGTTTCATCCTCGCACCTCCCCAAACAGTTTCGAGGCTCAATTTTGAACCTCTGCAGATAAACGCTCGATTACTTTTTTCCCGTTACCGGCCCCGTTACCGGCGCTGTTACTTCATACGCGCGGCCGGGACCGAGAACTACTACCCCTTTTAGCACGGCGATCGGCTTCAAGAGCTGATCTGATTTCTTTAGTTTGATCTGCACTCCTCGGGGCGCTGGCATCACGCTCTGAGGAGCGGCATTATCGACCTGATCTTCTTCCAGCGGGAAAAACGTCGCTTTGCTCTCGCTTGTTCCGGTATTCAGCGAGAGTTGGAAGAAGCCGCCATTATCGCTCACCTGTGCCTTCCATCCGGCTGGCCAGGGTTTCGGCGAATTCTCAAAGGTACTTCGGAAGAGTTCGCGATCCGCAGCAACACTGCTCGCATTGGCCGGAGGGATCGCCAAGCTTGCCTGAGCTTTCGCCGGTATGCACACTTCGCGGCAGATCAGATAACGGATATCTGCGGATAACATCACCGGCTTGCCGGATTTGTAGTCGGCCGGAACCTGCATCGGCACGGGAAGCAGCACACGGCCCTCGTAGCCGTAATCGATCACGGTACCGGTCCCCAGCCGCACTGGCGTCGGCCAGCGAATCTCTTTGGCCTGAAAGCCAAGAGGAAGTTGCCATTGAATTTTCGGCCGCTCTCCGGAATCGCCCGGATTCACCCAATAAATGTGCCAGCCCTTCTCGAGGTCAAATAAGACGCCCACCCAGGCAGTTTGTCCCGGCTGCAGCGAGTTATTCTCGGCAATAAGGCTCACCTTCGCATGAGCCGCCGTGAACGACTGGGCCGCGGCGATTCCACCGAAAGCGAAGCCGAATAGCATAGCGACTAAGAGAATTGAAAAACGCCGCGAATGCAAAAGCATGTCGATGATCCTTCCGGTAACGCTACAATCCTCCAGACGCCGATCCACTCGTTTGAGAACTCTCCGTCAGCAGCCGCTGCACCAAGCCTCGTACTTCGCCCTTCAGCCGCACATACTCCTGGCCCGTGGCTTGGCTCGCAAATCCCGCATGAACGCTCCGCACGCGGCCGTCACGCCCGAGAAAAATGCTTGTGGGGTACGCCCCAAAGTTCACCAGTTGCGGAATTCTCTTACTGATATCATCCGGAGTTCCGGCCAGCAGCATCGGATACGGTATCGCGAAGCGCCTGATGAAAGTCTGCACGCGTGGCCGCGCCAACGCCGGATCTGCATCCGCTTCAAACATCAAGCCGACGATTTCAAGTCCTTGGGAGTGAAATTCCTTGTACAGATCGACCAGAAACGCCGCCTCGTCCTGGCAATTCGGACACCAGCTTCCGCCGATGGTCAAAAGCACCACCTTGCCCTTGAATTGCGGATCAGTATTGGACACGATTCTCCCGTCCAGTCCTGGAAAACCGAATCTGAAAGGAACCGTTGGATCTTTCACGCTGGTGTAGCGCGTAGGATCCGGCGGGTCTGGAACGCCTTTAGCCCTGGCCTCGCTCTTGCGCACAGCTATGTAGTCGGCGCCGCGATTCAAAGCAATCGCAAGCGTCCTATCTGCATTTAGTTTGGCCTCGAAGAGCAGCGGACCTTGCCCTGCGAAGTGGCTTAGAACGAGCCTGCCGTTTTGCCAGCGGCCAATCAAAAATCCGGTGTCGCCGTCCACCCGTAGAATCGAACCCGAAACTTCGGCTCCTGACTGGCGCAGGAACAAATTCCAGGTCTGATTATCGCTGGCAGTCTTTACTTCCTGAGGTACGCGCCGCATCTCCCAACTGCCCGAAATCTGCGAAGCAGCGGCCGCATCGGCGGGAGCAGGCATAAAGCGGCGCGCACGGATGAGCAGCGCGTTTCCAGATCGGTTGAACCTGTACGTACCCGCGAACTGGTCGTCCAGGAAGGTAACCTCAAGGGTCGTTTCGAGAATGTCGTATTCGAGTATCAGATGCGCGCCGGAAAAGCTGCCCGAACTCGATCCGATTTTCCGGTCGCCTTCGAAGAAAAAGCCTTGCACTTGGTTGCCGTTCTGGGCGATCTCAAAGCGGAACGGAATTTCGAGTTGATTCGCTACAATCTTCGCGTCCCACAGACCGGTAATATTTGAGGCGGAAAAGGCACTCCGCGGCGACACAAGTGAGATCGCGGCGGCGGCAACACAAAGAGTTAAAAGCGTTCTCACAATAGTAAAATTATAACACCGGCCTAATCGCGCAAATCCACTAAGCGAGCGTTTTCATGGCGTTGTGATCATTTGCGCAAAGTGAGCGGTAACTCAGCTGTTGAGATGACGACAGGCGAAGTGCCGGGGGATTCAGCGCCGCCTAGTGGGTCATGGGATAAATGATGTAGTTGATGCCCATGCGATAGGCAAAAGAAGAAAATCGCTCCGGATAGCGCGGATCATCGGCATGCTCCCAGGCGTCGCCAATGTGCATATTGAAACAGATGGCTACCATGATGCGGCCATTTTCGTCGCGAATGGCCTTCCATTCCGGATAAATACCGTCGTTCTCGTAGGTCCTGCCCGTATAGATATACTGATAGCCGGGGACCTGTGGCCGCTCGTCCAAATCGTAGAGCACGTGGAAAATCTCGTCCTTATTCGTCAAATCCTCGATAGGCCGGTCGGGCAGGATTTTGCGCATCCCTATCATGAAGCTTGCCCACGCCGCGGCTCCATGGAAGCTGTCCACGATCAGGAAACCGCCGCGCTGCAGGTAGCTGCGCATGCGCTTGGCCTGATCCTCGTTGAAATCCCAGTCGGCCACGTTGACGGCGTAGAGCCAGGGCCAGTTGAAAATTTCGTCGCTATCGGGATCGATCACTTCCTGGTAGGGACGCGCGTCGATGCGCGTCAGGCGAAGAACGCCCTGCACAAACTGTCGATCGGCACGAGGATAATCTTCAGACCAGCCGCCGTTGCGGAAATATCCGAAGCCGCCGAAACCTCCGTAGCTGGCCATTCGGACGGGATAGCGGAGGCGAGCAAAGGCGAATTCATCTTTCTCTTCTTGGCCATTATCGCGATAGCCGCGAGAACCGCCATAACCGCCGCCATAGTAACCCTGCTGCAGTGCCAACAACGTGGCACCTGTACCCACAAGCATCAGCAGCAGCAAACCTCGCGCCAGCAACTTCATAATGGAAGCTCTCCAAGCAGAGTATCAAAATCCGGCGCTTTTCTCCAACTTATCGCGTCGCGCGCCGCAATCGCTGAATTATTGGACTCTAGATTCACGAGTAACGGAACAGCGCCTTGAAGCCGAAGTCCATGTGCATCTGATTGTGACAGTGGAAAAGCGTCAAGCCGGGCTGATCGGCCATAAGATCCACGGCTACGCGCCCGAAACTTGGCACCACGACAGTATCTTTCATCACGCCGCCAGTCGGCTTTCCGTTTATTTCCACTATTTCGAAAAGATGCCGATGGATGTGCAGAGGATGGTCGTCATCCGTGCGATTTCGAAAGAAGATGCGATATTTCGAACCTGGCCGAAGCACAAATTCGTCCTCGTGCGGAAATTCCTTGCTGTTGATAGTCCAGTGGTTGAACCCGTGCACTCCGCCGGGGACCTTCTCGAAAATCATGTCGATCATTTCCGGGGGTGCGGCTGGCGCAGTCGGTCGGCCAAAAACCGTGTAGTCCCAGATCCGATTTGTTGGCCGCAAGAATTGCGGCTGCCCTTTCTGATTTTCGTACTCGACGATGATGCCCAAGCCCGCGTTGCGATCGGCATCAGCAGTCGCACCGAGCGCCCATACACCCGGCCGGTTCATGTCCACAAAACAATCCACGCGCTCGCCAGGCCCCATCGCAATGACGTCCACCGCTTGCGGATTAGCCACCGGGTTACCGTCGAGCGCAAAAACTTGAAATTTGTGACCGGTCAAGGCGATCTTCCGGTTAGAGGTTGCGCACGCATTCAGGAAGTGAAAT
>Ga0207106_1044_pt2 | contig 26621 bp, 13 predicted proteins | sample Alteio_BWMinHeat_78_FD_153535 | JGI IMG/M metagenome (GOLD analysis project Ga0207106, IMG submission 153535) | Enriched cells from forest soil in Barre Woods Harvard Forest LTER site, Petersham, Massachusetts, United States -... | ecosystem: Environmental > Terrestrial > Soil > Temperate forest >...
GTGCTCATTATTGCTTCTGTCGTTATTATGAATCAAATGAAGTATCTGAGATCGACTGATCTCGGTTTTGCAAAAGATCAGCAGGTAGTGATCCCTTTGAGAAGCACGACTGCAAAAAATATTTATGCTTCGCTGAAAAATGAAATAAAAACGAATCCGCAGGTGCAGAACGTTGGAGCAACATTGTATTATCCCGGCATTGTCAACCCAAGTGACATGGGTCTATATAAACAGGGTAAGACGGTGGATGATGGAAAAGATGTTCATACAAACTGGATAGATGAATCTCTTTTGCAAACACTTAATATCAAACCGGTTGCTGGGAGATTGTTTTCAAAAGATTTTCCTGGTGATACTGCCAACCGGATGATCCTTAATGAAGAAGCAATAAAAGAATTAGGATTCAAATCAACCCGGGAAGCGATCGGCGGCAAAGTAAATTTTGACTGGCGTGGTCAAACTTATAACTGGACAATCATTGGTGTTGTAAAAGATTTTCATTTCCAGGATCTTCATGTAGCTATTACCCCTTACGCTTTTCAATTAAATAACCGGCCTTTCTACAATTATCTTATCGTACATGCAAAAGCGGCTGATGTTTCTTCATTATTAAAATCGATAAATGCAAGCTGGCATAAGTTAAATCCAAACGAACCGTTTGAGTATAGTTTCCTGGATGAAGATTTTCAAAAAAATTATGAAGCGGAAAATCGTTTATCTGCCATTGTAGGATATTTCACTGTAATAGCTATTCTTATTTCATGTTTGGGTTTGTTTGGCCTTGCTACGTTCAGTGCAGAGCAACGCACAAAGGAAATTGGCGTTCGAAAAGTTCTTGGTGCAAGTGTTGCCGGAATTGTAGCCCTGCTTTCAAAAGATTTTTTAAAGCTTGTTTCTGTCTCAATCCTGATCGCTTCGCCAGTGGCATGGTGGGCGATGAATAAATGGTTGCTCGATTTTGCTTATCGTAAAAATATCAGTTGGACCGTTTTTGTGATCACAACAATTGCTGCACTATTAATTGCATTGGTAACGATAAGTTTCCAGGCGATCAAAGCGGCGGTTGCTAATCCTGTGAAGAGCTTGAGAACGGAATAGGATTGTGAATTGTCAATTGGCAATAGGCAATTGACAATCGGAGATATTCACAATTCACAATTGACAAAAGAAAAAACATGATCAAAAATTATTTGAAGATCGCCTGGAGAAACCTGATGAAGAGTAAGATCTTTTCTTTCATCAACATAATCGGCTTATCGGTAGGGCTTACCTGTTGCATGCTGATCACATTATACATTTTAAATGAAACCAGCTACGATAAATATCAAACGAAAGCAGATAATATCTATCAGCTTGCCACAACTTTTGCCGGTTTTGGTAAAGAGCAAAATTCACCCAATACGCCTGCTGCAATGGGTGAAATGATGAAGCAAGTGTTTCCTGAAATTCAGCAAACCACAAGATTGGTTGGATTGTTTTCAGAAGATAAAACGCTTTTACAATACACACCAAAAACCGGCGGTGAAATAAGATCCTTTTATGAAACAAAAGGCTGCCTGGCAGATTCTGTTTTCTTCAGAATATTCACCTATGATTTTATAGAAGGCAATGCCGCTACAGCTTTGAGCAATCCAAATTCAGTTGTACTAAGCGAAGAAATTGCAAAAAAACTTTTTGATAACGAACCTGCTTTAAATAAAATAATTCACATCAGCAGCAGCACCAATGGCGATCATGATTTTTTAGTAACCGGTGTATTTAAGCCAATCGATAAACCATCGCATATTGACTCCAGGTTTTTTATGAGCATGATGGGTGGCAATATGGCTGACCAAATTAAAGATGCCGGTGCAAATCTTGCAAACAATAATTTATACTATACCTATTTTTTGCTTGCACCGGGCAGTGATACAAAAAAACTCGAATCGAAATTTCCTGCATTCATTGATAAATATGCCGGCAAGGATTTAAGGGCAGCCGGCTTCAATAAAAAACAATATTTAATTTCTTTAAAAGCTATTCATCTCTATCCTGGTTTTTCTTCAGGAGTTACAGATGTAACACCTTCTGGTAGCCAAACCTATTTATATATTCTTGCTTCTATTGCCATTTTCACTTTGCTGATAGCCTGCATTAACTTTATGAACCTGGCTACTGCACGTTCTTCCAAACGTTCTTCTGAAGTGGGTATCCGCAAAGTTTTAGGTGCAGAAAAAAGATATTTGATACTGCAATTCCTTGGTGAGTCTGTGCTCATGAGTTTAATGGCTTTTATTCTTGCCATTATTTTCACTGAACTTTTACTGCCTGCTTTTAATTCTGTTTCAGGAAAGAATCTTTCTTTCTCTTTTTCAAACAATATTTTGATTATTGCAGCTTTTTTGTTGTTATCCATCCTCACAGGTTTATTTGCAGGCAGCTATCCTGCATTTTATTTATCATCTTTTAAACCTGCAAAGGTCTTAAAAGGAAAATTTTCCAATTCACTGGCTGCTGTTTCTTTAAGAAAAGCGTTGGTGATCTTTCAGTTTGTAATTTCTGTTGTATTAATTATCGCATCTGTGATCATAGCAAATCAAATGCACTATTTGCGCTCTGCCAATTTAGGTTTTGATAAAGACAGGCAAATTGTTATTGCATTGCGCAGCGGGAACGCTAAAAAAATCTATCCTTCATTTAAAGATGAATTACTAAAACAATCAACCATTGCAAACGTGGGAGGCTCTGCCTGCTACCCGGGTGGTGTCAATGTGAGCGACATGATCCTTTATAAAGAAGGTCAAAACATGCAGCAGGGAAAAGATATAAGAATGAACTATGTGGATACCCGTTACCTGCGAACACTCAATATTCAACCGGTTGCAGGACGATTATTTTCTGATGATTATCCCGGCGATACAGCCAATGCCATTATAATAAATGAAAATGCAGTGAAAGCCGTTGGTTTTTCATCACCCCGGCAAGCAGTAGGAAAAAAATTATTTTTTGATTGGAAAGACAGCACTTACAATTTGCCGATCGTGGGTGTAGTAAAAGATTTTCATTATGAAGATCTGCATTTACCTGTTACTCCTTATGGTTTTCAGCTTAGCAGTCAACCACAATACAATTATATGATGGTTCATGCAAAGAAGGGGAACATGAATTCCATTCTTCAAACCATACAAAGTACATGGCATAATTTAAATCCAACCGAACCTTTTGAGTATAGTTTTTTGGATGAAGATTTTCAAAAGAATTATGAAGCGGAAAACCGTCTCGCTTCTATTGTCGGATATTTTACAGCTATTGCCATCCTGATTTCCTGCCTTGGGCTATTTGGTCTTGCAACGTTTAGTGCGGAACAGCGTATAAAAGAAATAGGTGTACGTAAGGCGCTGGGTGCAACCGTTACCGGCATTGTTGCACTACTCTCTAAAGATTTTTTAAAACTTGTTGCTGTAGCCATTGTCATTGCGTCGCCTATTGCGTGGTGGATCATGAACAAATGGCTGCGGGATTTTGCCTATCGTGTAAGTATCAATTGGAAGGTATTTGTTATAACAACAATTGTTGCATTAGTGATTGCATTGGTTACGATAAGTTTCCAGGCGATCAGGGCAGCGATTGCCAACCCTGTGAAAAGTTTGAGAACGGAATGAGTATCGTGAGACGTGAGACGTGAAACGTCAATGGTAAAGCTTCTCACGACTCACGTCTCACGACAAGAATAAACAACTGACATATAAAGAAAAAAGCCATGATCAAAAACTATTTCAAAACGGCATTCAGGAATCTATGGAGAAATAAAATTTTTTCCATTATAAAGATCCTGGGATTAAGCATCGGTCTCACTGTGTGCATGCTTATTTTTTTGTACACAAAAGATGAAATAAGCTATGACCAGTTTCATGAAAATAAAGCACAGATCTTCCGTATCATTCAAACCTGGCAAATGGGAAAAGAGCCGGCACAATCTATAGGCATTACCAATGGAATTATGGGAGAGTCGTTTGCAAAGGAAATTCCGGAAGTACAACAATATGTCCGTATTAATGGGGTAGCAGTAACAGTAAAGAAAAATAATGAGGTATTTACCGAAAACCCTTTGTTTGTTGATGATAATTTTTTCTCTGTTTTTACATTCCCTTTACTCGACGGAAACAAGAGGACAGCATTGCACGATCCGCATTCTGTGGTGCTTTCAAAATATATAGCAAAAAAATATTTCGGTACTACAGATGTTACGGGAAAACTGATGCAAATAAAACTTGATACTGCATTTGAAAATTTCACAATTACTGCAATTCTTGAAAATTCACCTCAGAATTCTACCCTTAAAGCAGACATCCTTTTACCGTACAGGTACTATGAAAAATATAACAGTAATACGGACTGGATTGGTGGAAGCCTGAACACTTTTCTATTACTTTCTGAAAAAGCAAATATCAAAACTGTTGAAAGTAAAATGCAAACACTGTTTGATAAGAACACTAAAGACAAGCTTGCAAAAGCACAACAGGAACAGGGAATTTCTATGAAGATAAGTTTAGGGCTACAGCCATTCACAGCTATACATCTCAGTACGAAAGCGGGCCCGGATAATGGAATGGCAGACGGAAGCAAGCCGGCTTATTCTTATATTCTTACCTGCATTGCCATTTTTATTTTGATCATTGCATGCATCAATTTCATCAATCTCGCAGTTGCCCAATCATTGAAACGCAGCAAAGAAATTGGTATCAGGAAAGTGGTTGGTGGGACGCGAAGCCAGTTGATCAAACAATTCCTGGCAGAATCGTTTCTTGTTTCTTTAATTGCTTTTTCAATCGCAATTGTTCTAACCCTGATCATTCTCCCTTTCTTTAATGAGTTAGCCAACAAAAAATTAAGTCTTTCCTATTTATCAGATGGCTATTTGTATGCAGGCTATTTTTTATTGCTGCTTGTTACTTCATTCATTGCGGGTTTTTATCCATCACTTGTATTATCAGCTTTTCAACCAGTGAAAGTTTTATACAGCAGGCAAAAACTAATGAGTAAGAATTATCTCACAAAAGGATTGATTGTACTGCAATTTGCGCTGGCAATTTTCCTGATCATAGGCACTATTGTAATAAACTCCCAACTAAATTTTCTTCTGCATAGTAATCTCGGTTATGATAGCAAAAATCTCGTGAGAATGGATATTCCCATCAACAACTCGAGTGACAGGCTTCCAGGAATTTTCAAAGATGAGCTACTCAACAAACCCGGCATTCTAAGTGTGGCTGCGAGAAATGGTGGGCGAAATATATCGGGAGCAAAAGTTGATGGAAAGCAAATAACGATTGAATATAATAAAATTGATGACAGGTATCTAACCACTTTTAAAATTCCAATTATTGCAGGGAGAAATTTTTCTCCGGATTATCCTTCGGATAGCATGCAGTCTGTAATAGTCAATGAAAGCTTTGGGAAAGAAGCTGGATGGAAACTTAATAATGCAGTAGGCAAAACATTCGGTTTTGGAGAATCACACAATAAGAGGACTGTTACTGTAGTTGGGATAATAAAAGATTATCATTTCACTTCATTGAAAGAAAAAATAACTCCGGAAGTATTTTCAATGGAACCGGCGTTCAACTTTGGTCAAATATGGGTGAAGATTAGTCCAAAAAATATTCCTCAAACTCTTTCGCTGTTACAAAGCACCTATAAAAAGATACTTCCATGGTTTCCTTATTCTTACCAATTCATGGATGATATCAATGCGAAAAATTATGAAGCAGAAGCAAAATGGAAACAGATCATCAGCATTGCCTCCGGGTTATTCATTTTCATTTCGTGCATCGGTTTATTGGGTCTTGTGATGCTGGCCATTGACCAAAGAACAAAAGAGATCGGCATACGAAAAGTGTTAGGTGCTGCGGCATCAGGAATCATGATGCTTGTTTCAAAAGAATTCATCGTACTTATCCTGGTTGCATTCGTTGTTTCAACTCCTGTGGGATATTATTTCATTCACAAATGGCTCCAGGATTTTGCATACAGGATAAATGTCAGTTGGTGGATGTTCCCATTGGCAGGAGTATCGGTCATTATCATTGCGTTGATAACACTAAGTTATATGGCAATAAAAGCAGCGATGGCGAATCCTGTGAAATCGTTGCGAACCGAATGAATTCGTGAAACGTGAGACGTGAGACGTGAGTTTCTATGTCACGATTTACGTCTCACGACAAAATTGATAACAAAACAGAATTATGTTTAAAAATTATCTCAAAACCGCCTGGCGAAATTTGTTGAAGAATAAAACTTTTTCAACTATTAATGTATTAGGTCTTGCCATAGGCATCGCTGCATTTTTGCTGATAATAAATTACCTGCGATTCGAATATAGTTTTGATGATTTCAATGTAAACAAAGACCGGATTTACCGTGTACCTATGATCGTCACTGAAACAGGTGGAAAGCCTCAAACATTTGCATTCACCTATCCTGCTCTTGCACCTGCAATGAAAAAAGATTTTCCTGAAGTGCAGGAAGCAATCCGTTTCAGAAAGCAATGGGGTGTTGTGCAGCACGGTGACCAAAAAATTATTGAAGATGGAATGATTTACTATGTTGATCCGTCTGTGTTCAACGTCTTTTCTTTTGAGTTTGAAAGAGGTTCTTCCGCAACGGCTTTTACTCAATTGAATGATGCAATTGTTACCCGTTCAACAGCCGTAAAATATTTTGGCAAAGAAGACCCGATCGGCAAATCACTTCATTATAATGATGAAGATTACGTTGTAAAAGCAGTGCTCAAAGATCTTCCGGCTAATTGTCACTTGCAATTCCACATTCTTCTTAATTACAACAAGTATATCCAGATCACAAAAGGCGCTGCTAACACAAGCTGGGGATGGAGTGATTTCTATACTTATCTTTTATTAAAGCCAGGTACTGATGTAAAAGCATTACAGTCGAAGATGCCTGCATTTGCTCAACGCTACATCGGTGATGACATGAAAAAGAATGGCTACATTAACTCATTCCAGCTGCAGCCATTGAAAGACATTCATACGCACTCTGATTACGACTATGAAATGCCGGGAAGCGGAAACCTTTATTACTTAAAATATTTAGGTATTGCTGCTCTTCTTATCCTTTTAATCGCACTCATTAATTATGTAAATCTTTCTACAGCCCGTTCATTGGAACGCTCTAAAGAAGTAGGGGTTCGCAAAGTTGTTGGTGCAAGCAAATTCCAACTGGTGAGACAATTTCTTGCGGAAACTTTTCTAATGAACCTGTTTGGAATTGTCGCCGGCTTTCTGCTTTTTAAATGGCTGCTTCCGGAATTTTCCCGGCTTATCAATCAAAATGTAATTGATCTCCAAACAAACAGCTGGCAATTCTGGACGTTTATATTTTTCATTTTTTTGATCAGCACTTTAGTGGCCGGTTTTTATCCTGCTTTTGTTTTGTCATCGTTTCAACCCATGCAGACTTTAAAATCCGCTATGGGCTTTGGTGGAATAAAAAGAAGCAGAAATATTTTTCGAAAATCATTAGTGGTGCTGCAATTCGCTGCAGCCATCATGCTCATCGGCGGCGCATTTGGCTTTTATCGCCAGTTAACATTCATGAGCAACAGGGACCTGGGAGTGAATATTAAGCAAACACTGGTCCTTCGACAAACGACTAACCTCGACAGTAGTAAGATAAACACAGTTGAATCTTTTATGAATGATCTGCAAAGCATTCCAGGTGTTCAGACACTTACTGCTTCGACGGACGTACCTGGAAACGAAGTAGGCGGCTCATCAGATTTCAGATTGATCACATCAAATCAAGGTAAGCGCTGCCGGATCTTTGGTATTGATGAAAAATTTATTCCTGACTATGGTTTGTCACTCGCTGCAGGAAGAAATTTTGACAAAGATAAACCCGCTTCCAATGATACAACTCAAATCGTGAGCCTGATCATAAATGAAACAGCAGCAAAAATCTTAGGCTTTGCTACGGCAAATGATGCCATAAATAAAATGGTTCATGGTGCAGGGTACAATTGCAGGATCGTGGGGGTGATGCATGATTATCACCAGCAATCTTTACAATACAATTATGATCCGATCGTGTTCTATCCTGAACAACTCAGAAATATGAGCAGTTATTCATTAAAACTCAGCACATCGGATCTTCAGCAGGTATTAGCTCAAACGAAACAAATCTGGAATAAAAGATTCCCGCAAAGTCCTTTTGAATTTTTCTTTTTGGATGATCATTTCAACGAACAATACAAGAATGATAAATTATTCTCCACTATACTTTGGTGGTTCACGGTGCTTGCAATAATTGTTGCCAGTCTTGGTTTGTTTGGTCTCTCGCTTTATACGGTTACAAAACGAACAAAAGAAATAAGCCTGCGAAAAGTATTGGGAGCAACGGTTCTTCAAATACTAACGCTTATTACAAAAGATTATATAAAGCTTGTCCTGGTTGCAGGTTTAATAGCTATCCCTGCTGCGTATTTTTTATTAAAGAATTGGTTGAACGATTATGCATTTCATATAGAGATGGGTGCCTGGCTTTTTCTTTTTCCATTATTGCTGATTACGGCTATTACATTGATAACGGTATTATATCAATCGATCAAAGCGGCGATTGCGAGCCCTGTGAAGAACCTGAGAACGGAATGAGTATCGTGAAACGTGAAACGTCAATCGTCAATAGTTAAAATCACTCACGTCTGACGTCTCACGTTTCACGACAAGAATTAACAATTGACAAATAAAGAAAAACGACATGATCAGAAATTATTTGAAGATCGCGTGGCGAAATGTACTAAGACATAAGGCATATTCAGGAATTAATATTCTTGGATTGGCCATTGGGGTTGCTGCATGTTTGCTCATTTTGCAATACGTTTCATTTGAGTTAAGCTATGAAAATTTCCAGGTAAATAAAGACAGGATCTACCGCGTACGACAAGACAGGTTCGACAATGGTAAGCTAAGCACGCAATGGGCTGCCGGCGCTTACGCGGTTGGTAATTCATTCAAAGACGCCATACCGGAAATAGAAGATTATGTAAAGGTTGTTCAAAATGGAAGAGTGACTGCAGAGATCAATAACCAGCCTTTGAAAATTGAGAAAATATATTTCGCAAGCAGTTCTTTCTTCAACATATTTACTTACCCTTTGATCGCCGGCAATAAAATGAATGCTCTTAAAGAACCATTCACTGCCGCTCTTTCTGAAACATCTGCACGTAAAATATTTGGAAGTACAAATGTTATTGGGAAAACGCTTGAGTTAAACCGAAACAGTAATTATAAAATAACAGCGGTATACAAAGATGCTCCCGTTAACACACAGCTTAAGCCTGACATGCTTCTTTCCTATGCAACTTTTGTAAAATGGAATACAGATTCAGCGGGGAATGGTCCTGAAAAAGCCTGGGAATGGGATGGATGTCTTACTTATTTGTTGTTGCACAAAGGCGCCAATCCGGTAACAGTGGAGAAGAAACTCATCCCGGTCGCTGCAAAGTTTACAGGCGCAGATATGAAGAAATACAATTCAGCAGTTATTTATTTGCTGCAACCATTGAAAAATATTCATTTGTATTCTCACTATATGATGGAGCCGGCAGAAAACGGCGACGGCAAAACAGTATACTTATTATTAGGCATTGCTTTCTTTATAGTTGTGATCGCCTGGGTGAATTATATCAATCTTGCCACCGCACGTGCTATAACGAGAGCGAGAGAAGTTGGTGTACGTAAGGCGATCGGTTCACAAAGAAGACAACTGGTTATTCAATTCCTGTCTGAATCTGCATTGCTTAACGGGTTTGCATTAGCATTTGCATTGTTAATTGTTTTGATCGCTATTCCTGGCTTTAACCAGCTTTCAGGACAACATCTTTCATTTTCATTATTTGGTCAATCGCAGTTTTGGCTTGGACTGGTTGGGTTATTTGTCATTGGTGTATTCTTTTCCGGTTTGTACCCTGCATTTGTGTTATCAGGGTTTAGACCTATTGAAGTGCTGAAAGGAAAAATGGGTACGACAAAACAAGGTTCTCTATTGAGAAAATCATTGGTCGTATTTCAGTTTACCGCTTCCTTATTTCTTTTGATCGGTACGCTGATTGTTTACAGGCAGATACAATATATGCGCAAACAATCATTAGGAATAAATATAGACCAGACATTGGTGGTTCCTCCGCCCATTGTTGGAATTGATTCTACTTTTCTGCAAAAGATGACTGCTTTCAAACAGGAATTGCAACAACAATCTTCCATTCGAAATATAACGGTATCAACAAGTATTCCCGGTGAGCCTGTGGAATGGAATGCAGGAGGGATCAAGCTTGTCGGCGCTGACGAATCTACTCAAAAACAATATCGTGTTATTGGAGTTGATTATGACTATCTAAAAGCCTATGGGCTTAAGTTAATTGCAGGCCGTCCGTTTTCGAAGGAATTCGGCTCAGATAATCACTCGGTGATCTTCAACAGGAAAGGCATTGAGCAATTAGGATTTAATAAGCCCGAAGAAGCGCTTGGTAAAAAAATTGATTTTTGGGGAGATCAATATACGATTGAAGGCGTAACAGAAAATTTCCATCAGCAGTCGTTGCATGAAGCCTATGAGCCATTGATCTTACGATTAATTCCTGATGTAAATGGCTCTATTTCCATAAAGACAAGTGTAGCAGATGCAGCCAAAAATATCAGGATTGTAAAAGCTGAATGGAGCAAATTCTTCCCGGGAAACACATTCGAATATTTTTTCCTTGATGATCATTTTGATGAACAGTATAAAGCTGACAGGCGTTTCGGGCAGGTGTTTGAATTATTCACGAGTCTCGCCATATTAGTTGCCTGTCTCGGGTTGTTTGGCCTGGCTTCATTTACAACATTGCAACGAACGAAAGAGATAGGTATAAGAAAAGTGCTGGGTGCTTCTGTCACGAACATTTTAAGATTGTTGTACCGGGAATTTGCATACCTGCTATTGATCGCATTTGTGATAGCTTCCCCTATTGCATGGCTGACCACTTCAAAATGGTTGCAGGGCTATGCTTTCCGCATCAATATCCATTGGACATATTTCGCTTTGCCATTTATAACGATAATTCTCATCGCATTGATAACGGTAAGTTTTCAATCGGTGAGAGCAGCGATTGCCAACCCGGTGAAATCGTTACGAACGGAATGAATCCGTGAGACGTGAAACGTGAGCCGTCAATAGGTAACCACTCACGATTCACGTCTGACGTCTCACGACAAAAAAAGAAACATGATTAAAAACTATTTAAAAACAGCCTGGCGAAATTTATGGAAGAATAAAACATCTTCTGCGATCAATGTTTTTGGTCTGACCATTGGATTAACCTGTTGTCTTTTGATCGCATTGTATATTCAGCATGAATTGAGCTATGATGATTTTGAATTGAAAGGCCAAAGGATCGCCCGCGTGATCATGGAATATCAATTTGCCGGGAGCAGTGCATCTGCAAAAGGAAATTTTACGAGCGTAAGAGTGGCGCCGGTATTAAAACAAAATTTTCCCGAAGTAGAATCAGCGATAAAAATGGCGGAATATGAAAGAGTGGTTAGTTATAACGACAAGCTTATCAACGAGAAGAATTTCATGTATGCCGATCCTACATTCTTTGACATCTTTTCATTCAGATTATTGAAAGGAGACTCTCATTCGGTTCTTACCGCGCCTTATAAGGTTGTACTCACTGAATCATCGGCGAAAAAATATTTTGGTGTTGAAAATCCAATCGGAAAATCATTGCATGTGGGCAACGACAGTAATCTTTACCAGGTCACTGGTGTTGTACAAAACTGTCCGTCAAATTCACAGATCAAATTTGATTTTCTTGCTTCTTTCTCTTCCTTAGGTTTAACCAAAGATTACGAAAGCTCTTACTGGGATGCGAACTATACCACTTATCTCCTGTTAAAAAATAAAAACTCAATTGCCCTCTTGCAGGCAAAGCTCCCTGCATTCATGAAAAAAGAAATGGCTGGACAGGGAGCTACTATCAATATGTATCTTGAACCGTTTGACAAAATACATTTGCATTCACCCTATGATGCTTTCGAACCCAACAACAACATCGCATATATTTATATTCTTGCGGCTGTAGCCCTGTTGATCCTTATCATCGCCTGCTCCACCTATATCAATCTTAGTACAGCCCGTTCGATTGAAAGAGCAAAAGAAGTAGGAGTGCGAAAAGTTATCGGTGCTGAGAAACAACAACTCTTCTGGCAATTCATTGGTGAATCAGCCATATTGTGTTTAGTGTCTGTTTTATTAAGTTTGATCATTGCCACATTATTACTGTCATCTTTTAATCAATTAACGGGCAGGCAACTTCCGGCTGCCTCGCTTTTTTCATTGCCATTTCTTCTATTTTCTGCTATTGTTGTTGTTTGCCTGAGTCTTTTAGCAGGAAGCTACCCGGCATTGATCCTTACAAGGTTTCAGCCGGCGAGAGTTCTGAAAGGTGCATTTAAAAATACAGGTTCAGGGCAATTACTCAGAAGATCATTGATCGTTTTTCAATTTGTCATTTCCGTATTTCTTATCGTAGCCACTTTCATTATACAAAAACAACTTTATTTCATTCAACATAAAAAATTGGGCTACGATCGTGAACATGTGCTGGTGCTTCCTATGGATGATAAAATGCTTGCCAATATCGACCTGATCAAGCAGGAATTTAAATCTAATCCTGATGTCATCAGCGCTTCACGTTGTGTACGATCGCCGGTTGAAGGTGGTGGTGGTTATAATATGCGCTCTTCGACCATGCCTGAAGATCAACAAATAAATGTTACAGCTAACCCGGTTGATGAAGATTATATAAGAACAATTGGCTTGCAAATTATTGCCGGCTCAGATCTTACTCACCAGGATGTAAAAGATGCATCCGGCGACCAGGAAAAGAATTTATATCATTTCGTTTTAAATGAATCGGCAGCAAAACAATTAGGATGGTCACCTCAGGAGGCTATCAACAAAAAAATGTTTATGGGCCCGCGTGCAGGTTATGTAAAGGGTGTTGTAAAAGATTTCCATTTTGAATCATTACATAATCCAATCAAACCTTTTGTATTGTTTCCCGAATCAAGAGGAAGAGAACTGCTGGTGAAACTAAGCGGGCAACATCTTCAGCAGACCATTTCATTTCTTGAAACAAATTGGAAAGCTCTTGTACCGGAACGCCCATTTGAGTATCGCTTTATGGATGATGATTACAATAAATTATATAACGCAGAGATCCGTTTGGGTAAAGTGATGAATATTTTTTCAACGATTGCCATCCTTCTTGCCTGCCTTGGTCTGTTTGGACTTTCTTCTTATGCCGCGCAGCAACGCATTAAAGAAATTGGGATCAGGAAAGTATTGGGTGCATCGGTAACTAATATCATCATCGCTTTATCAAAAGATTTTATCCGGCTTACCGTGATCGCAATTAGTATCGCCATCCCGGTGGCATGGTGGGCCACGGCAAAATGGTTACAGGATTTTAGTTATAGAACGAATATACACTGGAGCATTTATGTTATGGCAGCAGTCGCAACGATTTTATTCACTGTATTAACTGTGAGTTTCCAGGCGATAAAAGCGGCGATGGCAAATCCTGTAAAGAGTTTGAGAACGGAATGAAATTCAAAAGTAAAAAGTAAAAACCTTTTGACTTCTAACTTCTAAATTTTGACTTGATCATGTTTAAAAATTATTTAATAACCGCCTGGCGCAATCTGACGAAGAGCAAAGTGTTTTCTTTCATCAATATTCTTGGATTAACCATTGGCATTACTGTTTGCATGATGATTTATCTATTCATCATGAATGAATTCAGCTTTGACCAGTTCCATAAAAACAAAGACCACATTTATCGCGTAATGCGTAGCGCAGCAGTGGATGATAAATCAATAAATGTTGCTTATTTATCGGGCATGCATGCGCCGGCATTATTAAATGATTTTAAAGGGCAAATTGTTAGTGCTGTTCGTGTAAGTCAAAACGATAATCTTTTTACAGCGGGCGCAAAATCCTTTCACGAAAAGAAAGAATTAGATGTTGATACCGGTTTCTTCAGTCTTTTTTCATTTCCATTAATAAAAGGCTCGCCAACAACAGTCTTAACGGATCTGAACAGTGTTGTGCTTACTGAAACAACAGCTAAGAAATATTTCGGAAGCGTTGATAATGCGATGGGAAAAATTATAACGCTGAATAAGGAAACGCCGCTGAAGGTTACAGGTATTGCAAAAGATGTTCCTTTCAATTCACACCTGGATTTTGACATCGTTATGTCACTTGAAAGACACAAAGATGCAGATTGGATAACCAATTGGATAAACAATGGCGTGTATACCTATGTGCAACTTGCTCCGAATGTATCGCAGGCACAGGTTGAAAAGCAACTGCCGGCTTTCGTGGAAAAATACCTGGGCAGTGATTTGCGTAAATATGGTTTTAAATGGTCTTTATCATTAACGCCGTTAAAAGATGTCTATTTTGAAAATGCCGGTGATAATGTAAAGCATGGCGATAAAACAGTTGTATATATTTTTCTTTCCATTGCGATTTTAATACTGCTTATTGCATGCATCAACTTTATGAATTTATCAACCATTCGTGCGGCAGAACGCTCAAAAGAAGTTGGCTTGCGTAAAGTGTTGGGTGCATTGCGTAATAATCTTATTTGGCAATTTATTGGCGAATCAGTTTTACTCACAACTATTTCCTGCATATTATCTGTTGGTTTGTTATTGCTGGTCATGCCATGGTATAACCAGTTATTGGGTTATTCATTAATTGTTTCACGGAATGCAATGCCCATCTATCTTTTTTTAATTGGTGTTATAATAGTGGTTGGATTTTTAGCAGGCAGTTATCCTGCATTTATCTTGTCAGCATTCTCGCCTATACAGACATTAAAAGGGAAACTAAAATTAGGCAAAGGCGGCGCATCGTTCCGGCAGGTATTGGTTGTTGTTCAGTTCAGCATATCCGTGTTCTTAATTGTTGGCACCATCATCATTACAAAACAAATGAGCTATGTAAAGAATAAGCAACTTGGTTATAACAAAGAGCAAACGGTTATTGTTCCTATCGATAACAATGATATTTACAACAACATGAATTCGTTTAAAACTGAACTGCAAAATCAAACTCCTGTGCGGTCGGTTTCAGCAATGAGTGGCGAGCCGGGTGGTTTTTTTGATGGACATATGTTTGATGTGGAAGGGCATGCGGAACGTTGGAATGCAAGAACAGAGTTTGCAGACTTTGAATTTGCAAAAACATTAGGATTGAAAATTATTGCAGGCAGAGATTTTTCAGTGCAATTTCCTACTGACACAACAGATGCAGTACTCATCAACAAAACAGCTGCAACCAAATTGGGATGGATGCCGCAACAGGCAATCGGCAAATGGATACTTAATACAGTTCGCGACAGCACCAAACGAAAAATCATTGGTGTTGTGGATGATTTCAATTTTCAATCCCTGAAACAGAATATGGATGCATTGGTAATTTCTCCGGCAAGTGACAGAAGACAAATATTAGTAAACCTAAAACCAGGTAACATTCAGGCTGGCATTGCTCTTATCAAAAATGCGTATAGCAAAGCAGCTCCTTCTTATCCTTTCGAATATAAATTTTTAGACCAGCAATTTAATGAGTTGTATAAAAAAGATATTCATCAGCAAACCATTTTATCTGTATTTGCAGGTATTGCGATTTTTGTTGCCTGCCTTGGCTTATTTGGGCTTGCATCATTCACCGCAACAAAACGTTTTAAAGAAATTGGTGTACGAAAAGTGTTGGGTTCATCTGTACAAAACATTGTCATGCTGTTATCAAAAGACTTATTAAAACCAGTCTTGATTGCAACATGCCTTGCATTGCCACTTGGTTATTGGGTTATGAATAAATGGCTGCAAAATTTCGCTTACAAAACAAATGTAAGCTGGTGGATTTTTGTATTAGCTACGCTGATAACATTCGGTATTGCATTGATTACCGTTAGCATTAAAGCCATTAAAGCAGCGATAGCAAATCCTGTGAAGAGCTTGAGAGCGGAATAAAGCTTCTAAGAAAATCGGAAAGTTTAAACCCTGAAATGAAAAAAAATAATTCTTCAATTTAAACTTAAATGAAAATGATAAATTCTAAAAAAAAACTTGTAGGCAATAGGCATAAATTTCCCTTTGCACTTTCTTTGGCCTTTTTAATTTATTTCATAGGAAATTCCCTGAATGCCCAGTCGATACAAAAGCAGGAAACACAAAAAGAAATTAAGGATACTCAATTGCTTAAAAGCTTTGAAGGATATTATCAGTTTCAAAATGATAAGAATACTTTCCTTCAAATTATTGTCAAAGGAAGTAATTTAATTCTTAAGCAACTATGGGACGGGAAGGAAATAGTCTTTGTACAGAAATCTGAATTAGAATTTTTTAACGAAAAGGAATCATTCCCACTTAAATTCACTAAAGATCAAAATGGAGCGATCACTCAAGTGTTTGCATTTGACAGAGATTTATGGAATAAAACTGAAGATTATAAACCGGTAATAAAAAAAGAAATTCATCTTTCACCACAACAACTAAAAGTTTTTGAAGGAAAATACAAATTTCAATTTGAAAAAGGTGAAGATTCCTTTTTACAAATTACTGCTACTGACGATCATATAGTTTTGAAACAGCTTTGGGATGGCAAAGAAATAAAATTTGTACCTGAATCAGATTTAGAATTTTTCTGTAAAGAACAATCCTTCCCACTTAAATTCATTAAAGACAAAAACGGAAATATTATACAGATGCTGGCATTTAACAGAGATCTCTGGGAAAGAATAAAGGAATAAAAGCCCTGTAAAAAAAACTGAAGCGAAATAAATATATAAGGCTGACTAATAAATTTTTATCATCTAAAACAAAAACCAATGAAAAAGTATCTATTGTTTTTTTTGCTTGCCACTTTACAGTTTTCAGTAATGGCACAGTTCAATTCTGAAAAAGAGCCGCTCATGACAAAACCATTGAACAATGAATCGATTAAAGATGTGGAAGTGCAAACTTCTGGCGGCAGCATCTCTGTTACAGGTGTAGCTGCATCGGAGGCACGCATTGAAGTATATGTTTCACCAAACAACAACAGGAATAATCTTTCAAAAGCAGAGATCCAGCAACGATTGAATGAATTATATGATCTGAATATTTCTGTTACTAATAACAAACTCACAGCTACTGCAAAACAAAAAGAAAAAATCAATGACTGGAAAAAAGCACTGAATATTTCTTTCAAAGTATTTGTTCAAAAAGAAGTTTCTACTGACCTGTCTACAAGCGGGGGAAGTATCAGCTTAACCAATTTATCCGGCAAACAGAATTTTTCCACCAGTGGCGGCAGCCTGAATATTGATAATGTAAGCGGCAATGTAGATGGAAGAACAAGTGGCGGGAGCATTAACGTTGAAAACTCTAAAGACGATATTGAACTTTCAACAAGCGGGGGAAGCATCGAAGCAAAGAACTGTAACGGAAAGTTAAGGCTCAATACATCCGGAGGCTCATTGGAACTAAAGGATCTGAAAGGTGAGATCAGGGCAACTACCAGTGGTGGCAGTATTCATGGAAGTAATATTGAAGGTGAATTGATCTCGCATACTTCAGGCGGAAGCATTCACCTCAGTGATTTGGCATGCAGTCTCGAAACGTCGACCAGCGGCGGCAACATTGATGTATCGATAAGAGAACTCGGAAAATATATTAAGATCAGTAATTCGGCCGGCAACATTGATCTGCAATTACCAAAGAACAAGGGCATTGATCTCGATCTTTCTGCAGAAAAGATAAAAACCGACCATCTCGACAATTTCAGTGGGAAAATGGGTGAAGAAGAAGTGAACGGCAAATTAAATGGCGGAGGTGTGCCGGTAAGAGTAGATGCGGGAAGCGGAAGAATTTCTTTGGCGCTGAAATGAGGACGTCGTCAGTCGTTAGTCATGAGTCAATAGTTAAATATCGTGAAACGTCAGACGTGAGACGTGAGATCACTCACGATTCACATTTCACGTCTCACGACAAAAATCAATAGCTGACAAATAAATAAGGAAGGTCATGATCAAAAATTATTTCAAAATTGCTTATCGTAATCTGCTGCGTAATAAAAGTTTTTCAATCATCAACATCAGCGGGCTGGCAATTGGTATGGCCAGCGCGATACTTATCCTTTTATGGATACAGAATGAAATAAGTTATGACCGCTTTCATGCAAACGACAGGCGCCTTTACGAGATCTACAGCAACGATACTATAAATAATTCTGTTAGGTCCCTTGTAAATACTCCCGAAATAATGGCGCCTGTTCTAAAAGATGATGTTCCGGAAATAGAAGAAGCATCGCGTTATAGTAGTGATGAGAATCTTCTTTTAGCGGCCGGTGAAAAAAATGTAAAAGTTCAGGGAGCCACGGTAGATGCTCCGTTCTTAAGTATGTTTAGTTTTCCTTTATTGAAAGGAAATAGAAACACCGCTCTGAGATATCCTTACTCAATAGTGCTTACAGGGAAACTCGCAAAAAAGATTTTTGGCAATGAAGATGTGATGGATAAATTGATCAAGGTCGAGAACGATGAAAATTTCAAGGTGACAGGCATATTGAAAGATCTTCCGAACAATACACAATTCTATTTTGAATTCCTGCTCCCGTACGAATTCAATAATGCTAAGCACTACATTGATAGTGACTGGACAAATATTTCTGTCAGAACTTTTGCCATGCTGAAACCGAATACTTCTGTAGACGAAGCAAATGCCAGGATAAAAAATGTCATTGTACAACATTCCGGTAAGAGGGCAAAAACAACCGAATTTCTTTATCCTGTCAGCAAGCTCCGGTTGTATTCAAATTTTGAAAACGGTAAAGCGGTGGGCGGCCGGATAGAAAGAGTAAGAATATTCAGCATCATCGCTGTATTTATTTTGCTGATCGCCTGCATCAATTTTATGAATCTTTCCACAGCCCGAAGTGAAAAAAGAGCAAAAGAAGTAGGTGTGCGAAAAGTTGTGGGAGCAAGAAAGAAATCCTTGATCGGGCAATTTTTTACTGAATCCATATTAACAGCTTTCATTTCTGGTGTGCTTGCTGTCATGATCGTGCAGTTTTGTTTACCCGCATTTAACCAGCTTGTAGAAAAACAATTGTTTATTGATTATAAAAATATTTACTCATGGATTGCCGGAATAGGATTTGTTTTACTTACCGGTATCCTTGCGGGCAGTTATCCTGCATTCTTTTTATCATCGTTCAAGCCAGTATCTGTTTTAAAAGGTTCCTTTAAAAAAATAAATGCATTGGTAACGCCGCGCAAAGTACTTGTCGTGCTGCAATTCACATTTGCCATTGCCTTGATCATTTGCACGATTGTCGTTGAACAACAAATAAAATATGCACAAAGCAGGGAAACAGGGTATGATAAAAACAATCTTGGTTATGTTTATATACAAGGTAATATTCCTAAAAATTATGAACTGATAAAAAATGAATTATTAAATTCAGGCGCGGTAGCATCAGTGAGCAAAACCCAGGCTCCTCTCACACAGAATTGGAGTTCAGGCATCAGCATGAACTGGCAGGGCAAAGATCCCAATGCAAAGATCCAGGTCAACCGTTATACAGAGGACGGTGATCTTGTAAAAACTGCGGGAATGCATTTGGTACAGGGAAGAGATATCGATATAAAAAATTTTCCGTCCGATTCCACAGCCTGTTTGATCAGTGAATCAGCCGTAAAAGTAATGGGGTTTAAAAATCCTATTGGACAGCTCATTTATGATGATCCGGAAAACTGGCATGTAGTAGGTGTGATAAAAGATTTCATTTTAGAATCACCTTATGAGCCCATAAAACCATTTATGGTAAAAGGTCCCAAGTATGGCGGAAATGCTATTCATATCAAGCTGAGCAATGCAAATAATATATCAACAAACTTGGCAAGGGCAGAAAAAATATTCAAAAAATATAACCCCGCTTATCCCTTTGAATTTTATTTCATAGATAAAGAATATGCACAAAAATTCAGCGATGAAAAACTAACAGGAACGCTTGCATCTCTTTTTGCGGCACTAACTATTCTCATTTCTTGTCTCGGCTTGTTTGGACTTGCTGCGTATATGGCAGCCAACAGGATTAAGGAAATTGGTGTACGCAAAGTGCTGGGTGCTTCGGTTGCAAATATAACGGCGCTGCTAGCGAAAGATTTTGTAAAGCTTGTTGCAGTCGCTCTTTTCATTGCATCACCTGTCGCATGGTGGGTGATGAATAAATGGTTACAAGGCTATAATTACAGGATAAACATCAGTGGGTGGGTATTTATTGTTGCAGGGTCATTGGCAATATTGATTGCATTGATCACGGTGAGTTTCCAGGCCATCAAAGCCGCGATCTCTAATCCTGTAAAAAGTTTGAGAACAGAATAACTAAATTATAATTATATGAAAAAGCATTTTTTTGTCGCTGTGGTTTTTGGATTGATGTGCTCTATTAATACGAATGCTCAAACACCAAAGGAAAAAGCAGAGCGACTTGCTTCTGAATTTAATAAAGAGAAGAATAAACAAAAAGAGAAAAATGGCAAGGTAACAGAAAAACATATTACTGTAGAAGCCAGACCGGATTACCGGGAGAATGTGAGCACATATGCTGCAACCTATGAATTGGAGGGTTTGGACCAATTTATAACACTGACGCAAAATGCCGGCGGCGAATGGCAGGCCGATTTTACCGGAAAAAAGGATGAATTAGTTGTCAGTACCGGGAAATTGAAAGATATTAAAATTGAAGATGCTCTTCTAGCAGGTACACTTGTATTGCCGGATGGGAAAACACAAGCTTTTGAAGCTGTTTTCATCAGTCGTTTTGTAAACGGTGAGCTATCAAAAGGACTGGGATTTAAGCAAGTGCTTTCTTTATCAAATGGAATGGTGGTGGATAGAGCTTTTTATAAGCGCAAAGAATAAAATGATGGTGAAATGGTTCGATGGTGGAAAAAATTGATAATAAAATAGAACTTATGTTTAAAAATTATTTCAAAACCGCATTGCGCAATCTCTGGAAAACGAGAGGCTATAGTTTTTTAAATATTGCCGGTTTAGCCATCGGTATCAGCTGTGCCGCATTGATATTTCTATGGATAGAAGATGAGTTGACCTACAATCATTACTTCAGCAACGGTCAGAACATATACAAGATCAAAGATCGTCAAACGTATGATGGCACTACATTCGTCTTTGACGCGACACCCGGCCTGCTTGCACAATCGATGAAGGCAGAGATCCCCGGAATAAAAACAACAGCACGCACGACCTGGGGAGAGCGCAGTTTATTTTCTTTAGGTGATAAAGCTATCTACGAACAAGGCCTGTATGTTGATTCTGGTTTTTTTTCCATTTTTCATTTTGAATTTATAAGAGGCAATGCTGTTCATGCATTTTCACAATTGCATTCCCTGATCATTACTGAAGCGATGGCCAATAAGTTCTTTGGGACCACAGATGTGATCGGCAAAGCATTGAAAGTAGATAATGACAAAGATTTTTTGATAAACGGTGTTATAAAAGATCTGCCGGAGAATGCTTCATTCGAAAAAGATCATTGGTTTGCGCCTTTCAAAATCTATGAAGACAAAAATCAATGGTTACAATCCTGGGGAAATAATGGTGTAATAGCCTATGTGGAAACAGAACCGCATGCAAACATTGCTGCGATCAATAAACGCCTGGATGGCTATGTAGAAACAAAAACTAAAGATGCTATTGCGAGAATGTCCATTTACTCAATGAACCGCTGGAGATTGTATGACAGTTTTGATAAGAACGGCTATGAAAAACAAGGGAGAATAAAATATGTGAACCTGTTCAGTTTGATCGCCTGGATCATTTTAATTATTGCCTGTATCAATTTTATGAACCTTGCGACTGCCCGGTCTGAACAACGGGCAAGAGAAGTAGGAGTGAGAAAAGTAATGGGCGCAGGGAAAAGAAAACTCATTGCCCAGTTTATCGGTGAATCGATCATGACGGCATTCATTTCAGCGTTTGTAGCTGTAGCTATAATTTATCTTGCCCTTCCCGCATTTAATACGCTCGTCGAAAAACATTTATCGGTTGAACTTACAAACCCTCTTCATATCGGGGCTTTATTAAGTATAACTATACTTTGCGGCCTGATCGCAGGCAGCTATCCGGCTTTTTATCTTTCATCATTCAAACCGATCGCTGTATTAAAGGGGCTGAAGCTGAAAACAGGAGCCAGTGCGGGCTTAATAAGAAAGGCATTGGTCGTTATACAATTCACCATCTCTGTTATACTTATCATCAGCACGATACTTATTTACCAGCAGATACAACATGCTAAAGACAGGGATCTTGGTTATAACAAAAATGATCTTGTATTCATGGAGCTGCAGGGAAAGATGTTAGACAATTTTGATCCCATCAAAAATGATTTGTTAGAAACCGGGCTTGTCGAAAATGCAAGTTTGAGTTCGCAGGACGAGTTGCAATATGGAAGCAACTCAGGTGATTTTGGATGGCAGGGAAAAGATCCCAATAAGCAATTATTGGTAAGCGTGGATTATGTAAGCCCTGAATTCATTTCTACAGCAGGCATGCATTTAATTAACGGAAGAAATTTTTATCCAAAAGCTGCAGTAGACAGTAATAACATCATCATCAATGAAACATTGGCAAAGGCAATGAATATGAAAAATGTTGTTGGCAGTATTGTCACAAGAGGCGACGGATCCAAATACACCGTAGTAGGCGTAGTGAAAGATTTTATTTATAACAACATGTACACAGCTCCAGCGCCCCTGATCATCTTTTGCTATCCTGCTTATGCTAATTTTTTATCTGCGCGGTTTAAACCAAATACTAACCTGCAAACAGACGTGGCAAAACTGGAAACAATAATAAAGAAAGACAACCCGGGTTATCCTGTAGAATACAAATTTGTAGACGAAGAATTTGACCAATATTTTAAGGCTGAAACACTGATTGGAAAATTAGCAGGTGTGTTTGCAACGCTGGCTATTATCATTTCCTGCCTGGGTTTGTTTGGTCTTGCAGCATATACTGCTGAAAGAAGAACAAAAGAAATTGGTATCCGCAAAGTGCTTGGTGCAAGCGCAAGCGGACTGGCAGGTTTGCTTTCTAAAGATTTCGTGCAGTTGGTTTCCATTTCGTGCCTGATCGCTTTTCCCGTTGCCTGGTGGATGATGCATAGCTGGTTGAAAGATTTTGAATATCGTGTACAGATCAGCTGGTGGATATTCATTGCAGCCGGGGTGCTTGCGATTCTTATTGCTTTAGTGACGGTAAGCTTCCAGGCAATCAAGGCAGCTATGGCGAATCCGGTGAAATCATTGCGAACGGAATGAAGTCGTGAATAGTGAGTTGATTCACGATTCACGTCTCACGATAATAATTTGTAATTAACAACTAAAGAAGATAGCTATGATCAAAAACTATTTCAAGATCGCCTGGAGAAACATTCAGCGCAATAAAGTAAGCAGCTTTATAAATATCGCAGGCCTGTCTATTGGAATGGCCTGTGTTATTTTGATCGTTATGTATGTGCAGGACGAGCTCAGGTATGATAAATTCTTTAAACATGCTGACCATATTTTCCAGGTCAATATGACCACTATGGACAATGGGGTTGTGGCAACTACAGGAGGCAACACGGCACCCAAAGTGGGGCCGATGCTCGTAAACTCATTTCCCGAAATAGAAAGCTATATAAGAATTTATCGCCCGGGTGATGTGCTGGTTCGCTATGAGGAGAACCCAACTGCAGAAAATTACTTTACAGAAAAAAATGTGATGGGTGTTGATTCTGATTTTTTGCAGGTTTTTGATTACCGCATGCAGCAAGGTGATGCTGCGACCTGCTTGCAAAAACCCAACTCGGTCGTGATCACCGAAGCCACTGCAGAAAAATATTTTGGTACGGGTAACGCAATGGGAAAAGTATTGTTACTGGATAATGACAGGAAACCCTTTATAGTAACTGCCGTACTAAAAAATATTCCCTCGCAGTCATCTTTCCGCTTTGACCTGCTGACACCGATCAGTGCGTATGCCGAGGTGAAAAAAAGAAGTTGGAATTGGTATTGGCTCCAGGTAAATACCTATGTAAAATTCCGGGAGAATGCTGCGGTTGATAAAGCAAGTATTACCAAACTCGAAGCGAAATTTCCTGCAATGGTGAAAGAGCACGTTTTTGAAAGCGAGGGACAGAGTTTTGAGGAATTCATTAAGAAAGGTGGTAAGCTGGAATATAGTTTAATGCCTTTTACTTCGGTTCATTTGCATGCAAATCCTATGATTGTGCCCGCACGTTTAACCACGCTAAGCGATATCAAATACGTATACATTTTTTCTGTGATCGCATTGTTTATTATCATCCTTGCCTGTGTCAATTTCATGAACCTTTCTACTGCGCAATCGGCAACAAGAGCAAAAGAGGTAGGTATCCGCAAAGTACTCGGGTCAGTAAAGGGACAGTTGGTAAAACAATTTCTCGCTGAGGCCATGATATACAGTCTCATCGCAACGCTGATCTCACTGGTATTGGTCCTTTTGTTATTAAAACCCTTCAATGAAGTTGCGGGAAAGGCTTTGGAATTCACCTCGCTATTCAATAGTAACATTTTGCTTTTGATAGCAGGCCTGTGCTTAATAACCGGGCTACTTGCCGGCACCTATCCCGCATTCTACTTAACCTCTTTTAACCCGGTATCGGTTTTGAAAGGCCTGAAGCTTTTTAAAAATAATTTAGGCAATCTTTTTATCCGTAATGGCTTGGTGGTTTTCCAGTTCACTGTTTCAATAGCGCTGATCATCTCTACCATGATCGTATTTCAGCAATTAAAATATACTCGGAACAAAGATCTGGGATTGAACAAGGAGAACGTCGTTGTGCTGGCAAACACAAAGCGTCTGGGAAATAATGAAGAGGTTTTTCGACAGGAGCTCACAAAACAGCCAGGTATAATTGATGCATCAATATCGAGCAGTATCCCAACAAAGGGGAATTTCGGGGATGATTATGTTCCGGAACCAACGGAAACCGACAAGCCTTTGCTAAAAGAGATCGGGCTTTCTTCCTTTATGGTTGACAATGATTTTATTCCTACATTAAAGATGACGGTACTGCAGGGAAGAAATTTTTCCAGAGAGTTTTCAGATTCTGCCTCGGTCATCCTTAATGAAACAGCAGCTAAAATAATCGGTTGGAAAGATGCTATCGGCAAATACCTTGCGTATCCCGGCAATGACCAGCGCTTTAAAGTAATTGCCGTTGTGAAAGATTTTAATGTTGCGTCCCTGCGTGAGACCGTGGAGCCTTTTGCATTATTTCATACATCATCAAAAACCTATGGCCTCAACAGTTCCTATATCTCGATAAGATTTCAACCCGGGAATATAAATGATCGTTTAAAGGAGCTGGAAGCAAAATGGAAAAGTTTCGCTGCCAGCACACCATTCGATTATAGCTTTTTAGATAATGAGTTTGACTCACTATACCGTTCGGAACAACGCATGGGGTCTGTATTCAGCATTTTTACCTTCCTCTCCATCCTTGTTGCATGTCTCGGTTTATTTGGTTTATCTGTTTACACGGCAGAACGCCGCAAAAAAGAAATTGGTGTAAGAAAAGTGTTGGGCGCTACGGTACAAAGTGTAGTTACCCTATTATCAAAAGATTTCTTAAAACTGGTTTTGTTATCAGCCATCATTGCATTCCCGGCAGCATGGTTTAGCATGCACAAATGGCTCCAGGATTTTGCATACCGTATATCAATAGGCTGGTCAGTATTTATTATTGCAGGTTTTTCAGCTCTGATCATTGCATTACTAACCATCAGCTTCCAGGCGATCAAAGCAGCGATTGCCAACCCGGTGAAAAGTCTGAGAATGGAATGAGATTGTGAATTGGCAATTGGCAATTAACAACTCTCAAGATAATTCACTATTGACTATCGCCAACAATCAGCGGTTCTTTCTTTCCCGGTGATTGAGCCATTTGCGGACAATAACTGTATCAAATCCGAACAATTTCGTAATTCAAAATACTTCAATACAATGAAAATCAGTTTATCACAGAGCTGGCATATTTTTTAAAGTTATCGTTTGTTCATTGTGTCCTCTAATGTGAGGGGGCATGAGATCGTGAGACGTAAGATGTGAGTTCCTATCTCACGATTCACGTCTCACGACAAAATTGATACTAAAACAGAATTTATGTTTGAAAATTATTTCAAGATCGCATGGAGAAATTTATTCAGGAACAAAGGTTTTTCATTAACCAATTTGCTGGGCCTGACCATTGGCATCACCTGTACGATCTTAATTTTTTTCTGGGTGCAGGATGAACTGACCTATGATAAGTTTCACGCCAACTACAATAGCATTTACAAAATAATGGCTAACCGTGATTTCAATAACCAGGTTTTCACGGATGAGAACATGGTTTTGCCATTGGCAAAAACGTTGCAGGAAAAACTTCCGCAAATTAAAAATGCTGTTGTTACTACTCACAGGCAACAGGTCGTT
>Ga0207106_1047_pt1 | contig 25484 bp, 22 predicted proteins | sample Alteio_BWMinHeat_78_FD_153535 | JGI IMG/M metagenome (GOLD analysis project Ga0207106, IMG submission 153535) | Enriched cells from forest soil in Barre Woods Harvard Forest LTER site, Petersham, Massachusetts, United States -... | ecosystem: Environmental > Terrestrial > Soil > Temperate forest >...
GGGGCGTATCGTCGACCGGTATACGCTGCGGGAAAAAGAATTGATGGACGATTTCACTCGCCGCATTGCGCGGGAGCAATTTGCACTGGGGCATATGCAGGTGGGGGCGGTGGCACTGCCGGAGATTTTTCCCGTTCTCGATGGGCAGATGGTACCCATAGAAGACATACCCAAGCTGGTGCAGGAAGGAAAACTCGAGAACATCGCGGCTGAGGAACTGGAACGGAAATACGAGCAGTTCCGGCAGGAGTTCACCGTCGTCTATCGCAAGACGCTGACGCTTTCGCGTGAACTAGCCAGTGAACTCAGCTATCTGGAGCAGGAGGCGGCTTCCGTCCTGGTCGACGGCTTTATCGAGGAGCTAAAGGAAAAATACACGGCCACCCAGGTGGCCGAATATCTGGAGGAAGTGCGCCACAACATCCTCGACAATCTAGATCCCTTCAAGGAACGGGAAGACGAACAGGAGTCCGGCGCAGCCCCTCCCGGCGAGACGCCTCTTAAAATTTCCAATCCGGAGCGAGATCCCTTTCGCGTTTACGGCGTGAACGTGCTCCTGGGCCATAACGAGCAGGACACGTCGCCGGTCATCTTCGAGACAACCCCGACGCACACGAATCTCTTTGGCACCATCCAGCGCAGTTACGACTCGCGAGGAGTGTGGTCGTCCGACTTTATGGATCTGCGCGCCGGCTCGATGCTTCGCGCCGACGGCGGCTTCCTAATCATGTATGCGCTTGACGCACTGACAGAAATGGGCGTGTGGCGAACGCTCAAGCGCACGCTGAATCATGCCAAGCTGGAAATCCAACCGATGGAGCTTCTTTTCCCTTTTGGGGCGTCAGCGCTCAAGCCCGAATCCATCGATCTGAATGTAAAGATCATCCTCATCGGCGACCGCAATTTGTATGAAATTTTCTATAGCCATGAAGAGGAATTTAAGAAGATTTTCAAGGTGCGCGTCGAGTTCGATGAAGAGATGGAGATGAACGACGACGTGATCCGGCAGTATAGCGGCCGTTTGCACAAACTTTGTCAGGATGAGGGCCTTTGCCCCTTCGACCGCACGGCTGTCGCGGCGATGATCGAATACGGCGTGCGCCTGGCGGGCAGGCGCAATAAGGTGACGTCGCGGTTCGTGGACCTGGCCGATCTGGCGCGAGAGGGCTGTTATGTCGCGCGACAGGCCGGCGAAACGCCCGTTACCGCCGCGCACCTGCGAATCGCGCGCGAAGCGCGAACCGAACGTCACAATCTGATCGAGACAAAGGTTCGAGAGATGATCGCGGAAGGCACTCTGCTCATCGATACCGAGGGTACGCAAGCCGGCCAGGTGAACGGACTCAGCTTGATGGAAATCGGCGGATATCTATTTGGCAAGCCGGTGCGAATCACGGCCTCAGCGGCGCTTGGGAAATCCGGGCTGATTAATATCGAGCGCGAAGCCAACCTCAGCGGAGAACTGCACGACAAGGGGATGCAGATCATCGCCGGATACCTGCGTTCTCAATTTGCGCAGGACAAGCCGCTTTCGCTCGCGGCGAGCATTTGTTTCGAGCAATCCTACTCTGGAGTGGACGGCGATAGCGCCAGTTCTACGGAAGTCTATGCCCTGCTATCAGCGCTCTCAGGTCTGCCCATTCGGCAGGATATTGGCGTAACCGGCTCGGTCAATCAACAGGGAGTCATTCAGCCGATCGGAGGAGTCAACGAGAAGGTGGAAGGTTTCTACGACGTGTGTCGCGTCCGCGGGCTAACGGGAACCCAAGGCGTGCTGATCCCTATTGAAAATGTCGAAGACTTGATGTTGCGTGAGGATTTGATTGCAGCGGTGGCGAACGGAATGTTCCATGTGCACCCCGTCGCTCATATCGAAGAGGGTATCGAGATTCTGACCGGCATCGAAGCCGGCTCTCGCGACGGCCGCGGCCAATTCCAGCGAGATACGGTGTTTGGACGCGTGGACGAGCGGCTCCGGAAAATGGCGGAAACGCTCAAGCAGTTCGAATAGAGTTCGTCGCTGCTCCTACAACCAACCCCAATCTGTGCTTATTGAGATCTTGGCGGTCCCGGCGGATTGTTAGCTGCGGCGGGAGCGCTGGCTGGAACCGGAGCGGCGGCAGGAGCACTAGCGGGCGCCGTCGCGCCGCCTCCCAAATTGGCCGCTCCTGAAGGCCCAGGACCACCGGTCTCCTTGGGCGTGGAAAGATAGCCATTCACACCAGTCTTGGTTACTTCCATGACCACGAGCTCATAAGGCGCGCGGACGCCACGAACGTAGAACTGCATAGGCTCGTCAACGTTGCGGTCTTTCTTATCGATGGACTTATCGTCCGCAATTACGGTCATGTCGAACTTGTAGTGCTTCGGGTCGACGCCGTGGAGCACGATCTGAACCGGTCCGACGTGTTGTGGCTGCTTCGATTTGGTGAGCTTGAAATCGTAGATATTGCGGTCGTTGAGGTGCTTGAGAACTTCCAGTTCTTCGCCGTTTCGGGCAATTAAGACGCCGTGCTGATTCAGGTCGCCGACCGCAGTCGTGAGGGTTTTCTTTGTATCGTCCAGGTCTTTCTTAGTTGCGGCGATATCGGATTTGGCTCCGGTCAGATCAGTCGTTACCTGACCAATCTTGGCCGCATCTTCCTGCTGCACTTGACCGATTTGCGCCACCAGTTTGGCGTCACTGTCTTGCTGCTCCTGCTCTATCTGCTGGGCCATGGTGCGGGCGCGCGCCAATTCCGCCTGTGTAAGCCCAAGTTTCTGCGAGGTTACGTCCAACTGGGCGCGAAGCAAGGCAACGCGCGAATTCGTCTGCTCCAACTCCTTGCTCAGCACGTCGGCGTGGTTGTTGCCCTGAGCCAAAGCGTATTGCAACTGCGTTCGGGAGTTATATCCGATATAGATCAGTGCTCCGACACCGAGGAATAACACGATTATAACGAGCGGAATCCAGCGTGGCGTCGGCGCCGGCTCGTACACGTAGCCCTCATTCGAGGCGGGAGCATTCGGCGGGATATTCGGGGTAATACTCATGCCTTCTCTCCTTTAAAGACGCGGCAGTCGCTACCACTATTACTCGGCGAGTTCATGATAATCACCGTGATGCCAAGTATTGATTATGGCTGAGAGCTTTGGGGTTGTCCATGGTGGGACCGGCCTAGCACTGTAGTTACTGGGTCATGGGAAATGAGTCCTGAGCTATGACTCTTCCGTCGGCGCTCGTCTTCTTAGACGCGTTATCGACCGCGGGGCGGCCAGCGAGCTTCAACTGTGGTCGTCAAGCCTCCGCGAGGGGTGAATTCGCCCTTCACAGTGCACCACACCGGCTTCGCGGCCGCGACAATATCTCGCAGAATACGATTGACGGCGTTCTCATAGAAGATGCCCAAATTACGGTAAGCGAGCAGATAATGCTTTAAAGCTTTTAGCTCCAGGCAATGACGCCGCGGTTCGTACTCGATGGTAATTGTTCCGTAGTCCGGCAAGCCGGTTTTAGGGCACATAGAGGTGTATTCGGGGTAACGGGTGCGGATGATATAGCCGGGAAATTGATTGGGCCAAGTTTCGAGTTGCGGCAACTTAACCTGAATGCCAGCCTTGGCGTGTTGCTGCGTGTAACCGGGCATCACTCACCTCAATGACCTTCGGCAAAAGCTCATATGCTACAACAAACTCGCGGGTTGGGCTTCTGCAGAGGACCTCAGGCCAGTTGCCACGCAAGCTACAACGATATAACCAGCTTGGGATGCGATACGTCTGAAACGATGACGTCAGTGTCTTTATTCGGCGTCTGGGCCGGGGCAGCGCGAGAGATGGCCGAGTCTTAGCAAAGCGAAGCTGTATGGATTGTAAGGGTCGCGATTAAGCCACCGTATACGTTCAATTGTCGTATCCCTTTTGACGAGCAGCGCCCGCTCACCAGAATTCAGCTTATACAGGCGCCTGGCGGCTGGCGAAGCTCCACGATCTACGCACAGTTCAGGCTTGCCGGGGCATTAACCCGCGTTTCCAGGCGCACTCCCCGATAACTACCATCCAGGCGATGATCTAGCCATTCGGATAACAAACCTGCCCATCCACTGCATTCTTGTACACATTCGCTGGACAAAGTCTGCAGAATTTGTTACTTGGGGGGTTGGGGGACGGTATATTCTCAGGGTGTCTAAGCTATCCAGCATCGATTATCGGCTGGCGGTCCGCGCCCCAAGAAGCAAATAAGCTGCAGCGGCGGGTTCTGGCGTTGCGGTCAGCAGGCAAGAGGCCGACCGAAAATCGTTCGGGCTTGAAAGCACAATTAAATCTAGACTGCCTCGATTGGAGTGATCAATGAGCTCTGTTGCATCCGTTCACGGAACGCAAGCAAATGGTGAGTTGGTCCAGATTCTGTCGCCGGAAGCCTTAATTCGCCAGCGCCTGGAGGAGGAACGCCAGCGCCTGCAAAAAGAAGCCGGAATCGAGCACCGCGAAATCCGTCATTTCCATAAGCCGATTGAGCTTCCGTTCACCTCACTGCAGCGCGACCACACCACGATTCTTTTCGGGGGACTGACGTGGAAGCATGAACGCCTGGTCCACGGAGCCCTGGAAAGCCTGGGCTACAAGTGCGAATCCGTGCCTGTGCCGAATAAAAAGGCGTTTCAGCTCGGCAAAGAGTACGGGAATAACGGTCAGTGCAATCCGACCTACTTCACCGTTGGAAATCTTGTCCAGTATGTACAAGACCTGGAATCCAAGGGTTTGACGAAAGACGAAATCTGCAATCGATATGTCTTCTTTACGGCCGGCGCTTGCGGCCCTTGCCGCTTCGGCATGTACGAAGCGGAGTACCGGTTGGCTTTGCGCAATGCCGGCTTCGATAAGTTCCGTGTGCTGCTTTTCCAGCAAAGCGGTGGACTGAATCAAGCCGAAGCTCAAGCTGGTCTGGAAATGAACGTCGATTTCTTCCTGGCCATCCTCAATGCATTGAACATGGGCGACATCATTAACGACGTGGCCTATCAGATTCGGCCTTACGAGGTGAATGCGGGAGAAACCGACCGCGTTCTGGAAGAATCCATGGAGCTTTTGCATGAAGTGATGCGCCGGCAGAAACCCTGGACCTTGCGCGGGCGCGCGGCCAAGCTGCTCAAGAATACGCGCTTCGAGGGAACGAGCGAATACGTAGGCAAATTCCTGCATCAGCTCTTTGGCGATGGAATCATGGCCGCGCTGCGAGAAGTGCGCGACCGCTTTGCTTCTATTCAGATCGACCGGACGCGCGTCAAGCCCATCGTGAAGATCACCGGTGAGTTCTGGGCGCAGACTACCGAGGGCGACGGAAATTTCAACATGTTCCGCTTCCTCGAAAAGGAAGGCGCGCAGGTCGTAGTCGAACCGATCGGGACGTGGATCTGCTACCTGATGCACCAGGTCGTGCAGCAGTGCCGCGACGAAAAGGGCCTCAAAGACGGTGCAGTGTTGCCTCCGTCATGGCGGTTGGACAAGCATCTGAAGATCAACTTGACCATGTACAAAAAGATCGCGCAGATCAAGCTTGCCGAACAGATCTTCAAGCGCGAATACAACCGGATTATCGACGCACTCGGCGGCATCGGCCATCATCTGGTCGATCAGTACGAATTGCAGCGCCTCGGCCATCCTTACTACAACTCGCGGGCCGCGGGCGGTGAGGGACATCTGGAAGTAGCGAAGAACATCTACTATTCACACAAAGGGCTGGCGCACATGGTTCTGGCGCTGAAGCCTTTCGGCTGCATGCCTTCGACGCAATCGGACGGCGCCCAGTCCGCCGTTATGTCGCACTACAAAGACATGATCTTCCTGCCCATCGAAACCTCGGGCGAAGGTGATGTCAACGCTCACAGCCGTGTGCAGATGGCTCTCGGCGAGGCCAAGGCCAAGACGAAACTGGAATTCAAAGCCGCTCTCGAATCCACGGGCAGAACGCTCGAAGAAATTCGCGGTTACGTCGAGGAGCATCCAGAATTGAAGTCCCCGATGTACAAAGTGCCCCATTGCGAAGGCGTGGTGGGGGCGGCCGCGAATTTCGTGCGCCACGTAGCGGAACTCATGAAGACCGAGAATAAGCCGATCCAGCGCGCGAGTGCTGCGGCTTAGGTCTGAGGAGAATAATGGGCTGCTCGAGCGGAAGCTGCGGAACTGAAAGCGCCGGCAATACTGGCGGCGCATTTGTCCCACTGACAAATCTCTCTAAGCCTGTTGTAGCGCCTCCGCCTCCGGTGGTGAAACCGGTTGCGCCTCGGTTGGATCAGGGCGTGCGACTCATGGTCGGCCTTGACGTCGGCTCGACTACCGTCAAGGCCGTAGTGGTAAATCCCGCCAACGACCAGATCCTCTGGCGGGATTATCAACGCCACGATACCAAGCAGCCCGAGAAGGTGCTCGAATTCCTGAAACGGATGGAGAGCGAAGTCGGAATCGCCCACGGCCTTACGCGTATTTTCGTTACGGGCAGCGGCGGCGGGGGCATTGCGCCCCTGATTGGCGCAAAGTTTGTGCAGGAAGTGAATGCGGTTGCGCTGGCCGTCGAGAAGCTCTATCCGAAGTGCGGGTCCGTGATCGAACTGGGCGGCCAGGATGCAAAGATCATCATCTTCAAGGAAGATCCTGTCACCGGCCGCAAAAAGAAAATCCCTTCGATGAATGACAAGTGCGCGGGCGGCACGGGCGCGGTGATTGACAAGATCAACGCCAAGCTGCGCATCCCGTCCGAACAGCTCTGCGAGATGGGCTACGTCGGACTGAAGCTGCATCCTGTGGCCGGAAAGTGCGGAGTCTTCGCTGAAACGGATATCAACGGCCTGCAAAAGACCGGTGTGCCCGGCGACGAGTTGATGGCTTCGCTCTTTGAGGCCATCGTGCAGCAGAACCTCGCCGTGCTCACCCGCGGCAATACGCTGCGACCCCAGGTGTTGCTGCTCGGCGGTCCAAACACGTACATCCGGGGCATGAAAGAGTGCTGGAAAACTAACATCCCGAAGATTTGGGAGGAGCGTAAGTTTCCGCTTCCGGAAGGCGTTGACCCCGCCTCTCTCATTCTGGTTCCGGAGAATGCTCAATATTTCGCGGCGCTCGGTTCGGTGGAGTTTGGCAAAGACGAGGACGAAGCAATCGGCCTTTACCGCGGCGTTGAAAATCTGGAATGGTACATGAACGTTGGGCGGCTGGAAGAAAAGCAGAAAAAGGGCGGCAGCGGCCTAAGCAAGGACGAGGCAGAGCTTCAGGCGTTCAAAGAACGATATAAGCCCAAGAAATTTGTGCCGGCGAAGTTCCAGCCCGGGCAGGTGGTCGAGGGCTTCATGGGGATCGACGGCGGCTCCACTTCGACGAAAGCCGTACTGCTTGATAAAGACAAGCGCATCCTGGTGAAGTGCTATCAGCTCTCCAAGGGCAATCCGATCGAAGACACCATGGACATGTTCCGCAATCTGCGGCAGCAGGTTGAGGAACAGGGCGCGACGCTGCGCATCATGGGCCTGGGTACGACAGGTTACGCTAAAGACATTCTTAGAGACGTGCTCAACGCCGACGCCGCCATCGTGGAAACGGTGGCCCACACGGAAGCATCGCTGCACTTCTATCCGCACGCCGATGTGATCTGCGACGTCGGTGGTCAGGACATCAAGCTCATCATCCTGCAGGACGGCCGCGTAAAAGACTTCAAGTTGAATACGCAATGCTCGGCCGGCAATGGATACTTCCTGCAATCGACGTGCACTGGATTCGGCTATGAAGTCACGGAGTTCGCGGACCTGGCGTTTAACGCCAAGGCGATGCCCATGTTTGGATATGGCTGCGCCGTTTTCATGCAGTCGGATATCGTGGATTTCCAGAGGCAGGGCTGGAAGCCGGAAGAAATTCTCGCGGGATTAGCAAACGTACTGCCGAAAAATATCTGGCTGTACGTCTCGCAGATTCCCAACCTGGCTTCGCTCGGCCGCACCTTTGTCTTGCAGGGCGGCACACAGCACAATCTGGCCGCGGTCAAGTCGCAGGTCGACTTCATCGAGTCGCGCTTCCGCGATAAGGGCGTGAAGCCGAACGTCATCGTGCACGAACATTGCGGAGAATCCGGAGCGATCGGCGCCGCTATCGAGGCGAATCGCCTATGGAGAATGGGCCGCCAGACCAGCTTCATCGGAATGGAAGCTGTCGAGAAGATCAGCTACATCACGCATCGCAACGAAGACACGCGCTGCTATTTCTGCAAGAACAAGTGTCTGCGCACGTTTATCGACGTCAAGCTGATGCCGGGCGTGCCGGTGGAAAACATCGGCTTCAAAACTTCCAAGATCCCGATCGCCGAGGGCACCAAGCGCCTGATCGTCAACAACAGTTGCGATCGCGGATTGGTGGAAGACGTGAACGCCATGCGCGAGATCAAGAAAGGCATGGATTCGGTCAAGGACGCCAATCCCAATATGGCCGAAGTCGCGGCCAAGATGGTCTTCAAATCTTTCAAGCCGGCGGCTGTCGCCGACCCGCTCCCGCGCTATACGCTTACGGCGGGGCAAAAAGCTCGAGCCGCTGCCATGAAGCGGCGCGCCAGCCTGCGTATCGGCATCCCGCGCGTCTTGAATCAATACACGTGCAACCCGATGTTCAGCGCCTACTTCGAGTCGCTGGGCGTTCCGGCCGAGAACCTGATCTATTCCGACTACACGACCGAGGAGCTTTACAAAGCGGGGGCCAAGCGCGGGTCCATCGATCCGTGCTTCCCGTCCAAGGTGGGCATCCCGCACGTGCACAATCTGCTCTATGTGCACCACAAAAAGAAGCCGCTGGATGTTATCTTCTTCCCCATGATCGATGACCTGCCATCGGACATCGTGAATGCGCAGAGCCATCGCGCCTGCCCCACCGTAACCGCTACGCCGGCGGCAACGAAAGCCGCGTTCATAAAGGAAAGCGATCTCTTCACGGAGATGGGAGTCAAATTTCTGGACCCGCTCATCAATTGCGGTGCGCCCATTCTTTTCGAACGCCAGATGTACGAAACCTTCCGTGAGATCCTGGGGCTTTCGCCCGAGGAAAATCAGCGCGCCTCGCAGGAAGGCATGAAGGCCATGGATAGCTTCACTGAGGGCATCCTTCGCAACCAGGGGCGCGAAATTTTGCGGAAACTCGAAGCGGAAGACGGAATTGGCATCGTTCTGTTGGCGCGGCCGTATCACAACGATCCCGGGCTCAATCACGACATCCTCGAAGAGTTCCAAAAGCTGGGATACCCGGTGTTGACGCAGGCAGCGCTGCCGATTGACGACGAAATCATCTGGCGGCTTTTCGGCGAAGAAGTGCGCGCCGGAGCGATCACGCATCCAATGGACATCACCGACGCCTGGAAGAATTCCTACAGCGAAAACACAAGCCAGAAGGTTTGGGCGGCCAAGTATACGGCTCGGCATCCCAATCTTGTTGCGCTCGAACTATCCAGCTTCAAGTGCGGCCACGACGCGCCGATCTATACGACCGTGGAAGAGACGGTGACAAAGTCCGGCACGCCTTACTTCTCGTTCAAGGACATCGACGAAAATAAGCCCAGCGGCTCGATTCGCATCCGCGTCGAAACGATCAGCTATTTCCTGAAGCGCTACCGTGAAGATATGGTCGCCAGAAAGCGCAAGGAAACAGAGATCGACATCAAACTGGTGGAATTCGAAGCCAAGTTGCGCGCGGAATTGGGTGTGCCCGTGGCGAGCGAGGCTGCGGCAGGCCCCAAGAACGCTGAGGAAGAGCTTGAAGCTGTACTCTGATGCGCCTTGTAATTACTGCGGAGGGATTCTTCGACTCCGGAACCGCGCGGCCCTGGAAATCGGGCCGAGGAAAAAGGGCGCAGCTATTTCGCTCAGAATGACCAAGGCGTGACAGGCTGACAGGATTCCCGGCATGGCTCTCGCAATCGAATCCGACAAAGTAATGTTTGAAATCTACCGCGAGCCCGAATTCGACCGGCTCTATCGCGTCGTATATTTCACCGAACTGGACGAGCACAGTAAGGAAAAAGAGATCAATGACGCTATGCGCGGCGAGCATATCTTCGACGGCTATTTGCGCAACTACACGAAAACAGAAGGCAAACGCACCGTTGCCGGAATCCTGGAGCGGTTAAATTCAGGCGATAAAATCGGCGTGGACGAGATTGAGCGCGAATTGAAGCCGTTCATGGCCTGAGCCCTTCACGGAAATGCACACGATCCCACTCATATTTCTACGACTCGTATGAAGTTCGCGACACGCGCCCGCCGTAAGCTGCGCTTCGTCAATACCAGGCTGAAGGAATGGCGCATGATCGCCTGGGGGCTGCTCTCGTCCGAGCATCCCGTGCTCGCGCATGTCATTCCGATCCGCCGCTGCAATCTTTCCTGCACCTATTGCAACGAATTCGACGATTTCTCAAAGCCGGTCCCTATCGAGGAGATGCTGCGAAGGATCGACCGCCTGGCGGAATTGGGAACGACCATCATTACGCAGAGCGGCGGCGAGCCCTTATTGCATCCCGATCTCGACCGCATCATCGCGCGGGTACGCAGCCACGGAATACTGGCCGGAATGATTACCAATGGCTACCTGCTTACGCGGGAGCGCATCGAACGGCTGAATCGTGCCGGGCTCGAACACTTGCAGATCAGCATCGATAATGCCCTGCCCGACGAAACCTCCAAGAAAAGCCTGAAGGTTCTGGATCAGAAGCTGGTGCTGCTCTCCGAATACGCTGAATTTCAGGTGAACATCAACTCCGTGCTGGGCTGCGGCATAAGATTTCCGGAAGATGCGCTGAAAGTGGCCCGGCGCGCCCTGGAACTCGGATTCACGAGCACTATCGGCGTGCTGCACGACGGCAACGGCCAACTCAAGCCGCTGAGCGATAAAGAGCAGAAGATCTTCGAAGAGGTGATGGATCTTGGAAAGAGCTCTTATGCACGCTTCAATCAGTTCCAACATAACATTGCGCGCGGCAAAGCGAACGAGTGGCGCTGCCGTTCCGGAGCGCGCTATGTGTATATCTGCGAAGACGGCCTCGTCCACTGGTGCTCGCAGCAACGCGGCTATCCGGGCATCCCGCTGATGAACTACACCCTGGATGATTTTCGCCGGGAGTTCAACACGGCCAAACCTTGTGCGCCACATTGTACCGTCTCCTGCTCCCAGCAAGTGGCCATGCTCGACAACTGGCGTGCACCACAGACCTTGCGTCCAAGACCAGCCGGCGTGCCGGCTGCCCAGGAATTGGTGCAACTGACCGGCGCGGGCGCCTCGGAGCACGACTAAGCACTGCGCCGTCACTCCCTTACAATTGACACATACGCGGCGGTCTCTGCCTTGATCGCTTGTAAAGTGTGGCCGCCGAGGGCAATCTGATAGTCAGCACTACACCTATCTTGGACAGAGTCCGCCTTGTGGGCAGAGGTGTGGAGGCGGCAGTTTACGCATGTAAGAAATGCGGCCCACGCGTCTGGGTCACATAAAATCCAGCCATGAGCGCCAAAAACCTGGCTCAGTTTACACGTCGCCAACCATCTGATGCCTCTTCGCAACCGTCTCCGCGCCGCGCCGGCGAGGAACCCCTTACGGCAACCCCGGTTCTGGTGGATTCCGATGGTTTGGCGGTTCAATTTCTGCGGTCTTTTCACCTCTTGTTGCGTTCGGTGCGGCTCTACCATCAGCACCACCCTCGCCTGATTGATAGCCTCAAATCCACGGGCCATGCCCTCGATGACGCTCTCAGCGGTTCCACTGTTTTACGTTTCACAATAGAGCATGATCGCCTGGCAGTTACGAAGCAGCTTTCAGGTTCCGGCCATCCCCTTGGCGATGGGCGCGGCGAATTGAAAACGCTGGCGGAAGTCTTTAGCCGTGCCTCCATCCGTTCGCTGACGTTCGTTCCGCATACACGGCTGGACGAACTGCTGCAGTTTGCCCGCGCCGTAGAAGCGGCATGTCGTGCACGGAGCGCTTCTTCGCGAGAGGATTGGATGTCGCGCCTGCGCGAACATCGAATTACAGGAATTCGCGTGAATGAGGTGACGGAGAGCGCCAGTGAGTCCATTAACTTTGCAGGTCTGCTCGAAGCCCTGCTCGGTGGAAGTAACAGTTCCGCGAGCGGCGATTTAGGGGCGACCGCCGCGCCGGACCAGTTCCGAGCGGCATTGCGCCGCTTATGGGCGTCCGCCGGACGTCTGGGACACGTTCGGCTGCAGGCGCCGCGGGAAGCCGCACGCGCTATTCGCGACGAATTTGCCGGTAGCGATGGATTCGTTCGGTCCGTGCTTATGCGAGGCGTGGCCCTCGAACCACCTCGGGAGAGCGAATCGCTAGGCGTCTATCTGGCCCGGGTGGCGGACGCGCTCAGCGTCGACTACGCCCGTTCGGAATTTTTCGCGCGCCGACTTCGGCCGGCGGAAGTGCGCATGATGCTCTCGCAGCTTCGCCCCGAACGGGAAGGCCATCAAGAAAGCGATCCCAGCCTGGACCCGCTCGTCGAGCGCTTCTGGAGTTCCCTGCCGGCGCGCGAACAAACGCGCCTGCTGGCGAGTCAAGATGCCTGGTGTCTGCCGGTCAGCCTGCTGCGCGATTATCTGGAGGGACTAATCGCGGCCGCGGAGAGCAGGCGCGCGGAAGCCTCTCGGCGCCAGGCGCGCCGCGCACTCGCGGATTTCGCGCGCTGCCTGGATTCGGAAGAAGAAAAGGCACGGCGAGCAGTGGTTTCGAGTCTGCTGGAGCTGAAGGACGTTCTGGAACGCATCTGGCCGTGCCCCCAGCTTGCCGATTTGGGAAAGAGCGTAGTGGCGGCTCTGCATCGTGAGGTTTCGCCTGGAATTGCCAATCTGCTGGAACAATTGACACTAACATTGGCTACGCTTGCGCTGGCGCGGGGCGAATGTGGAGAGGTCGAGACCATTCTGATGGAGATCGATCAGGCGCCCCCGGAGTCCGACGAAGAGCGCCTGGCTGCGCTTACGCGACAGATCGTAGGCCGCGAAGAATGGTTGTTATTGGTCGATCTGGCGCTTGCCAACCGGGCCCTTGGTCCGGCCCTGCCACGCCTTTTGCGGCGTGATCCGGAGCGGCTGCTCGATCGCCTGCGCCTTCTTTTGACCTCTTCGGCTGGGTCGAACACGCTGCCGGCGATGGCCAGATTAGTGCGCGCAGCAGGCGAGCCCGTGATTGGCGCGCTCGAAACTCACCTCCTGGAGCCTCGGCGGCAGCGCGTGGCTACGGCCATCAAGCTACTATCCGCGGCGGCGCCTGAGCGGCTGATTGGGGCTCTGCCGAGGGCGTTCCCTAGTTGGGATTGGAGCCTACAAGACCTGGCGGTGACGGAATTAGTGCGCCAAACCGCCCCGGCATTGCGCTTGCAAGCGGCCGAATCTTTCCTAACCTTACTTCGCGATGCACATCTGTTGGTTACGCCCGGAATGATCGATCATATCGGGATAGTGGGCGATAGCTCGGCTATTCCGCAGCTGATGGAGATTGCCATCGGCGACGCGGAGCAATTTGGCGATGTATTCATTCGCATCAAGGCCATCGAAGCCTTGGGCAGAATGAAGGCGTCGAGCGCGGCCACGCCATTGCGCAATCTGGTGCGTAATCGTTCAGGCCTGACCTATGCCGAGCCAGCTGGTCTGCGCTCCGCCGCCGAAGATGCTTTGGCGCTAATCGAAGATCGAGCCGGATCGCTCACCCTGCGGCTCCCGGCCAAAACCTCGGCGACTTCGACCCCGCCTTTCGCCCAGCCCCGCCGCTATTTGAGGGTGGCTCTGCCTGAACCCCTGCAGGTCAAAATGGAAGGGCCGCAGACCCGTTCAGTCCGCGTTCGATCCATCGCTTTGGGCGGTGCGCTGCTCGAGACTTCCGCTGAGTTTGCATTGGGAGAGTCACTGCGTATTGAGATTCATGCCGGATTCGAGAAGATCCGCGCGACAGCTGTTGTGCGAAGCATCAGCACCAAAGGTTGCGGCATCGAGTTCGTACACATGAAAGAGGACGACCGCGAGAAACTCCGGCGCCGCATCAAGAAACTAGTCGATTAAGCGCGACGATTCGCGCGTTAACCCTGTTGACTCACCGGTTCCACTGCGTCTACAACAGGGCCTGAGAAAGTTTCCACACAGCTTCGCATTAGATCGCTTGCGCCGCGCCCCATTCGCGATAAAGTAGCAAGGCATGATCGGATGGATCGCAGCAGTCATCGCCGTCCTCGGTGCGTTCGGGATCTTCGTTGCGCTCAGGGGACGGGACCTGGCCAGCGCACAGAGCGAGGCGCTTCGTAAGGAAATGCAATCTTTACTCGCCGCCCAATCCCAGGCTACTGCCGCGCAGATCGGCCAGCTGGCTCAATCGCTAGGCGCGCAGCTCGGGCAAGTCACCCAGCAGGTGCAAAGCGGCATGGCCTCGGTCGGCACAATTGCCAGCGGCGCGCAAAAAGCCGTCTCAGAACAGCTGCAGGCTTCCACACAAATGCTGGGCACCATCCGGCAGCAGCTCGGTGAAGTGCAGCAGGCCGGCCACGAGCTTTCGGCGGCGGCCAAGCAAATCGAAGACGTGCTCGGCGGGGCGAAAACGCGGGGCACGCTGGGCGAAGTCGCACTTGATCGCATTCTCGCCGATACGCTGCCTAGGGCCAGCTACGAAACTCAATTTCGATTTTCGACCGGTGAGGTCGTGGATGCAGTGGTGCGCTTGAACGACAAACTCATGCCCATCGACTCCAAATTTCCTCTCGAAGGCTATCGGAGGCTTCTCGATCAAGGCGAGGAATGCCGCAAGGATTTTTCCCAGGCCGTCCGCGTGCACGCCGAATCGATCGCCAAAAAATATATTCTGCCCGGGGAGGAAACGCTCGATATCGCCCTGATGTTTGTTCCCTCGGAGGGCGTTTACTACGAACTACTCCGCTCGGTTGATGCGAAAGGAACGCCGCTCGACGAATACTGCCGGACGCGGTGCGTCGTTCCGGTCTCCCCGAGCACGCTTTTTGCTCATCTCAAGATTGTTTTTCTAGGGCTGCGCGGGATGCAGATCGAAGAGAACGCCAAGAGGTTGCTGGGCAGCCTCAGTGGTTTGAAAAAGCAGATGGACAACTTCGGCGAAGTTTATGAGCGGCTGGGCACTCATCTGCGCAACGCGCAGCAAAGCTATTCCGACGCCGACCGGAAGCTTGATCGAGCGCGCAACTCGCTAGAAGAGTTAGCCCAGGGCTGTCCCGCCGAGAAAGTCCTCGAATCCGCCGGCTCGGGATGACAATAAGCGGTTTTGCGAGGTTAGCCCGGAGGCCAGCGGAAATCGCGCCCTCCGAGCAGATGGAAATGCAGGTGAAACACGGTTTGCCCCGCACCGCGTCCGTTGTTTACTACCACTCGATATCCCGACCTTAGCTTGCGGTCCGCGGCTAAACGGCTGGCAAGCAGCAGTGCGCGCCCAAATAAGGCGCCATCCTCTTCCTTCGAATCGGTCAGCGTGGCCACATGTTTGCGTGGACAGATCAGGATATGCGTGGGAGCTTGCGGGGCGATATCTTCGAAGGCGAAAAGTTCGGGATCTTCGTAGACCAATTTCGCCGGCAATTCGCGCTTGCTGATCTTGCAGAAAATGCAGTCATCCATAGCCGCAAGCCTCCCTACAAATCAACCGAATCAACGCCATTCTAAAAAGCAGATCCCTCGCTCGCACGGCAACGCGCTCAGGAGAACCCGCTGGGGTCCCGCTCGCTCGGGATGACAACATTGAAACTAAGCTGAAAGGATCGAGCATCTGCCGTTTATTGCAGCCCGTCCAATCTCACCACGAACGTATTGTGGAAGCCGCGCTCGCGAGTGAGCTGAGCCGCGAAGCGCTCCGCCTCCCGTTGCGTCGCCAGCCGCCCCACACGCACACGGTAGAAGCGTCCCGCCGGCGCCGCAAAATCCTGCACGAACACCGGGTAGCGGCGGCTCAAATCCGCTCGCAGCCGGTCCGCATTCTTGCGCTGTTGAAATGCCCCCACTTGAACCGAGAAGGCGCCCGTAAGCGGTGATAGGCTCGATATCAGCTCCAAGCGTACGGGCGCCACTCCGGTTCCGACCATATCGATGGCGTTAGCGGCGGCCAAAGATAAATCGATCACCCGGCCTTCAACAAAGGGACCGCGATCGATGATACGCACGTCCGTATGCTTGCCGTTATTCACGTTCGTCACTCGCACGATGCTTCCGAAGGGCAGTGTGCGATGCGCGGCAACGAATCTGTTCATGTCGAAAATCTCGCCGCTCGAGGATTGCCGTCCATGAAATGGCGCACCATACCATGAAGCGATGCCCCGTTCGAGATAGGTACCGGGCGGGACAGCCTTTTCTTCCGGGCCAGCGCCCGCATTTGGGGCCGATGGTGGCGCGGGGATACCCGCGCTTGCGGGCCTATGGGCACACCCTGCCACGCCAAAAAGAACAAAGGTCAAAACGTAGAGATGATAATGCGGTAAGCGGGTACCTTCGAAAGAATCGGGCCGGTCAGCGTGAATCCGTTTTAGGTTCAACTTTCGCTTCTATATCCGCCGCCATTTGCGCCAGCTTTTCGGACATTCGCCTCAGGGATTGCGCGGTCTTGTTACGGGCCGCCGGGGTGATCTTCTTCTCCGTCAACTCCCGCAACCGTTCGATTTCGCGGTCAAGCTTGCGCCCGAAGTCTTCGAAAGTAGGCATGCCAGCCTCGTCCAGGACGGATGCGATTTCGCGTCCCGATGAGATTTTTCGTATTATAGACAGGCGTCTCGTCAGCTCGCAAGGAGACCGTGTGCAGCTTCCCGTTCGTTGGCGCTATAAAATTGATCGCTGGCGCAATCAAATTGCCTCTCTTTTCCACAGACAGCCCCCCGTTGCCCGCCCGCGATTGTGCCCGGCCTGCGGAACGCTGGTGGGTTCGTCTGCCGGCCGTTGCCACCAGTGCGGCGCGAGTCTGACGTTTTCCCTGGCTGCTGCCAGCCGCTCCCTTAGCAAGGTATTGCCGCAGACTTCGCCGGTCACTTACGGGATTCTGGGCCTCTGCTGCATTCTTTACGGAGTGAGTTTGCTGATCACCATTAAACGCAGTGGCTTCGCGGCGCCCACCGGAGGACTAGGCGCATTATTCGGGTTGGGCGGAATTAACGGGCTCGTGTTGGCGAGAATGGGTAGTAGTTCAAGGTACTTCGACCTAGCGCAACCCTGGAGACTGATTACAGCGATTTTCCTGCACGGCAGCCTGCTGCACCTCGGTTTCAACATGTGGGTGCTGATGGATCTAGGGCCCATCATTGAGGAACTCTACGGATCGGCTCGCTTCCTCTTCGTCTTTATTGTGACCGGCGTTTGCGGCTATATCTTGAGCTTCCTTACTGGACACCCTAACAGCGTTGGGGCTTCAGGCTCATTGCTCGGCCTAATTGGCTTGTTGCTCGCGCTTACCTGGGGGAGACAGAGTATCGCCATGCGTACGCTGCGCAGTCAATTGCTCTACTGGTTGGTGTATATCGCAGTAATAGGGTTTGTGATGCAAGGCGCCATCGATAATTACGCGCATATCGGCGGCTTCGCGGCCGGCTTCTTACTCGGAAAAGTAATGGCGGACCGCCAACCCGTCGATGTTGTCGAGCGCCGGCGCGCTTATGCGCTTGGCTGGACCACAGGATTCGCCGTCCTCACGAGCTTCACACTCATGCTGGTGAATTACTTCAGTTCGTCCATCGGCCTCGGCTGAGGCCTCCGCGCTTTCGCATGCGCGATTACGACGGCTCCGGGCTTTCGTGGCTTAATCGCCGCGCCACAACCACACTGTAATGGAACCCGGAGAAGACCGTAAAACCGGCGACAACGTAGACCAATAGTCGCCGCGCCAGGAGGAATACCGGGTGGTGAAACACCGCCGCGGCCAGCACCGTAAACACAAGGATGATCTGCAGCGTCGTCGTCAGCTTGCCGTAAATGGAGGGAGGAAATGAACGATAGCCGGCCGTTAGCAGGATTACCGCCGCGGTTGTGAGGATGAGGACGTCGCGTCCCAGCACCAGGATCGTCAGCCACCAGCGAATTTGCCCGTTGAGCGCAAGCACCACGAATGAGGAGGAGATCAAAAGCTTATCTGCAATCGGATCGAGGTAGGCGCCCAGGCTCGACTTTTGATTGAGCGTGCGCGCCAGCATGCCATCCATGGTGTCGGTGAGTCCTGCAAGAATCAAAATCGCCAAAGCCCAACCGTAGCGCCGGTAAAAAACCAGGATGATGAAGAGCGGCAGGAAGCCCAGGCGCAGGAACGTAAGCTGGTTGGGAACCGTCAGAATGCGGGAAGCCATAGAATGGAGTTTTCGGACAGGTCAGGCGAACAGTTCGAGATAATCCTTCAGCGAGCGGCCCACCTTTCGTTCGAATATATCAGAAAAGGAGGGTATTGAGCCGCTGGGTTCGTCCAGTGCAATCCGCTCCACGCGTTGCATGGGGAAGAATAGCGTGGGCAGGCCGACGCGGTCGCCTTCGGGATGCAAAACCAGGTGCACGAAATCATCAAATGAATTCAGGTCGATGCCGCGCAGGGTCACGCCAGCCGTGTTCAGGGATACCAGTTCGCCCCACACCTTCTCCCGTGGCGTGTGCAGGCTGACAATTACTATGGAGCCCAATTCCAAGGGTCCCTCACAGCTTTGACTCGGCTAAACGTAGGCCCTTGTCATGCTGAGTGAAGCGAAGCATCTCTCTGTACGTAAGGCTGAAGAGAGGAGAGATTCTTCGTCGCTGCGCTCCTCAGAATGACAATCTCGATTTCTTATTACTCCTACTCCGCCCAATTCTGAGTGGATTCCCGAAAGTCAGAGCGCGATCTTTTTCAGGTCCGGCGCAACACGCAAGCGCGCTTCCGTCAACTTCTGGACGGCTTCAGGGGTCATGTCTTCCGCAATTTCGCGCAGCACGAGCCCATCCGGCGTGACCTCGATTACGGCCAATTCGGTGACAATGAGATCGACAACACCCACTCCGGTGAGGGGCAAAGTACATTGGCGCATGATCTTGGGATTGCCCTCTTTGCTGGTGTGCTCCATGGCGATGATCACTCGCTTCGCGCCGGAGACCAAATCCATGGCGCCGCCCATTCCTTTCAGCATTTTTCCGGGAACCGCCCAGTTGGCCAGATTTCCTTTTTCATCTACCTGAAGACCGCCCAGAACCGTCAGGTCGACATGGCCTCCGCGAATCATCGCGAACGAATCGGAGCTGGAAAAATAACTACTGCCGGGAATCTCTGACACGGTTTCCTTGCCGGCGTTCACCAGGTCGGGATCTTCTTCGCCCTCCAGCGGAAAAGGACCCATGCCCAGCATCCCGTTTTCGGATTGGAAGATGACTTCCGTGCCCGGCGGAATGTAGTTGGCGACGAGCGTGGGCATTCCAATGCCTAAGTTCACTGTGAAACCGTCGCGTAACTCCTGCGCTACGCGGCGCGCGATCAATTCGCGCTTGTCGACTTCACTTGCTTTCATCGTTGCCTCTGTTTCCGAGAATTACACCGCCAAACGATGCCGAACCGTGCGCTTCTCGATCCGCTTCTCGTAGTGCGTTCCCTGAAAAATGGCGTTCACATAAACGCCGGGCGTATGTACCTGGTCCGGAGGGATGCCGCCGAGTTCCACTAATTCTTCCACTTCTGCAATCACGTAATCGGCTGCCATGGCCATCACCGGATTGTAGTTTCGCGCCGTCTTCCGATACATCAGATTGCCCCAGCGGTCGCCCTTCCAGGCTTTGATAAACGCAAAATCGGCCCGCAAAGCTTTTTCCAGGACGTACATCCTGCCGTCAAACTCCCTTGTCTCTTTTCCTTCCGCGATCATTGTGCCGTAGCCGGTGGGGGTGTAGAAGGCCGGTATACCGGCGCCGCCCGCGCGGATTCGCTCTGCTAAAGTCCCCTGCGGATTAAGCTCGAGTTCAACCTCGCCACTCATTACGAGTTGCTCGAATAACTTATTTTCTCCCACGTAAGACGCCACCATCTTGCGCACCTGCTTTGTCTGCAGCAAGAATCCGATACCGAATTCTGCGGTGCCCGGATTGTTGGAGATTGCAGTGATGTTCTTCGTCCCAGCCCGCCTCAGCGCGGCAATCAGGTTTTCCGGAATGCCGCAAACACCGAAACCTCCCATCATGATGGAGGCGCCGTCACGAATGCGCCGGACTGCCACGTCCGCATTAGCAACTGTCTTGTCCATCCGGTCCCTAGTCCTCCACCTTAATGCACACTCTAACGCAAATTGTGAAGCAGTTTATAGACGTCGTTGGCGGCGGAAAACTCCTCTTCCAGTTCACGCTGCCGCAGATGCGCGCGCAGGTGCTCGATTGCCTGAGAAAGCCGGTCCAGGGCCATGTCCAGATTATCCGTATTGGTCAGGACAATATCCCGCCAAACGGAATAAGGGCTGCCCGCGAGCCGCAGCGCGTCACGCAATCCTCTTCCCGCCAGCGTAAGCGGCAAACCCGTTTGATCAGTCGCTTCGCGCGTCACGCCCGCGAGCGCTATCGATACCAATTGCGGCAGGTGCGACACAAAAGCCGCGGCACGGTCATGCGTAGCTGCGTCGATCCATACTGGACGCGCGCCAACCGCCTCGATGAGGCCGACAAAATTTGCAACGCGCGCGTCGGCCTGCTCCACGCGACGCATCTGCTCGTTCGAAATCGAGCCGCCTTCGGCTGCAATGAGCGCGTATTTTGCACCCTCGAATAGCGTTGCGTCGGCGCCATCAATGCCTGATAGCTCGCTGCCGGCCATGGGGTGGCCGCCTAGAAAAACGACTTCATTCGAGAAACATTTGGCGGCCGTCGCACAAATCGCGCGCTTGGTACTGCACGCGTCGGTCACGAGCACATGGCCCGGAATCTGGCGAGCGATCTCCGGCAACCGTTCGATTGCGAGGCCAACCGGCAGAGCAACGTAGACAAGCTCCGCGCCTTTGAGGGCGGCCGGCAGTTCTGGTTCGGCCTCATTTACAACGCGCAACTCGAGCGCGCGTGCGAGCACGCTCGGCTTGTCCCAACCGACGATGCGCACGCCGGGAAGAGCCCGGCGCGCAGCAAGGGCAAAGGAACCGCCAATCAATCCCGTGCCCAAGACGGCAATTCGCGAGAAAAACGGAGCCATCACGCGGCGATACTGCGGCCGACGGCGGGCGCGATCATGCGCAGCTCCACCATCAACTGCTCGAATTGCTCGAAATGGAGCGACTGCGCGCCGTCGGAGAGCGCATGCTCGGGGTCATTGTGCACTTCCAGCAGCAAACCGTCTGCTCCCGCGGCAACCGCCGCGCGAGCCATCGGAAGAACTTTGTCGCGACGGCCCGTCCCGTGCGAAGGATCAGCTAGAATCGGCAAGTGAGAAAGTTTCTTGATCACCGGAATGGCGGCGATATCCAGAGTGTTGCGCGTGTAGGTCTCGAAAGTGCGGATTCCCCGCTCACAGAGGATGACGTTGTAGTTGCCGCCAGACATGATGTATTCGGCGCTAAGCAGCCATTCCTCTATGGTTGCAGACATCCCGCGCTTCAGCAGTACGGGCTTGTCGACGGTACCGAGAGCGCGCAGGAGATGGTAATTCTGCATATTGCGCGCGCCCACCTGTAAAACATCGACGTAGGGTAGCATCAGATCAATCTGCGAAGGGTCCATGACTTCGCTGACAACGACGAGATTGTATCGCTCGCCGGCGGCGCGCAGCAGCCGCAAGCCTTTTTCGCCAAGGCCCTGAAAAGAATACGGCGAACTGCGCGGCTTGAAAGCTCCTCCGCGCAGCAGGCGCGCTCCCGCCTTTGCCACCCGCTCAGCAATCAACTCGATTTGTTCCGCGGTTTCCACGGCGCACGGTCCAGCCGCGACCATGACTTCGGGTCCGCCGATAGACACTCCCCGCGGCAATTTTACGATCGTCCCTTCAGGACGAAACGCGCGGCTCGCCAGCTTATAGGGCTGCGTGATGCGAACCACTTCGCGCACGCCGGTAAGCAATTCGATATCGCGCGGATCGAAATCGGGATGGACGCCGACGGCGCCGAGCACCGTTTGCGAAACTCCTGTCGAGCGATGGATATCGAATCCGAGGGAGATGAGGTGATCGATCACATTCTGGATCTGCTCCTCACTCGCTTCGGCCTGCATCACGACAACCATGCACTCTCCTCTACGAATATCACTGATGGCAGCTCATTTTTGCGTACGAACGAGCGCTGCAAACCCGTAATCCCAGCGAAACGAGGATCCGCTTTTTACGGGCAAATACGAAATTCAAAAACAGACCCCTCGGGCCAGACTTCCTAACGCCAAAGAATGGCTTTGGCTAGGCTGGCCCTCGGGATGACACCATTAACAAAAGCCAAAGTTAGTGTTATCAGCATCAGCTATTTATGGTGATCGGGCTTAGCCTCGTCGCGCATCACCGTGCGCTCAACCGAGCGCGCTTCATCCAGAATGCGCTCGAATAATCGCCGAATCGCCGCCTCGCTCAACGGGCCGCGATTCGCGCGCTCCACTCCAGCCAAGACCTCTCGCTCGCGATCCGGCTGATACAGCGGCGAACCGTCTTGCCGTTTCAGGCGTCCGATCTCGACCACGCATTGCGAGCGTTCGTTCAGCAGCTCGACCAATTTCCGGTCAATCTCGTCGATTTTGCGGCGCCAATCTTCAACGCTCATGCGCCCGGCTCCCGCCGGCTCATTCCCGTTTTGCCGACGCTTTTCAGCGCGCGGACACGCGTGCTGAGCGCCTCGCGCGCGGCATCCACGCTCGCGGCCTGCTCGATTTCCTGAACGAGCGCCGAGCCCACCACGGCCGCATCGGCGAGCCCGCCCAGGATGGAAACCTGGCCTGGCAGCGAAATGCCGAAGCCGACCGCAATCGGCAGCCGGCTCGCGCGGCGCACGCGGCGGATCAGAGCCGGCAAATCTTCGGGCAGAGATTCGCGAGCGCCGGTCACGCCCGTTCTCGAGATGACATAAAGAAAGCCGCTGGAAGCTTCCGCGATCCGCGCCAGGCGTTCGTCGGTGGACGTCGGCGCGGCCAGGAAAATTGTATCCAGGCCGTGCGCGTGAACGATGCGGCGATAGTCGCCCGCTTCCTCCGGCGTAAGATCGGTGATCAGCGCGCCGTCGGCGCCCGCATCCGCGGCGCGCCGCGCGAAGCGTTCGATGCCCATTTGCAAGACGGGATTGTAGTAGCTGAAAAGCACGAGGGCCACGTCGCTCTTGCGCCGGATGGATGCGACGAGATCAAGCACGCCCGAAAGCGACGTGCCCGCGCGCAAGGCGCGCTCGCTGGAGCGCTGGATCGCGGGGCCGTCAGCGACGGGATCGCTGAACGGCACGCCCAGTTCAACCACATCCGCGCCCGCCGCATCGAGTGCAAGCACGAACGATTCTGTCGCTTCGAGCGAAGGATCGCCCGCCGTGATAAAAGCGACTAAACCCATTTCGCCTCGGCGGCCAAGCTCCTCGAATCGGCGCTTGATGCGCGTCGTTGTAGGTGTTTGCGGCACAGCCATGGAGTTTGTGGCCATCAGAGATAGCGCGCGATGATTTCCATGTCTTTATCGCCGCGGCCGGAAAGATTGAAGATGACGATTTCGTCACGCCGCATGCGTGGAGCCCGCACGATCAGCGCGGCCAGCGCGTGCGCGCTTTCGAGCGCGGGGATGATGCCTTCGAGACGCGCCAGCGTACGCGCGGCATCGATGGCCGCATCGTCGCTCGCGGCGGTGTATTCGGCGCGATGCTGCTCGGCAAGGAGAGCATGTTCGGGGCCCACAGCAGGATAATCCAAGCCCGCGGAAACGGAATGCGTGGTGGCGATCTGGCCGTCCGCTGTTTGCAACACATAGGTATAAGTTCCTTGCAGCACGCCGGGGCGCGCGCCGGTGAACCCGATCGCCTCGGCGAGACGCACCGCGTGCTCGCCAAGCTGATGTCCGCGGCCGCCCGCTTCCACGCCGAGCATTTTCACGGCGGAGTCTTCCAGGAATGCGTGGAAAAGCCCGATGGAATTGGAGCCGCCGCCGACACACGCGACAAGCAAATCCGGCAGGCGTTTCTCCGCTTCCAGGATCTGCCGCCGCGCCTCTTCGCCAATCACTTTGTGAAAATCGCGCACCATCCGCGGATAGGGGTGCGCGCCAAGGACCGATCCCAGCAGATAGTGCGTCGTGCGCACGTTCGTGACCCAATCGCGCATGGCTTCGTTAATCGCGTCTTTCAGCGTGCGGCTGCCCGCATTCACGCCCACCACTTCCGCGCCCATCAGCTTCATGCGCGAGACGTTGAGCCGCTGCCGCTCCATATCTTCCGTGCCCATGTACACGACGCATTCCATGCCGAAGCGCGCCGCCACTGCCGCCGTGGCCACGCCGTGCTGTCCCGCGCCCGTTTCCGCAATGATGCGCCGCTTGCCCATTCTTTTCGCCAGCAGCGCCTGGCCCAGGCAGTTGTTGATTTTGTGCGCGCCAGTGTGCAGCAAGTCTTCGCGCTTGATGTAAATACGCGGGCCGCGGAGGTGTTCGGTCAGCCGCGATGCGAATTGCAGCGGCGTGGGACGGCCGGCGAAATTTCGCAGCAATTCATCGAGCTCGCACGCGAAGCTCGCGTCCGCGCGGGCCGCGGCATAGGCATGCTCCAGTTCCTCGAGCGGCGCGACAAGCGTCTCCGGAACGAAGCGCCCTCCGTAGGGGCCGAAGCGGCCCCGCACGTCAGGCCAGGTTTGCACCGCCGTGGTCATGATCTTTTCTCCTGAATCTTCCCCCGAAAGGGACGCGCCGACTCGCCGTCTGCGGAGCGGTTCGCAGCTTCCACTTCGCGCATCAGCTGGCGCAGCGCGCGCGGATCTTTTTTTCCGGGCCGCGCTTCCACGCCGCTCGCTACATCAATCCCGAAAGGCTGAGCTTCCGCAATCGCTTGCGCTACGTTATCCGCCCGAAGACCGCCCGCTACGATCACGCGGCCGTACCGCTTGGCCTGGCGAGCGAGCCGCCAATCCGCGGTGCGCCCTGTGCCGCCATAGAGCGCGCTGTCGTAGCCGTCCAGCAGAAAAGCGGAAGTCGCTTTATATTTCGCCAGCGTCGCGAGCTTGAAGCGCGGTCCCGCCGCAAAGGCCTTGATCACGCCAAAGCGTCGCGCCAAGTCCTTGACCTCGCTCGGCTGCTCGTCGCCGTGAAGCTGCACGCCATCGAGCCGCAACGCCCCCGCAAGCGCCGCGATTACGTGCGCGGGCCAGTTCACGAATACGCCCACCGTCGCCACCAACGGCGGAAGCTTCCGCACGATCTCCCAAGCTGCTGCCGGGCTGATCGAGCGCGGGCTGGGCGGATAAAAATTGAATCCCAGCGCGTGCGCTCCCAAATCCACCGCCAGCCTAGCATCGGGCCAATTCGTGACGCCGCAAATCTTAACGTGAACGATCGGAACTCCCTACGCCCGAATTGCCGCTCCG
>Ga0207106_1046_pt1 | contig 25265 bp, 26 predicted proteins | sample Alteio_BWMinHeat_78_FD_153535 | JGI IMG/M metagenome (GOLD analysis project Ga0207106, IMG submission 153535) | Enriched cells from forest soil in Barre Woods Harvard Forest LTER site, Petersham, Massachusetts, United States -... | ecosystem: Environmental > Terrestrial > Soil > Temperate forest >...
CTGGGGGGAGGTCGACATTCACTGGTTTACTCCTCTTGCTGAAATAAACCTTTGCGGACATGCTACGCTGGCATCTGCATTTGCACTGTACAATTTTTTGAATTATAAAGAAGCTAAACTGGCGTTTCATTCAAAAAGTGGAAAACTCGAAGTAGAAAAAAATGGTGACTTGTATATAATGGATTTCCCTGCATGGAAACCGGAACGTATTTATAATTATCCTGGAAATTTACGCCAGGCACTTGGAGTAAATGAAATATTAGGCATCTACAAACATCGTGATTTGCTGGTCGAGTTAAATAAAGCGGAAGATGTTCTAAATGCAAAACCAAATTTTAGTGCCATAAAAAAATGGGAAGAAAAAGTGATCATTAGTGCTCATGGTGATGGAGATGTTGATTTTGTATCACGATTCTTTGCGCCGTCGGTTGGTATCGATGAGGATCCTGTAACCGGATCTGCACATTCGCAATTAATTCCTTTCTGGAGTGAAAAACTAAATAAAGCAAAAATGCATGCAAAACAACTATCGAAGCGTGGGGGAGAATTATGGGTGAGTTATAACGGGGATCGTGTGAATATCGCAGGCCAATGTGCATTTTATATGAAAGCGGAAATTGAAATTTGAAATAAAAAATTTGCAAGTATTATTTTACCAGCTTAATTATTAAAAATTTATTTGTATGAAATCATCCTTGTTTTTTACGACTTTGTTTTTTGTTTTGGCAGCCTGTGGTCAGCAGGAGGATAAATCCAAGCGACCAAGTCCACCGGATTCAGTAAACGTGATACTCAATAACGGAACTACGGTTTCTGTTAATTATAGTCAGCCTGCAGTAAAAGGACGAATCATTGGAAAGGATCTGGAACCATTACCAGGCAAAGTCTGGCGAACCGGCGCCAACGAAGCCACTGTTTTCGAAATTGATAAAAATGCAAAGATCGAAGGCAAAGATCTGCCGGCAGGGAAATATGGTTTATTTACCATTGCCAATGGTAATGACTGGACAATTATTTTTAATAGAACATGGAATCAATGGGGCGCATTTAGTTACAAAGATGCAGACGATGCATTAAGAGTGCATGTAAAATCCACTAAGGCAAAAGAGTTTGCTGAAAGAATGAAATTTCAAATTTCTAAAGATGGCAAAGTTACCTTGCTCTGGGGCGACATAAAGGTTGATTTTAAAGTGGGATAACTCATGATGTTCAAAATTGTTAAAAAGAGCTGCTTTCCAGGCAGCTCTTTTTATTTCAGCTTCGCTTTATAAGTTTTACTTTTCGCATGCAACGGTTATTTGATGCATGTTGTCAAACTGCAGGAACATGGATTATAACAAACTGTTAAGAGATTGTCTGAAGGGCAGACCTGATGCCCAACGACAATTGTATGAGCATTTTGCTGAAACAATGCTTGGAGTTTGTTATCGCTATACTAAATCACTCAAAGATGCTGAAGATGTGCTGCAGGAGGGCTTTATAAAAGTTTTTTTCAACCTGAAGCAATATCGGAATGAAGGTGAATTGGGAGCCTGGGTGCGTCGCATCATGGTAACTACTGCTCTGAATTTTCTAAAGCGAAATCATAATTACAGGGACCAGATGTATTTTCTCCCGGAACATTTGCATCCGGTAACAAACGATGACCCTGTGATCATTTTGCAGGCAAAGGAACTGGCAGATCTGATCAGGCAATTGCCACCGGGCTACCAGGCGATTTTTAACCTTCATGCCATTGAAGGGTATTCTCATATAGAAATAGGAGAGATGCTTGGCATAACTGATGGCACATCACGATCACAGTATGCAAGAGCAAGGTCATTATTGATTAGCTGGCTTCAGGATTATTCCGTTAATAAAAAAGAAACCTATGGCGGTAAATGAATTTGAAAAAAAAGTACAGAAGATGATGGATGAATTCAAGCTTCGTCCGTCAGAGGAAGTATGGCAAAATGTGGAGAAAAATATAGCGCTGAGAAAAAGGAAAAGAAGAATCATATTTTTTATGGTCTTTTCATGTTTAGGTTTAATGGTAGCCGGATACGGTATCAATAATTTTTTAACAAGCTCAAACACAACAACTCAGAAAAATCAAAAGCTTAGCGGGAAGTTACAAGCCAAAACTAATGACGGAGAAGGATCAGGTAACAATCAAAAAATAAAAACAAAAAACATTAAACCCAATAAAATTACAGTCCGGGATGAAGCATTGAATAAAAAATCGGTTAATGATAAAAGTGTCGCTGCTCAGAATTACAAGGCCAACGAAATAAAAAGAGTATGGGCTCAAAATAAGAACATCGATCGGTTGAAATGGAGAAATGCCACGCCTTTTGTTGGTTCAATACAAAGTAAAAGAGAAAAGGAAAAAAATTCTGTGACTGATGCAACGGATAGGGGTACGATACAAGACATTTCTTCGGAAAAGAATCAGTTAAATTCAACCGACGCAAACAATCAGCAAATAATCACAGCAATCGCACCGAAAAATATATCCATAAATAAAACTGGTACCGTTTCAAAAAATAACGATCAGGATAAGATTGATCAGGCCCTATCGGGGATTAAACAAATAAACAGGCATGATAAATCTATCGCAGGAATAAAATGGGGCTTAAATTTTTCTGCAGGTTACTCAAAGATTACACAAAACTTGCTTTTTCATAAAACCGGAGGGCAATCAAATGCATATTCATCTAACAGTCCCGGAACAGTCAATGGAGGTTCAACAGGCTTTATGAATCCTCAATCTGCCAGTAATTCTTCCTTTGCGTTTCAAGCAGGGGTAACAATAAATAAAAATATTTCTAAACGAAGTAAATTATCGATAGGTCTCCAATATACTTACCTCGCTGACAGAATTAAAACAGGAACAAAACAAGCCAGCAATGCCCAGTTAAGTTATCTTTTTAATATTTCGGCGTATTATAATAGTACAGCACAAGAAACATTCACTGATCGTTTTCATTTTATTGAATTGCCGATTATGTATGATTGGCGAATAACCGGCAATTCAAATCATTTTCTTTCTATTAATGCCGGCGCTTCAATTAGCTATCTTCTTTCAACCAATGCCCTGGTTTATGATACGGCAGCGGGAGGAATTTATTATCATAACAACAGCTCATTTACCCGAAAAACCATGAACTTTATTTCGGGTTTGTCCTATCATTTTGGAGGAAAAAATTTTAAACTCGCTATCGGTCCTCAGTTTTCTTTTAATTTAAATGACATTATCAAAAGTAATCCTGATCAAAGAAGATACTTTCTGTATAGTGGGCTTGATGCCAATATGATCTTTGAAAAAAACAAAAAGAAATGATGCAACGCTTTTTTCAGAACGGTTGTCAGCTTTGAAAATCACTGTTATGAAGAAAATATCAATTGCCTCACTGGTAATAGGCATCGCTTTTTTATTGCAAAGCTGTTTGAAGGACAAACTCACACATACCTATACACTCCTTATCCCTGTTTATAAAGATAAAAATGAAGTGTATGCTAACATAAAAAGCAATGCACCCAGGGAAATTAAATCTCCCGGTAAGATCTTTCTGCATGGCAACTATATATTTCTCAACGAAATTGATAAAGGAGTCCATATCATTGACGATACTGATCCTTCAAACCCGGTTGTAAAAGCATTTATTGATATACCAGGCAATTTAGATATCGCTGTTAAAGGGAATACATTATACGCAGATCTTTATTCTGATCTTGTTGCTGTGGACATTTCTGATCCTCTGCACGCAAAGTTTCTGAAATATGTCTCATACGTTTTTCCGGAACGCAGTTACTCAAATGGATTTGTAGCTGATGGTACCAGGATCATTATTGACTGGATAAAAAAAGATACCACAGTTCCCTTCGGATCTACACTAAGTCCTGTTTTATATAGTTATGGTTTATTGGTGCCCGCAGCAGCATCTGCAAATGCAGCAGCGGCGCCTCCTGGCATCTCAGGTTCAATGGCAAGATTTACCATCGTTAATGATTACCTGTATGCAGTGAACAGCCACAACCTGCAATCAGTTTCAATCAGCGATCCTGCAGATCCGTCCGTTACCAATTCAATGAATGCAGGCTGGGATATTGAAACGATTTATCCCTTCCAGGATAAATTATTTCTTGGATCAATGGGCGGCGTGTTCATTTATGATATTTCCCAACCGGGTTCGCCGGTAAAACAAGGGGATTTCGTTCATGCCCGCGCTTGTGATCCGGTTATTGCAGATGATAGCTTCGCTTATGTCACGTTAAGAGAAGGCACTTCCTGCGGACCAACGGATAATGAGCTGCAGGTACTCAATATTCAAGATCTCCAGGCACCCTCCCTGGTAAAGGCATATTCAATGACAAATCCACACGGGCTAACAAAAGACAATAATCTGCTTTTTATTTGTGACGGAAAAGATGGATTAAAGATGTATGATGCGACTGATCCGTCAAATCTTGTTTTGAAAAAACACATTAACGGTATTGAAACATCCGATGCCATTGCATGGAATAAGAATTTAATCGTTGTAGCAACCGATGGTTTATATCAATATGATTACAGCGATCCGAATGGACTAGTTCAGCGCAGCAGGCTATCAGTTAATTTTTAAAACATGGATATGAAAATTGTTTTTATACTTGCTTTTGTTTCCCTTGGCTTATCTGCCGCAGCACAAAATAAAATTTTGTTTTCGTCGCAAAACTATGCCGGGCTCGCGGTGGGCGAACATGGTTCTAAGTTTCAATTGCAAACGATTAATGGCGTTAAATATAAGACATGGTTTGCAGGCATGGGAACCGGTTTAGATTGGTATTATCAGCGAAGTATTCCTGCATTTATCTCTTTGAGCAAAGAATTTTATAAAAAAGAGAATAGAAATTTCTTTGCATCCGCAGATGCCGGTGTTAATTTTCCCTGGAAGGATAACAGTACTGCTGTACCCGGATATGAAGTTGAAAAACTTTTACTAGGCTTGTATTGGGGAATGGGATTAGGATATAAAATAGGAATAGGGAAAAAGAATGACGCGCTTTTATTAAAGCTGGGATATAGTTATAAATATAGCGGTGAAAAAGTAAAGCCTTTGTATTTCTACATTGATTCTTCCGATCCCTATTCTTACGAGCGTTTTGATTATCGTCTGCGAAGATTATCGTTAGAAGTTGGCTGGAATTTTTAAGAATAAAAAGTTTTGAATAAAGCACGCTTATTCAGAACTAATAAATTTCAGGTTACGTTGTATGCCGTCAAATTTTGCCCGCCGGATCGGGGAGTCTTTAAAAATCTTTTTGAATGATTCTTCGGTAATTTCCTTCCAATCCCGGAAAGAAAAATTCAGTACCTCGCGGGCCGGTGTAAACTCAGCCTGGTTGGTAGCTTTTGAGAACCGGTTCCAGGGACATACATCCTGGCAGATGTCGCATCCAAACATCCAGTTGTCAAATTTTCCTTTCATTTCAGCCGGTATCATCATTTCTTTTAACTCAATAGTAAAATAAGAAATGCATTTACTGCCATCGACAATCTTACCGGGAAGAATTGCCTCAGTTGGACATGAGTCAATACATTTTGTACAGCTGCCGCAATAATCTTTTACAAACGGATCGTCATATTTCAACTCAATATCTGTGATCAGCGTAGCAATAAAATAAAACGAACCATGTTGTTTGGTTAAGAGATTTCCATTCTTACCGATCCATCCCAACCCGCTTTGCTGTGCCCAGCTGCGCTCAAGTACCGGCGCCGAGTCAACAAATCCTCTTCCGTGGATATCACCGATCTTTTCACGAAGAGTTTGTAAAAAGGCCCTGAGTTTATTTTTTATCACGTCGTGATAATCCTTTCCATAAGCATACTTTGAAATCTTTGGCAAATTCTCATTTTGCTTTTGTGAAGGAAAATAATTGAGCAAAAGAGTAATAACTGACCGGGCACCGGGTACTAATTTTTGCGGATCAACCCTCAGATCGAAATAGTTTTCCATGTATTTCATCGAGCCATGCATGCCCTTCTCCAGCCATTGTTCCAGTCTCCTGGCATCATCATCCAATTTTTTTGCCTGTGCAATACCGCAAAAATCAAAACCAAGAGAAGCGGCTGCCTCCTTTACAATTTGCGTGTATTTGTCTTTGTTGCTCACTCTTTTTAATAAAACACAAACTTACTCACTAATAGTAAACCATTAATTCAAACAAAGTTTTGATTTACTTTGAAATATCATTTGATTTTGTTATTTTTTGAAATATCTTTTCGGTTTAGCTATCGTTCCACCTCAAACCAAAACAAAAGCCACATGAAAGTTCTTATCCTGTCCCTGGCGGGTGTTTTATTTTCCCTTTCTGTTTTTAGCCAGGATAAAGGCGGATCAATGTTTGGTAAAGTCTCCCCTGCCGATTTCAATCTCCCGGCCTCACCTGTAATAGACAGTAATGCTGACGCGGTGATCCTTTCTGATATAGGTTCGCTGGAGTTTATAGGAAATGAGTATCATTGGTTTTCATATGTATATAAGAAACACGTCCGAATTAAAATCCTTAATGGTAAAACCTCGGATATTTCGACCTTAAAAATTCGATTGTGGGGCTTTGGAAAAAATAAAGATCAGTTAAGTAATTTAAAAGCGGCGACTTACAATGTTGAAAAAGGCACCGTGGAAACCACTAACCTTGCTGAAACTGATATATTTGAAGACAAACTTAGTGCATACACTTCCGATATTAAGTTTACGTTGCCGAGAGTAAAGGGCGGTTCAATTATTGAATACTCTTATGCAATAACTTCCCGGCACGCCTATAATATTCCAACCTGGTATTTTCAACACTATAGATTTCCATGCCTGTATAGCGAATACAAAGCTATTTTTCCGGATGCCTTGCGTTATCTCACTGTTCGTTACGGTATCGATTCTTTTTCGGAGCAAAAAAACTCTTTGGTAAAGAACAATCGTTATATCATGGGTGATCTCACCGTAATCTCAAATGATATCATTGGCTTTTGGTCTATGAAAGATGTACCTGCATTTTCAACGGGAAAATTTATTGGCGCACCCGTAGATTATCTTGACAGAATTGATTTTTTTCTGGCACAAACCTATAATGGTGAAGACGTAGAAGATGTTGGAAGTAATTGGCAAAGCGTGACAGATCAATTATTGAGTGCAAGCTATTTTGGTTCGGCCATAGAAAGGGAGAATGCAAGCAATTTATTGAATACTGAAGAAAAAATCACATCGCAGGATAAAAGTCTTAATGAATCAGCCAGGCATATATATTATTACGTAAGAGATAATTTTACCTGTACACCAGATAATGAAATTTATATTGAAGGCGATCTTTATAGTGTAAATAAAAAAAAGAAAGGAAATGTAGCGGAGATAAATCTTCTGTTAACTGCTTTATTACGGCAAAAGGGAATACAGGCAGATCCCGTTATCTTAAGCACTACCGATTATGGAAAAAATTCCGCTGATTATCCACTATTGGATAAAATGAACTATGTCATTTGTATGATGAGGCTTGATGGAGATACCATTTACCTGGATGCTTCACGACCTTACCTTGGTTTTGGGAACTTGTCAATAGATTGCTATAATGGCCATGCCAGGATAATAAGTAAGTCCGGCGGCCCTATATACTTTTTGCCGGAAAAAATAGCGGAGCAAAGAAGTACGAATGTTATTGTTTATAATAAAGAACAAGATAAACTACGCGGTTCGTTGGGAATGACGTACGGTATTTTAGGGTCAGAAAAGCTAAGAAGAGAAATAAAAGAAAAAGAACAAAAGAAATATTTTGATAACCTTAAATCGAGCCTTACAGGTGAAACGAACATTCTGAATATCGGTGTCGATTCATTAAACCAACCCGAATTTCCCGCGACAATACATTTTGAATTTGAAATTCCTTCGTCAGGTGATATTTTATATTTAAACCCGGTAATTGTATCAGAATACAATAAAAACCCCTTCATTGCAGAACGAAGAAAATACCCGGTGGTATTAACTTACCCCATTGACGATATTTATACATTAAGCATGGAAATTCCAACTGGCTATGAAGTAGATGAATTGCCAAAATCTGCAAAGGTTTCTTTTAATGGTGATGAAGGCTATTTTGAATATTTAATTGGTAAAGATCAGGATAGAATACAGTTCCGTAGCCATATCAAATTGAATGATGTTGTTTTTCCTGCTGAAGATTATAATTCCCTGAGAGATTTTTTTGCCTTTATTCTCAAAAAATATAGTGAACAAATCGTATTCAAGAGAAAAAAATAAAGAGGAATAATTTTTTTACCTGGTCTAAACTTTTGTTATGAAATTCAAATTATTCTTTTCAATTCTTTTTTTAAACCTTTCCCTTATAAAGGGCGAAGCACAGGATAAGGTCAATGTAAAATTCGGTAAAGTTTCTCCCGAAGATTTTGTAAAAATTTATGGAATAGACAGCAACGCCAATGCAGTTGTGATTGCCGATGTAGGCTCTTCGCAGATCATCGGCAATTTCAAAGGCTGGTTTTCCCTTGAGTACAAACGCTATTGCCGTGTTCATTTACTAAATAAAAATGGATTCGATATTGCAACCCAGGAAATTCCTCTTTACTCAGAAGGAGAAAATGAAGAAAAACTTATGGATCTAAAGGCTGTAACATATAACCTGGAAAACGGAAAAGTGATTGAAACAAAATTAGATACTAAGGAGAATGTTTTTAAAGATAAGATCAATAAAAACCTTGTTATAAAAAAATTCACATTCCCGAATATTAAGGAAGGCTCTATTGTCGAATTTCAATATACCATTAATTCTGATTACTTGCGCAACCTGCAGCCCTGGGCTTTCCAGGGAGATTATCCGACCTTGTGGAGTGAGTATGATCTCAGGCTTCCCGGCTTTTTTAATTACGTATTTCTTTCACAAGGTTACCAGAGATTTTATATTCAAACAAGAAAGAACACAAGAGATAATTTTAATGTAACTCAATCAAATGGCGTAGAGGCCTCCGATCACATTTCGATCGCTGCCGACGTTGCGGATTATCGTTGGGTAGTAAAAGATGCTCCCGCACTGAAAGAAGAAGGTTATGTGTCTACAGTAAAAAATCATATCCAAAAAATAGAGTTTGAACTTACCGCACAGTCAGAACCATTGGCACCTCATGTATTTCTGAGTTCCTGGGCAAAGGTGGCTGATGATATGCTAAAAGATGAGGATTTCGGACTTCCATTATCAAAGGACAATGGATGGCTTGGTGATGTGGTAAAGCCTCTTATTGCGGGTGCTTCCAATAAAATGGAGAAAGCGAAAAGAATTTATGCCTATGTCAGGGATAATTTTACCTGTACCGACTATTCTGAAAAATGGCTGCGTCAATCGTTAAAGAATGTTTTAAAAACAAAAAATGGAACAGTTGCCGAGATCAACTTGCTTTTGACAGCAATGATGCGATACGCGGACATCTATGCAGATCCTGTGATCCTGAGTACCCGATCGCATGGCTATACTTACGCTCTTTACCCGATCATGAGTAAGTTCAATTACGTTATTTGTGCTGTAACGATCGATGGAAACCAAATTTTTCTCGATGCTACACGCCCAAGATTAGGATTTGGAAAGCTGACACCTGCCTGTTATAACGGGCATGCCCGGATCATTAATTCAGAAGCAACGGCTCTTGATTTTTCTGCTGATTCGTTGATGGAAAGAAAGATGACCTCGATCTTACTTAATACAAATAACAAGGGAGAATTGGTAGGATCACTACAACAGTTACCCGGTTATTTTGAATCGCATGAAATTCGTGAAAAGATAAAAGAAAAAGGCAAGGATGAATTCTTTAAAAATATAAAAAAGGCTTATGGACAAGATGTGGAGCTTGTCAACACGCAAATAGACTCGATTGATAACTTAGATGAAAGCATTAAGATCTCCTATGATTTTAAATTAAATGAAGAAAAAGCGGACCTGGTATACGTTAATCCCATGTTTGGTGAAGCATATAAGGAGAATCCATTTAAATTCGCTGAACGTTTTTACCCGGTAGAAATGCCTTATGCCAGTGATGAAACTTATATATTCAACATGTTTGTTCCCGACGGTTATGAAGTAGACGAATTACCAAAATCAATGGTAGTTAAACTTAACCAGGAAGGTGATGGCCAGTTTGAATATCGCATTTCACAATCAGGAAATACAATTTCCATGCGATCAAGAATACAACTAAAAAGGGCATATTTTCAGTCTGAAGAATATGAAATGCTCAGGGAGTTTTTTAATATGATTGTAAAAAAGCAAAATGAACAAATTGTTTTGAAAAAGAAAAAATAATCCAATGAAAAAATATTTTTTTGCACTTGTCTCATTATTCTTCAATTTTTTTATATATGCAAACGGAGATTACGCCGTTTCCAAAATTTCACCAGCGTTATTAAAAAATGCAAATGCTGTTTTACGATTTGAAGAAATAAAATTTGAAATTGTAAATACAAAAGAAGCGATCGAAACAAATCATTATGTTATTACTATTTTAAATGAGAATGGAGATAAATGGGCGGAATTTTCAGAATACTATGACAAGTTGAGGGAAATAAATTTCGTAGAAGGATTTCTTTACGATGCAAATGGAAAACAATTGAAAAAAATTAAAACAAAGGACCTGCAGGATCTGAGCGCAACGGGTGAAGAAAGCCTGGTCGACGATAGCCGGATTAAAACCCATAACTTTTATTACCGCGCCTATCCCTATACTATAGAGTATAGTGTCGAGATTCGTTATAATCATACTATGTTTTTTCCCGGATGGATCCCGCAGGGTGACGAAAAATTATCAGTAGAGCAAAGCAGCTTCACTATTATTTGTCCATCCGATTATCAATTCAGGTTTAAAGCTTTTAATTATAACGGAGAGCCACAGATCACAACAGAAAAGAATAAAAAAATTACTACATGGATGGCTAAGGATATGTCTGCAATAATAAAGGAGATAAATTGCCCCAATTGGCATGAATTGACAACTACTGTCATAGCAGGCCCTACAGATTTTCAATTGGGAGACTATAAAGGCAACATGAATAGCTGGAATGAGTATGGGAAATTTTTGTACCAGCTTAAAACAGGCAGGGACAAATTGCCGGACAATGTCAAACAAGAGGTGCATAAACTTGCTGATGGAATAAAAGATGTGAGAAAGAAGATCGAGGTTTTATATGAGTATTTGCAAAAAAACACAAGGTATATCAGCATACAATTAGGAATTGGAGGATGGCAGCCGTTTGATGCTGACTACGTAGGAAAAAAAGGTTATGGTGATTGTAAAGCACTCTCAAACTATATGTTTAGTATATTAAAGGAAGCCGGCATTCGCTCTGAATATACTGAAATAGTGGCAGGAGAGAACGCGAATTATATGACAGATGACTTTCCCTCAAACCAGTTCAATCATGTTATCCTATTTGTACCCCTGGCAAAAGATACAGTTTGGCTTGAATGTACCAGTCAAACGCTACCTGCCGGTTACTTAAGTGGGTTTACTGCTGATAGATTTGCTTTTGCAATTGATGAAAATGGCAGTTCACTTGTTCGCACACCTAAATATGGCCTGAAAGATAATATTGAAATCAGAAAATTAAATGCCACTCTAAGTGATGATGCTTCCTTGAAAATAGAGACAAATACAACATACAAAGGATTAGAGCAGGATAATGTTCACAATATGATCAATTATCTTTCAAAAGACAAAGTGAAAGAATATTTACAGAAACGACTTAACCTGGCAACTTATGATGTCGATAAATTCGAATACAACGAAATCAAATCAACAATTCCGGTAGTTCAGGAAAAACTAGATCTGAATGTGAGCAATTACGCGACAATAACGGGAAAGCGCTTATTCATCATTCCAAACATAATGAGCAGATCCGATTTAAAGTTAAATGCAGACGATGAAAGAAAATATGATATTGTTCTTCATGATGAATATAAACACATTGACACCGTGGAAATTGATATTCCAAAAGGATACGAACCCGAATCAATTCCTCAGCCGGTTACGATTGAAACAAAATTTGGAAAATATTTAAACAGCGTAAAACTGAGTGACAATAAAATTCTATATTATCGCACCAGGGAGCAATACAGCGGAACTTTTCCTGCTAAGGATTATCCTGATCTCGTAAATTACTATGATGCTATCTATAAAGCTGATCGTAATAAAATTGTCCTCATAAAAAAAGAAACGAATTAATTATTCTTACTGGTATCGTTTTCTAGATGCAACCGGTGAAAGATGCGATGAAGTCCCGGTGCAAAAATATATCCCATGGCGCCAACAAAAATTATCCCGCTGAATAAAGCATAAAGAGAAGAAAATATTTTTCCGGCACTTGTAAAGCCTGAAGTTACTATAGGACCCATTCCACTCAGGATCATTGAAGCATTGTGAAAGGAATCCAGCCATTCGGTAAAGGGACGGGTTGAGCAATGGTACCCGACAGTCCCTATCAATAACATAATACCAAGAATCCCTGAAGTGCGAATCATGTTACCAGCTATTCTTTTATAAAAAACCGTTCTGGGGGCAAGTGGCTCTGTTTTCTTTTCATACATGGTAATAAAATATTTCAGTTGTTTATTTGCAGGTGTTTGAAAACTTATCATCAATCACTCTTTTGATGGTCACTTGTTCATCAGCCCTTTCTTCACTCAATAAATTTTTTACAAAAAATAAATAGGCATACCCACGGCAATAGTCAACCAATGGCCACGTTCCAAATAATCCGGGGCTTGAAACGGCTGTAGCCTTTCCATCTTTTTCTTCTACTACCCATGCACCTAAAGCATAGTTATAACCTTGTGCAGGTTTGGGAGCATATTTAATTTGTCCTGGTTTTGTTTGTACCTGCAACATTTCATTCACCGCATTTTCACTTAGAATTCTTTTGCCCTGGTAAATTCCTCTATTCATGAGCATCACCAAAAAATGCATGTAATCATCAGGGCTGGATAGTGCTCCACCCGAAGGATTGACGGCACTTCCATCAAGAGTAGTGAAAGTTGTTCGTTTCATACCCAATGGGACAAATAATCGCTGTCTTGCCAACAAGTCAAATCTTTTCTTGCTGATAATCTCCAAAATCCTGGCCGCAATGTTTAATCCTATATCGCTGTAACGAAATTCTTCTCCAGGATTTGCCTGTATATCTTTTGCTGCAAATGAATTTACTTCATCTTCCAAAGAATTAAATTTTTTACGTTCAAACAATTTCAGAAGAGTGATCGGTTCTGAACGAATACCTGTCATGTGGGAAAGACAAGTGCGAATGGTGATGTAATTCTTGCCATATTTTTCAAACTCAGGGAGCCATTTCGTGATCTTGTCATCCAATGAAAGTTTACCTTCATCTGCAAAAATCATTACTAAAGCTGCTGTTAACCATTTACTGCAACTTGCAATCGGGGCCTGGGTTTTGCTATTAAAATCACCAAATTCTTTTTTATAAACCAGTGTGTCGTCTTTTTTCCATAGCATCACAACAAAATCTTTTCCCAGTATTTTTTGATTTTGTTGAAGAATATTATCAAGACCGCTGAAACTTTGTTGAGCAAAAACCGGCTGTAATAATAACAGGAAAGATAAAAAACTTATGACGTTGATGCAGAAGAAAGAGCTTTTATATGCCATTGTTACGGGACTTTTGGCTTGGATTATGATTTGCAAACATGGTTTAAAGTTATTGGAATTTTATGTTACCCGTTGGCTTATTGCAAACAGATGAAACCGTGGCGCTAAAGTCAGGGAATATAAAACTGACAAACCCAAACGAACTTATATGAATCTTGGAAATTTTACCATAAAAGCAGCTGAAGCGTTTCAGCAATCGCAGCAATTAGCTTTTAATTTGAATAACCCAAACATCGAAACGGAACACATTTTAAAGGCCTTGCTGGAGCAGGAAGATTCTGCTGTGGAATATTTATTAAAGAAAAATAATGTTACCCTCAATCTTGTTCAGACCAAACTGGATGAGATGATCAATAAATTACCGAAGACAAATAGTGATGCAGCGCAATCAATCAGTCGCGATGCAAATAACGTTGTGCTGCGTGCAGGCGCTGCCTTAAAAACTTTTGGTGATGAATTTATAACTCCCGAACATTTATTGCTTGCCATTGTGCAGGGTAACGATGCATCCGCTAAATTATTAAAAGACGCAGGTCTTACCGAAAAAGGCCTGATCGCGGCCGTAAAAGAACTGAGAAAAGGAGAAACTGTTACCTCCCAAACACAGACGCAGGAATTTAATTCATTGAATAAGTTTGCAAAAAATTTAAATGAGTTAGCAAGACAGGGAAAGCTTGATCCTGTGATCGGCCGTGATGAAGAAATTCGAAGAACCTTACATATACTTTCCCGGAGAACAAAAAATAATCCGATTTTAGTCGGTGAACCGGGTGTCGGAAAAACGGCTATTGTAGAAGGTCTTGCGATGCGTATAGTCAATGGAGATGTGCCGGAAAACCTTAGATCAAAAATCATTTATGCCTTAGACATGGGCCAGCTGATTGCCGGTGCAAAATATAAAGGTGAGTTCGAGGAAAGATTAAAGGCGGTAATAAAAGAAGTGGCTACCAGCGAAGGTGAGATCATTCTTTTCATTGACGAAATACATACATTAGTTGGAGCCGGTGGAGGTGAAGGTGCGATGGATGCTGCCAATATTTTAAAACCTGCATTGGCCCGCGGTGAGTTAAGAGCCATTGGTGCGACCACCCTGAATGAGTATCAAAAATATTTCGAAAAGGATAAAGCTCTCGAACGCCGTTTTCAAAAAGTAATGATCGACGAGCCTTCTGTTGAGGATGCAATTTCCATTTTGCGTGGATTGAAAGACAGGTATGAAACTCACCATCATGTGCGGATCAAGGACGAAGCAATTATTGCCGCAGTAGAATTATCTAATCGTTATATCACCGATCGTTTTTTACCTGATAAGGCTATTGATCTTATTGACGAAAGTGCTGCAAAACTTCGCCTCGAAATGAACAGCATGCCTGAAGAATTGGATAAGCTTGAAAGACAAATACGTCAACTTGAAATTGAAAGAGAGGCGATCAAGAGAGAAAATGATAACGAGAAGTTAAAAGAATTGAATACTGAAATTGCAAATCTTTCAGTAGAAAGAGATACGTTCAAAGCGAAGTGGAAAGAAGAAAAAGAGATTGTAGAAAAAGTACAAAATGCAAAGGCAGAGATCGAAAGCTTGAAATTACAGGCCGAACAGGCCGAACGTAATGGTGATTATGGCAAGGTTGCTGAAATCCGTTATGGAAAAATAAAAGAACAGGAAAAAAGAATAACAGAGTACAGTAACCAGCTTGAGGCCATTAACGAAAAACGTTTGTTGAAAGAGGAAGTCGATGCTGAGGATATTGCAGAAAACGTTGCAAGGGCTACAGGAATTCCGGTTTCGAGAATGATGCAAAGTGAAAAAGAAAAACTGCTTGATCTTGAAAAGCATTTACATGAGAGGGTAATAGGGCAGGACGAAGCCATTACTGCAGTGGCAGATGCAATTCGTCGCAGTCGTGCAGGGCTACATGATCCCAAAAAACCGATCGGTTCATTTATTTTCCTGGGTACTACAGGTGTCGGAAAGACTGAATTGGCAAAGGCTCTTGCTGAATATTTATTTGATGATGAAAGCATGATGACCCGTATTGATATGAGCGAGTACCAGGAAAAGCATGCAGTTAGCCGTTTAGTAGGTGCTCCTCCGGGCTATGTAGGTTATGACGAAGGCGGTCAATTAACAGAAGCAGTTCGCCGCAAGCCTTATAGCGTAGTTCTGCTGGATGAGATTGAAAAAGCTCATCCTGATGTTTGGAATATTTTGCTGCAGGTGCTTGATGATGGGAGGCTAACCGATAATAAAGGAAGGGTTGTTAATTTCAGAAACACTATCATTATAATGACAAGCAACCTCGGCAGCCTGATCATCCAGGAAAATTTTGAAAATATTAATGAACGAAACAAGGAAGAAATTGTTAATAGAACAAGACTGGAGGTAATGAATTTGCTTCGTCAAACCATTCGTCCGGAATTCTTAAACAGGGTAGATGAGATCATTTTATTCCAGCCCCTGCTTAAAAATGAGATCAGGGAGATCGTGAACATACAATTAAATAGCCTGAAACGGCTTGTGGCTCAAAGTGGTATTCAATTGGAATTTAGTGATTACGCCCTGGATTTTTTGACAGAGCAAGGCTTTGATCCTCAATTCGGTGCAAGACCATTAAAGCGGCTCATACAAAAAGAAATCGTAAATCAACTTAGCAGGCGTATCTTGGCGGGAGAAATTGATAAATCTCAACCTGTATTAGTTGATGTTTTTGACAATACAGTCGTATTTAGAAACGAAGTGGCTCAGAAAAGTTCTTTAAAGGAGAAAACAAGAAAAGCGACTTCATAAAGTCCCGCCTTTGGCGGAAAGGAGTAGTTAACTATGGCATTTAAAAAAGAAATTGAAATAATCATTGAACCAAGGGATGTATTTGTTGGCGATGAAGATGCACCCGTAACTCTTATGGAATTTGGCGAGTATGAAAATGAAGCCTGTGCCAAAGCAAATGAAGTTGTAAAACAGTTGCTGGAAGAATATGATGGAAAATTAAAATTCAATTTCCGTCATTTCCCACAAACACGTATACATCAACGAAGTCTGAAGGCCAGTGAAGCTGCTGTGGCTGCTGTTCAGGGCGGCAAGTTTTGGGAAATGCATAATATTTTATTTCAAAACCGTCGCCAGTTAGGCACTGTTAGTTTAAAACTGCATTCAAGAGAAGCAGGCATCAGTAATAAAAAATTTTTAGAAGACCTGGTAAATGGAAAATATGGTTGGCAGGTACAGGATGATCTCAAGGAAGGTCTTGATCGGGGAGTAAAGGAAGTACCCGCTTTTTTTATCAACGATGAACCTTTCGTGGGAAAGCCAAGCTTTGAAAATTTAAGTAAAGTTATTGCCACCGCTTTGAAGAAAGCGAAACGTAAGACGCCAGAAAAGAAGAGAGCCTAAAAAAAATCACTGAAATATGCGATCCCGCCCCAGGCGGGATTTTTTATTGTCATTAAAATAAGATTCCCGGAAAGAATTCCGGGAACTAATTGATGCGAAATATAATTGACATTTAAAACTAATTCTAAGTGCATATCAGTTACAAAAAAATAGACTAATCAGATTTATTCGTAGTTAAAAAGCTATTCTTACTGGATGAACATTGAGAAGGTATTTCTATAAACAGGGGAATTTACTGTCAGCTTTGCGCCAATGTTTGATTGACTGAAAATGTTTGTAAGAAGGATTATCTTTTTTGTTTGAGATATTTACTAATAATGCAGTTTAAATTCCACTCTTTGATTTTTACCGGTGGCAGCATCTATAAATAGGACGTCCCGGTAACGCTCAAAGCCGGGAATGGCTTGACATTTATCACTGGCAGACTCAGTGGAATAAAATCTACATTATTTCACTTAGAAGTTGCGCTACAGTCAGCTTCTCAGTGTAAGTTTAAAATTGTTAACCCTGATTGATCATTTTGGAGTATATATTGCAATCTTTATATTCTTCGTGTTACAATGCAAAAAACTATTTTACTATTAGGCTTGCTGTTGCTTATTGGTCCTGCCTGGGCTCAAAATGATTCAACCATAAATAAAGTTGATAGTTTTCTGCTTCACCAAAAAGGTTTGCTTGGGAAGTTGGCAAAGAACCTTGTGGCTAATAAACCTTTACCCGCAAGCACTCCTGTTCGTAATGATCTGTTATTTAAAATATATACAGGAAAGATCATCAGGAATATCATGATCAGGCGTCTTGATTTCGGAATTCCAATTACAGATACAAGCAAACACTTCAAAAACACACTCACTAAACTGGCCAATGATTTTCATCACAAAACAAAAGAACAAGTAATAAGAAACAATCTGTTTTTTAGAACAGGCGATAAATTTATACCTGATCTTGTTGCAGACAATGAACGTCATTTGCGTGATCAGCCATATTTGCAGGATGCAAAAATCACAATAGTAAATCTTGGTAATGATTCTGTAGACATTATAATTCTGACAAAAGATGTTTTGTCAATCGGGGGCTCGTACAGAATGTATACTGCCACCAAAATGAGTCTTGCTATTTCTGAAGATAATCTTGCCGGGACAGGACATGAACTTCTCCTGCGAAGTTTTTTTGACAATCTACGTAATCCGAAATTCGGAGATGGTGCTGAGTATAGAGCCAGGAACCTTGCTGGTTCATTTATTGATTGGAATGCAGGTTATCTTTCATTTAATAAAAATTTTACTACCGGTTCTGAGAATGAAGAGATGGTCTATACAGGTTTTGAAAGACCTTTAGTTAATCCATATATCCGGTTTATTTATGCGGCTAATGCTACCTGGCATATAACACATGATGTTTACAAAACAGATACTTTGTATGAAACGAACAATCGCTACCACTATTATAATTACGACGGATGGATAGGATGGAATACAAGCGCCTTCAAATTTTCCTCTGAAGTAAATAAAGATAACAGGATGCGTACACTTATAGGCATTCGATATCTTCAACAAAATTTTAGCAAGGTACCCACAAAATATGAAGGTCAATATTATTATCAATATGCAAATATTGAGGCAATATTAGCCTCTGTTACTGTGTTTCGCCAGGATTTTTATAAGGCTCAGTATGTTTATGGTTTTGGGTTGAATGAAGATATTCCTGAAGGAGCTGATCTTTCATTAACGACAGGATGGACAAAGAAATCCGGAATTGACCGGCCTTATATTGGTATAGACCTCGAGAGATATTTTTTTTCAGCCAGAGAAAGTTATTTCAATTACACTCTAAAGGCTGACGGTTATCTGAATCATAAGAAAATCGAGGATGTAAATCTTTTATTCAACCTTAATTATTTTAGTCGTCTTTTGCGTTTTGGCAGAAGATGGCAACAGAGAACTTTTATTACTACCAGTGTAGCTCGCCAGGTGAACCGGCGGTTAAATGAGCCGCTTCTCCTCGAAAGTGATTTTGGTGTGCGTGAATGGAGAGCCGATAGTTTGATAGCCGGTGATACCCGCATTACATTAAAAACAGAATCTGCTTTTTTTACGCCATGGAATCTTGCAAATTTCCGCTTTGCTCCCTTTGTATTTGCAAACCTTTGCTGGTTTACTCCCCTGAACAGGCAATTTCCACACAACAATTGGTATAACAGTGTTGGTGGTGGAGTCAGAACAAGAAATGAAAGTCTGATCTTTCAGACTATGGAAATCAGAGTTTATTATTTTCCACAAGCCAATTTTTTAAGGGAGCACTGGCGGACCGAATTCAATACAGATATCCGTTTCAGATTTAACCGCCAATTTGAAAAAAAACCTGATTTTGTTAGTATAAATGTGATGTGATCACCTGGAAAAAAAAATCTCAGCACCCTTATTCTTCTTTGCCAGCAAAAGATCCCTGATAATAATCACCAACTAATTTTTTTTAATTTATGCAATGGAATATCCAATTCATATTGAAGAAGGGAGGTACTGGCACATGCACTTCCCAGGCCGATAGAACGGCCATCCACTAACACACATTCAATACCTGCCCCGGTGCAACAGTATGCAGTCAATACACCTGATATTCCTCCGCCAATAATAACGGCCTGGCATTTTATATTTTCTAAAAGTTTAGAGTATTGATAAGGAAGGCCGGTTTTAATAAGCCAATAAGGATACCCTTCAATTAATTCCATGTTCCTTTATAAGATAAGATTATGCCATTCGCAATATTTTTGTAAATAAAATAAGTCTTAAAAAGTTTATCATAGATGATCCGCTTTACAGCTATAATGAAAAAATTTGAAAAGCAGGGAGAAAAAACCGGGTGGACCTATATTGAAGTGTTCCCGGACCTGGCTGAAAAATTGAAGCCTGGCAATCGCAAGGAATTTAAGGTAAAAGGAAAACTGGACAATCACTCTATTAACCGGGTGTCGTTACTCCCGATAGGAGGTGGGATGTTTATTATGCCAATCAATGCAGCCATGCGAAAAATAATTGGTAAAAGACATGGAGCAATGGTGAAACTGCAATTGGTTGAAGATAAAACCGAGTTTGTATTTAATAAAGACTTTATAGAATGTCTCACAGATGAACCGAATGCTTTTGAGTTTTTTAAAACCTTACCAGGCTCACATCAACGATATTTCAGTAAATGGATCGAATCAGCAAAGACAGAACCGACGAAAGCAAAAAGAATTGCCCAGGCTATAAATGGGCTTGCAAAAAGGCAAGGCTATCCGGAAATGATGCGGGCATTAAAAAATGAAAGGGACAAATGGAAATAATCTTCTAACCGACTCTTGTTATTTCCTGGTTGTTTTTTAAATGAATTGACGATGCATTAAACAATACTGGCATAGTTTTGCTGGGAATGTCCTCATATTTTGAGCCCTGCACGGAGTTTTCGATTCTAACTAAATAAAGACGTATGCATCTTGTTTTAGAAGATGCTGATAGCAATGACCGGGTTGAATGTCATCATTGCCATTGGCAGGGCACTGTAAAGGATTTAGAAAAAGGCGAGTATTTTTTCTTGAGCAATATTACTGAAGTGTTTTGCCCGCAATGCAGCAAATATTTAGGATTTATTCAGCATGATTCTTCAACTGATGAAGATGGCTCAAAGAAATAGCTATGCGTATTGTTCTTCTTGCCGTTTTACAGCAACAACCAGGTACCAGCAAAGAGTAAGTATCAGTAAGTCGTTGTCATTATTGGTATAGCTCTTTGAAATTTCCGGCAATTCACATACAATGAGTATATCGCCATCTTTATAAATAGCTGCTTTGACCGGATCGACATTTTGAAGAATATAATTAAACGATTCGCCTGATATTTCAATATTACCCTGGCTAATCTGGCCGCCTTCATGGCTTATTTGACCTATCCTGATTCCATATTCATTTCGTAAAACAGTACGGTTACGGATAAAACCTTCCCTTCCAAATAAAAAAACCCTTTTTTCATCGCGTGTTGAAATTCTTATTGTCCCGGAAGTTGGATGATGCGTAAGAGTGAGTAGTTTTTCCTTTCCCGTTCTGAGTTCATTGACCTTTTGTTGTGAGTCATTATTTATTGAAAACCATTTCATATATCAAACAGTGGGGAACCCATTAAAATTATCGGATAACAACAAATTATCCGATGATGGTATTTTAGTTAACCTAAATTTAATATTGAAGATGCCTTTGTGGATAAACTGTTATTAACTAAAAAAATTCTGTAAATTTTTTTATGACAAAAGAAAATGAATTCCTTTTAAAAGCTATTGAACTATCGCGGAAGGGAATGCAGCATGGAAGTGGCGGTCCATTTGGTTTGTGATCGTAAAAAATGCAGAAATTATAGGAGAGGGATGTAATGTGGTGGATCGTGAGACGTGAGATGTCCCCGTCTCACGGCTTCTGCTGCAAACGCTGGATGACAAAATAACTAATGATGATCAAAAGAATGATGATAACTACGGCAAGATAAAGCCAGGAGTATTCTTTCAAATGAATTTTCGGCCTTGACCTTCTTTTGTTCTGTAGCTTGGTTTTTAAATTCCTGTTCAGCTGATCGACAACAAATTTCAGGCTTTCCTTATTCTTAAATTGTTCCAGGCCTTCTGCCGCATCTCCGGCAAAGTCGTTTTCCAATAATTTTTTTTCAATTTCATGTTTTTTTTCTGCAGATAGTTTATCCTGGAGGTAAAGCAATAAAGTTTCCTGGTCAATTTCCGGTGAAAGATGAGATAATATGTCCTTTAAATTTTCAGACACGAAATCGTTTTTTAAAGTAAAAAAAGGATGGTTTTGACTTTTTACTTTTTACTTTGACTTTTTAATTTCTTTTCGATCAACAATTTCAAATTTCTTTTTCCATTTTGAATATAACTTTTTACCTGCATCATCGTAAAGCCTGTGGTTACGCTGACCTCCTGGTAGCTCTTTTTTTGAAGATAAAACAAATTTACACATCGCCGTTGTTCTTCAGATAACTCTTCAAGGGCTTCCGACATCAGCTCCATTGTCTGATCATTTTGTAAAAGGCTTTGTGTACCAGGTTCCTCTTCAACTGCTAACAGATGCCGTTCTGTCAATTCAACTGAAGCCTTTCCATGCCTGTCCCGCAATTTCATCAGGCAATGATTTTTTGCCACCATATACAGCCACGATTTAAAATAATCAACCCTGTATTTTTTAAGCTCAGTAATTACTTTCAGGAAAATTTGTTGTACGCTATCCTTTGTTTCTTCTTCATTTTTTAAATACTTCATACAAACACCGAGCAGGAGTAATGTATATCTCGGCAACAGTATCCCCAACCATTCTGCATTGTGATCAGCATAAAAATTTTCGAGCAGTTCCTGGTCGCTGGTATGTTTATGTTTTTCCGTGTTCACAAATGGAAATTACCTATTTGTTTCCTGTAAGATGCAAATGAAATTATTTTTCACAAGCCTTTAATCTGAAAGAAGCTAAACCAATGCAAAGGATAATTTCGGGAAGACCTTTATTGGGAAATAATTTAAATACTTTACTCCGTGTATCTCTGAAATTCTTTCTGTGTCTCAGTGGTAAAAATCAACCACGAAGGCTGGGGGAAAAGCAAAAAAAAATATTCAAAACAGTTCTTTTATCCACTTAAAAACTAATGTATCCCAGCCAAGCATTTTAAACGCAGTGTAAAACAAAACAATTGCAAATATTTTTTTAACCGTTTCCTGCGAAAGAGATAAAGCGAGCTTACTGCCCACCCATCCGCCAATTACAAACGCCGCACACATAATGGCAATTACTTTTAAATCGATAAAACCTTTATTATAATAATTGATTACGGCTAATATTCCGACAGGAAGTAATAAAAGACCTAACGAAGTTCCCTGTGCTGCCTGTTGTGAAAATCCAAGAAAAAAAACTAAAGCAGGTACGATAATAATTCCCCCACCAACGCCGACCATTCCACTTAATGTTCCGGCGGCCAATCCAACAAGGACAAGCACTAAAATTGTTTCAGCATTCATTTTTACCTGCTTATTTTTTTTCACAAAATTATTTTTCAAAACTTTTCTCATAAAACCTGATCGCTTCTTCTATGATTTTCAATGCAGCGGCCTTATCCTGGAAATTATCTATTTCTACTTTTTTATTTTCAAGCACTTTGTATTGTTCAAAATAATTCTTTAGTTCAGCTAAGAAATGCTGCGGCAGTTCCTCCACATTTCTAAAATGATTCACTGATGGATCTTTGGCAGCTACCGCAATGATCTTATCATCCAATGCTCCCTGGTCGATCATTTGCATATTGCCAATCACGGTAGCTTCTACCAGGCAAAGCGGTTGAAGCGATTGAGAACAAAGCACAAGAATATCAAGGGGATCATTATCCATTCCCAGTGTTTGTGGAATGAACCCATAATTGACAGGATAATGGAAGGAAGAATAAATAACCCTGTCGAGCTTTAATAATCCTGTTGTCTTATCGACTTCATATTTCGATCTCGAGCCTTCCGGAATTTCTATAATGGCATTGACGATCCGGGGTGCGCCTTCACCATAAGAAACTCCATGCCAGGGGTGATGAACTGTTAGCATAAAAAAAAAATTAAAGTTTACTACCCTTTGCACGATTAAAAAGTAGTGAAAATGAATCAAGATTCTTTTGACTATGTGTTTTCTATGTTTCTATTGTTCTATGTGGTAAATTCTCCTCACCACATAGTTATACAATACATTCAATCGCACAACGGGTTAAAGTTTACTGTCAAATTTTACTATTGACTAATGACTATAGACTCACGACTATTTCTTCGGCTTATAATATAGTACATCCACTTTCTCCGTTGTAATTAATCCGCCACGGCCGCATTTTTCAAAAAGCTCATTCACAACCGGAAGAAATGAATCAATTTTTTCATCACTATCAACAATTTCAATTACAACAGGAAGGTCTTCTGATAATTCAATTAATCTTGCTACATGAATACGGCTGCTTGCACCATATGACATGATGCCTTTTAACACTGTGCCACCGGCAAGCCCTCTTTCTTTCGCAGCCAGTAAAACCGCTTCATATAAAAGCTGGTGCCCAATTTTATCGATCTCACCAACAAAAATCCGCAAAAGCTTAGACCGTCCCTGTAGTTCCATATTATAAAAGTTTCATTAAAGCGATACCGGCAAATACTGCTGCAATGCCCAATACAACACTAGCCATGACATAAATTATAAAATATAAATTATCTCCGCTTCGTAACAAGCTCATGTTTTCAAATGCAAACGTAGAAAAGGTGGTGTATCCGCCACAAAAGCCAGTGATCAATAATAATCTAATTTGAGAACTTAAAAACGAAGTTTTTTCAGATGCTGCGTAAATAATTCCGATCAAAAAACAGCCAATAAGATTTACAGTAAAAGTGCCCCAGGGAAAAGGATGCGGATAAGTTTCATTAAACCATTTCTGGCAAAGATACCGGGCAATACTACCAGCACCACCTCCAATTCCTATTAATAAAAAATTTCTTATCATTTATGAATGGTATCAATCCTGGTTTGCTGCTTGTAATTAGTTGTATCCATATCGTGTTCAAAAAGATATTTCAGGTCAACCAGCCATTGACCATTCTTCTTCACAATTCTCAATGTGTCTTTATCGTTCCTGTACGAATTTGCAAAAATGGTGATGGTAGTTGAATCATTGACTTGCATTGTATCATAAAAGCGGAGAGAAGCGTTTTTTAAACTATCTTTTTTAACGGCATCCAATTTTTGATAGCTTCTTTCTGTAACATTCAGGTAACCGATGTTGGTTGAGTCCCGGAGCATATAGCCGGAAGCATCCTTGTAATTACCTTTCAAAGCTGCATCGAGGAAATTCCGGGCAGCATCCAAATCGCTATCTGATTTAGCTGCGACCTGTTTGTCTGAATTATTACATGCGGTTATTACAAAAAGAAGAAAAGAAAAAATAGCAATTGGTTTCATGGTTGCAAAGTAATGAAAAAACCGTTGTTGAATTTTAATGAATAATTTTCGTAGTGTCTCAATTTGAAGATAAAATACCACATAGCCACAGTAGAACACAATAGACACCACATAGATTCTATGTGAAATCTATGTTTTCTTTATGCGTTTCAAGAATTGAAATGAATACAATCGCAATCTCAACCAGTTATTTTTCCTTCCGA
>Ga0207106_1049_pt1 | contig 25219 bp, 20 predicted proteins | sample Alteio_BWMinHeat_78_FD_153535 | JGI IMG/M metagenome (GOLD analysis project Ga0207106, IMG submission 153535) | Enriched cells from forest soil in Barre Woods Harvard Forest LTER site, Petersham, Massachusetts, United States -... | ecosystem: Environmental > Terrestrial > Soil > Temperate forest >...
AACAAAGGAATGTTTTATGTTGAAGATGATGGCGAGATACAGGCTGAGATGATCTATCATATGACTTCTCCTGATAAAATGGTGATTGAACATACAGAAGTAAATGATGAACTGCGTGGACAGAATGTGGGTTACCAATTAGTGCATACCGCCGTTGAATATGCAAGACAACACAATATAAAAATCACCGTATGGTGTCCTTTTGCTAAGAAAGTATTTGATAAAAGAACAGACTGGAGAGATGTTTTGGATAAATAACAGGGTTTTGGATATTATTTCGCAAACGCATGGAATCATGTAAAAACCTGTGTCTTTAAAAATTGAAATATTGAATAAAAAAACCCGAAGGGTTTTAATGTTATTAGCCTCCGATGTCATCGGAGGTTTGCAAGAAATAAGATGGAACAACCCTGAAAGGGTTGACTGTCCCTGGTCAATCTTCAGCCTCACCTCAGGCGGGGTTGTTTGATACGTTTTGTTTTTTTCCCCGTGAGTGTAACTCACGGTTATTAGGGTTAAAGTCTTTCGGACTTTTCATGTTATTGTGATAAATTTTTTGCAAATAAAGCACACATCATATTCATAATTCATACTACATATTCACGTTAAATAATTTTATGAGCCAAACTGTATTACTACTATAAGACTGTTCTTGCGTCGCACTCTTCAACGTTCATAACACTATTGAGCAAAAAAGAATATCACTATTATTTTGCAGTTTCTGCAATCTGATCCGAATATTTCTTATACAACATTTTACTTATCCCAAGGGTATTTCCTTTCGGATTCGTTGAAAACTTTTTACTACCCTCAGCCCATTTTTCTTCAAAATCTTTTATACTGACAGAAAATTCTTTTTCATCAAATGGTTTATTATTTTTTACGTCAGCAATTACCTCTTCAATAAACATTTTCCATCTTTCACCATAATAAGTTCTCATTAACCCCGCCCATGAGCGATTGGCATAGTCAACCAGTTGCCTGCCTGGCTGTCCCCAAACCGTTACAATTTTCTTTGCATCCTGCTCATAATATTTCCTTTCTGCCGCTGTAGTACCCAGCGCCATCGAATTTGTTATCCAGTTTCCGATCAGGCTATTTTTATTTGAACCCAGGATCGTATCTATATCATTCACCAGGCTGATCATTTCCCTTCCTTTCATCTTTAATTGAGAAATATCTTTTTTCTCATAAGCTTCTGTAAATTCATCCCGCACATTTTTAAAATAATTACCCAGCACCTGTTTGACCACGTTCACCAGGTCAAATTGATATACATCCGTGACCGGTTGCTGTACCTGGTTCATCAAATTCCATGCTTTCAGCAATTCACGATTATCGTATTTAATGGCCGGATTTGTTGTCCAGCTTTGAAAATCTTTGAGAACAGGTCTCGAGTTGGTAAGTGTTGCCCTGCCCACACCCGCACGCTCGGCATAAGTTGTATTCAGTAAAATATTCCAGGCCTTCAATACATTTTCATCTGCCTTCCCGTATCTGCGTGCCGCCCAATCACTCACCCAGTGATCAACATCAACCTTGCCATCGCTCCATGCTTTTTCAAAAACATATTCATATGCTATCGGGTTAATTCCAAAACCTTCAAGTGTAGAACCAATGCCCCACATATTACTGCCACCATTTTGAAAACTGTTTTCCATTCTTACTTCCACTTCTTTCAGATCTCCACTCATCATTGTGTTGCCTCCAAAATTTCCAAGATAACACCACAAATAAGGCTGACCATAAAATGATTCGGTGGTTTTCCAAACTTCGGTATTATCACAGAAATAATCCAGCAATATCAATTTATCCTGTGGCACGGCCCGCAAATAAGCTTTTATTCTTTCATTAGTCCAATTTTTATTATAATAAAATATCCATGTCATCTGCAGCCATTGCGCCTTTTCATCAACAGTTTTCATGGATGTGTAAATTATTTTGGCAACATTGGCAAGATAGTCCGGTTCCCAGCTGGGCGGCGTCACTTCATTAAAAGGATCGGTGCCATAAATATGATCAGTACCGAATAATTTTGTTTGTTCTTCTAAAAAAGTTTTTTGAATCGGGTCAAATAATGAATCAAAAGGATCTAAAAAATAACTTTGATATTCCTTATCAAAATTGCCCCATTCTCCTAATGAAGTAATTTTTGCGTTCGGATATTTTGTTTTCAACATCTCAGGCACATGGCCGGCAAATGCGGGAAGCACGGGTTTCATATTGAATTCACGTTCCCTCTTCACAATCTTCTTTTCCAATTCAACCTGTTCATTCAGCCAGGACATGGGCAACGGTCCCTCCCAATGATCAATATTAGCCATGCGGTGCCACGGTAAATAAGCAGGCCCCGTAAAAAAATTTCTGATCTCCCGGTCGCTCAATCCAAATTTTTTCCAAACCTCATACCATACATATTCTTCACCTGTTATTGCCAGCGGCATATTAATTCCATTCAATGCCATCCAGTCAATAAACCGTTCCCATTCTTTCCAGGTCCACCATGGCATGGTATAACCAAAAGTGCAATAATTAAGCATGAACCGGTTTCCGCATCTTGCTTCATGATGCAGTGGCTGCGGGACTACAGGCATTGTTGAAGGCAGAAAAATTTTATCATTACTGTACCACGAAACAGAAGTGCGACAAAAATATTTAAGATAATAATTCAACCCCACCGCCATTGAATTGGCATTGTTGCCGCTAATGATAAGTTTGTTATTGTTCCATTTCAATTCAAACTCATCCCTTTCCGTTGCCGGCAGAACAGAAAAAATAATTTTATCGGCAAAAGCCGGCACAATCCTTTTTGCCAGCAATTTTACTGCATCGATATCATTGGAACGGGCAGCTAAATGAATTAAAAATAAAAGCAGTGCGGTCAGAAAATATTTCTTCATGTGCTAATCGTTAAAGCGTCCGAAAGTACAAATTTATAAAGCAAAGAATCTATCTTTAAATTACAATCATCTCATCACTCTTAATCACAGGTAATGAAAACTATCTTCTTTTTTTTGCTAACAATTTTATTTTTCGATGGTTCATTTGCGCAAAAAACAGAAAAATACATTTTATTAAAGCCTGATCGTATGTTTGATGGCGGCCAAATGCATACCAGTTGGGTTGTATTCATAAAAAATAATAAAATCGAAGAAGTGGGTGATATGAAATTCAAATTACCTGCCGGTACAGAGATCATTGAATTAAAAGGCTGTACTCTTCTGCCCGGGTTGATCGAAGGACATTCACATTTATTTCTTCATCCTTATAATGAAACAAGCTGGGATGACCAGGTATTAAAAGAATCAAGAGCTGAACGAACAGCAAGAGCTGTTGAACATGCAAAAGCTACACTGATGGCTGGTTTTACTACTGTTCGCGACCTCGGAACTGAAGGCTCTATGTATGACGATGTGGGATTAAAGATCGCTATTGAAAAAAACGTTGTACAGGGACCAAGAATTATCTGTGCAACGCGAGCGATTGTAGCCAGGGGAACGTATGGACCAAGATCTGAATCACCGGATGTCATATTACCACAAGGTGCTGCAGAGGTTGGCAATGTTGATGAAATGATGAATGAAGTAAGAACGCAAATAAGCAAAGGTGCTGATGTAATTAAGATCTATGCCGATTATCGCAATGGCCCAAATGGAGAAGCAAGACCAACTTTTACTGTTGAAGAAATTGCTGCAGCAGTGAAAATAGCAGGCAGTAGCGGCAGGCTTGTAACCGTACATGCAGTCACTGCAGAAGGAATGACGAGAGCAATCAATGCGGGTGTTGCATCGATTGAGCACGGCGATTATGGAACTGAAGAAGTTTTTAAACTGATGAAAGAAAAAGGAGTTGCTCTTTGTCCGACCCTTGCTGCCGGAGATGCTGTTGAACAATACAAAGGATGGAAAAAAGGGATCGACCCGGAGCCTGAGCGAATAACAGATAAGAAAAGAACTTTTCAATTAGCACTTAAAGCCGGAGTAACCATTTGCATGGGTGGTGACGTGGGTGTCTTTACTCATGGAGATAATGCAAGAGAGATGGAAATGATGGTAGAATATGGAATGAAGCCAATTGATGTGTTGAAGTCCGCTACTTCAATCAATGCCGATGTCTTTGGTTATGGAGATAAAATTGGCAGAATTAAAAAAGATCTTTTTGCAGATATCATTGCAGTCGACGGCGATCCTTCTGTTGATATAAAAAATATCAGGAAGATAAAATTAGTAATGAAGGATGGAGTTGTTTACAGAAATGATAAATAGAAATTAGTAAATTTTTTTTTAGAGTGTAGTCTATTAATTTGAAAGTGGTTTTCACGCAAAGAAACGCAACAAATACAGAAGAAACTTAGCGGACTTGCAAGCTTAGCGCCTTTGCGCGAAATGAAATTGAGGCATTATCTTTAGTGGTTGAAACAAAATTATATTTTCCTGATCCAATTTCTGCAACAACATAATTTCCTTCTTTGCCTGTAACTCTTACACCAGTTGCAGAACTTAAAGCAACATTGTTTTCCATCACTGATTCCACGGATGTCGCCGGAATATAAACAGTAGCAGAAGTGTTTACTGGAATTTCAATATCTAATTCAAGCTTGCTGCCATCAGTTTTCCAATGAGAGCTTACTATTCCGTAATAAGTTTTCAGATCAGCATTGGCAAAAGTTAAATTACCACCGGGATGTGGCTTTATTTGAATGTGTTTATATCCCGGCGCATCCGTGTATGTATCAATTCCCGCAACTACCCTATACATCCAGTCCCCAATAGCTCCGTATGAGTAATGATTGAAAGAATTCATCGACGGTGTTTCAAAACTGCTATCGGGTCTTATTCCATCCCATCGTTCCCAAATAGTAGTGGCGCCCATTTTAACGGGATATAACCAGGATGGATAAGTATCCTGCAATAATAATTTATATGCAATAGAATCGTACCCAAAACGTGTAAGCACATGACATAAATAAGGAGTGCCCAAAAAACCGGTTGTCAGATGATTGCCGTAGCTCTCTACATTATCTGCCAGTCTTAGTGCCGCCCCGCTTCTTTGTGATTCCGGAAGCATATCAAAATTTAATGCAAGCACATATGCTGTCTGTGTATTTGAAACGAGCCTTCCGTTGGGTGTAATGTACTCTTTTAGGAAAGCATCCCTGATATTTTGAAGCAATGAACTATAGGCTGAAACATCATCTTCTTTTCCTAAAACTTTTGCGGCATTGATAAGCAATTGCGTTGAGTGAGCATAAAAGCATTGGGCTATTAAATATTTATCTGTCACAGCAGACCTGCCATCATTGTCATCAAAAGGGCGATAAAATAACCAATCACCAAAATGAAAACCCGTGTTCCAAAGATCATTTTTACTCTGTCCTTTCATATACTCTACCCAGGCTTTCATACTGCTATATTGTTGCTCTAAAATTTTTTTATCTCCGTAGGCGAGATACATATTCCAGGGAATGATGGTACAAACATCTGCCCAACCGGTAGAACCACCCGCACCGGGCCCAAGCACATTAGGAATGACAAATGGAATACTGCCATTCGCCTCCTGGTCCGCTGTCACATCCTTTAACCATTTTGCAAAAAAATTATTTACGTTCATATTGAAAGAAGCCGTTCTTGAAAAAACCTGCGCATCACCCGTCCAGCCCAAACGTTCATCACGCTGCGGACAATCAGTCGGCACATCAAGAAAATTTCCTTTTTGTCCCCATTGAATATTATGCTGCAATTGATTGATGAGTGGATCAGAGCAAGTAAAACTTCCTGTTGGCTGCATGTTGGAGTATAAAGCCACAGCGGTAAAACTCTCAGGTTTTAGTTCACCCGGATAGCCCTCGACTTTTATATAACGAAATCCAAAAAAAGTAAAATGCGGTTCAAATATTTCTTCCGCTCCTCCTTTTAAAATATAAACTGCCTGCGCCTTTGCTGCCCGCAAATTTTCTGTATAAAAATTTCCTTCTTTGTCCAAAACTTCTGCATGAGAAATAGTGATCTTATCACCGGCATTTCCTTTGGCCTTTACCATTACCCAACCGACAAGGTTCTGACCAAAATCAATAACCTTTTCTCCTTTGGGTGTTGTAATTATTTTTAGTGGCTCAAATGTTTCATGTTTTTTTACCGGCTCATTTTGCGTAGCGACAAGAATTGAATTGTCATAATCTTTTACTGTAACACCACTCCAGTCATCATCATTGTAAGCTGTACTGCACCAACCGTTTTTTTCTTTGCTTGCGTCAATTATTTCACCATTGTATATTTCTGATGCAAGAATGCTTCCTGTTGAAGATTTCCATGATTCATCAGATAGAATTGACTTCTTACTTCCATCTGTATACACAATATCCAATTGAAATAATAAGGCAAGATATTTTCCCCATACATCTTTATTACCGTCCCATGCCAGGTAGCCTCTATACCATCCATTGCCAAGTGTTACACCAACTGCATTATTTCCCTTGTTCAAAAGATTTGTTACATCATATGTTTGATATTGTAAACGCTTATTGTAACTCGTCCAGCCAGGGGTTAAATAAGCATCACCGACTCGTTTACCATTCATATAAGCTTCATACATTCCATGAGAAGTGATGTAAACAATTGCAGATTGAATCTTTTTATCAGCCTTGAATTCCTTCCTGAATAAGGAACCAGGCCTGTTAATAGAATCCTCCGTAAATCCAATTTGTATCCATTTTGCTTTCCAATTGCCTGCGTTCAATAAGCCCATTTGCCAAAAAGCAGGTTTACTCCAGGCAGATGCATTGCCGGAATTGTTCCAAACTCTCACTTTCCAAAAATATTTTTCTCCGGAATGAAGCGGCGAACCTTTATATGTTACATGAACTGACGAATCCGAATTTACCTTACCACTGCTCCAAATATTCGATTTGCCCCTTGTCACTTTTATTTCATAGGCGGTTTGCGTTACGTTTCTTTTATCGGTTATAAGCTGCCAGCTAAATCGAGGCTGGGTTTCATCAATACCGGTTGGATTATTGAGATTTTCACAAAGCAGGTTTGTTACCTGCACTTGCGCTATCAAAAGCTGACAAATAAAATTCAATACGAAAGGAAAAACAATTTTCTTCATTAATCTTAGTATTACGTTGAATGGTTTATTTCTGTATTTGCGTAATATTTTAGTACGATCAGGTCAGAAGGCAAGGGATAGTCGTTCCAATGCTTATGAATAGCTAATGCAGCACCCAATGCAGAAGCCTGTGGGATCATTGCGGAATAAACTTCCATATCGGGCAGGGCTTTTGAAAGCAGTTGCATATAAATTGGGTTGTTTCCAAAACCTCCGTCAACAAATATCCTTTTGACATTTGTTTCATTCAGCACAAGTTTCGTGGATTTGATCTGTTGTTTTATAATACCGTACATTAACTGGTGATAAGCTTCTTCATAAGTTTTGAATTCACTCAAATCCGCTTCAGGAAAAGGAATTTGTTTAATTTTTCCGATTCTTTGTGCTTTATCCATTAACTCACGATTATATCCGACAGATTGATAACCGAGAGCTGCTTTATTGAAATGCGCAGCTAATCTCTTTACCTGTTGTTCATGTTCATACCCGGCAAATAATCTTGAGGCTTTGACGGGTTTACCCTCGTAAGAAAGATAACATAAACAATCCTTTTTCAATTCTTCGTCAGAAAGTTCTGAATGATTAAATGGATTCAGGCTGATACACCATGTGCCGGTTGAGATCAAAATAAATGGCTCCCGAAAAGAAAAAAGATAGGGAATCAAAGCTGCTGAAGAATCATGCAGGCCAATTCCTGCCAGGATGCCGTCATTGTCTTTCAATGTCTCAATTATTTTATCACCGGTATGAAGCGGACCAAACTTTTTATTTAATTCCTCTTTATAAACCCAATCATGATAATCATTCTTTTTAAAATCCCACAAATTTGTATGACACCCAACGCTTGAAATGTCTGCTGCCGGTTTTTGGGAAATGATCGAGCTTATGTATTGTGGTAAATGCATGGAATATTTTATTTGATCATAGATCCCCGGCTTTTCATATTTCAAACGATACAATTGCATTCCCGAATTTAAAGAACCCAGTACAGGCGAAGCCGTTTGCTTTGCAATCAACCTTTCTCCGCCGTATGTATTATAAAACTGCTTCTTTAAATTCTCAGGGTAAGGTTTTAAATAATTATACAAAGGAGTAACCGGGCTTAATTCTTCATTCACATGAACAAAGCTTGCACCATAGGCAGAAAAATTTACCGCTTTGATGACCATATCTTTTTTAGACAGGATTTGAGAAAATTTTTGCTCTACCCATTGTTTTAATTCATTTACGTTTTCGCAGGAAAACCCATCCTCATCAATCGTTTCTTCAAGTTGAATGGATTCTTCCTCCAACAACTTATACTGTTTGTCAAACAGCAAAACTTTCTTATTCGTTTTGCCCACATCAAATATTACAATAACAGAAACCGGCATTTTTATAGATAATTAAAGTCCTGTTGCTATAGCTTTACTTCCTCGTTCTTTGATCAAATGCGCCCTGACCTTTTCTTTACGATATATAGTTAATGGATCAAGTGCTCCTCCATTTCTTAACCTGGCTTCGGCAATTAACGGCCTGGCATCTGTACGAAAAGCATCCTGCAAAATTTCCTGTGCAGAAACAACATCATTTTCGTTTTGTGCCACGGATAGTTTTTTTCTGTCGACGATCAATGCCTGCGCATAGGTGATCATGATCGCCTCAACAGATTGCAGCAGATCCTCAAGAGGATCTTTTACATTATGACTTGCGTCAATCATCCATGCAAGATCAGTTGAGTGATGCATATCTCTTGCATCCATCCCTTCAACCAATTCATTGAAAATTAAAAACAACTGGTATGGCCGGATACTTCCGACAGTAAGATCGTCATCCCCGTATTTTGAATCGTTGAAATGAAATCCTCCCAGTTTTTTTTCCATCAGCAACAAAGAAACAATTTGTTCAATATTGGCATTCGGTAAATGATGGCCGAGGTCAACTAATGTAAATGCTTTTTCTCCAAGCTTGTTTGCATATAATAATGATTGTCCCCAATCGCCAACGGTCATGGAATAAAAATTTGGTTCATATGCTTTGTACTCGACAAACATTTTCCAATCACCCGGAAGAACAGAATAAACTTCTTTCAGACTTTCGAGTGTATTTTGAAAGACCTTTCTGAAATTTAACTGGCCAGGAAAACAAGAACCGTCACTTAGCCAGACGGTGAGGGAAGATGAGCCCAGCTCAACTCCATATTTTATTACTTCGATATTATGTTCGATTGCCTGTTTACGTACTGCTTTATCCACATGCTGCATGGAGCCAAACTTATAGCTCAATTTTTGACCGGGCTGATCCTGGAATGTGTTCGAGTTCATCGCATCGAAACGCAATCCATTTTGTGCAGCGAGAATTTTTATATCAGAAGCGTTTGAAGGAATATCCCAGGGAATATGCAAAGAAATTGCACCGCTTGATCGGTTCAATGCATGCAATAACCCGATGTCTTCAATTTTTTCTTCAAGATTACGAGGCTCCCCCCCGATGCTAAACCGCCCAAATCTTGTTCCGCCTGAACCTAAAGCCCAGCTTGGAATGGCAACCTGGAATTCCATTAATTTTTTTAAAATTCCTTCGACATCTTTTACTTCAGGAAAAATAAAATCCAATTTTCGTCTGTGTTCTTTAAGCAGCGGCTGATTATATTCCTCAATTTTATTTTTACCGATTAGCATAGTTGACCAGTCCCAAAAAGGGAGTTTAGAAAATTTATTTTAAGTAAAAAACTTCTTTCAATGGAATTACCACAGGTGAATCGTCTTCATTTGTTTCCATTATATCTTTCATATAACTCCACCATTTTTTCATTACAGGTTCCCTTGATAATTGATCCAATTTTTTGGTATCATCAATGGTAAGGTAAGCAAACAAATGATTCGTTTCCTTATCAAGAAAAATTGAATAATCAGAAATACCGGATTGTTTTAATAATTCTTTCAGCTCATCCCATACTTTGTCGTGACGAATTTTGTATTCATCTTCATGACCGCGAAATAATTTCATTTTAAAAGCGATTCTTTGCATATTTTGGTTGAGCCATTTTGCTGAGTAATGAACAGAACGCATAAGAGTGCGACGCAACTGGTGATGAATAAAGAACTAAAGCCGGTAACAAAATAATCATTCCATCAATATCAAAAACTCAAAACAACGACTGCAAATGGTTTCAGTTCAATCACATTGCTATTGATCATAGACCATGCTGGTTCATTATCTCCGGTTGATACATCCACTACAGCTAATTTCGCTTCTTTAAAAGTTGCAGGTAAAACAAATTTTTCTGTTTTGTTACGTTTGTTAATGAACAATAATTTTTTTCCATGTTTCGTATTAAATGCCTGTAAAGAAATATCTGAACCTGCAGAACCTTTGCCATTAATATGTGCTTCTATCAATGAGTCACCGGGACCGAAATTATCCTTTATGAGTTTAAGAACCCAATAACGTGAATTAGGTTTACCATTGTTATAATTCATCATACTTACACTTGGAAATTGGGAAGGATATCCTACTAACTGTGATTCGCCTATCACATCAATTCCAAGTTGTGTGAGAGCAAGAAAGACATAGGCAAAGGTTGCTCCTGATAAATTCCAATACTCATTTGGAATAGGGATTTCTTTTGGTGCAAAATCGCTGGCCAAAATGCTGCCGGTCTCATTGACCGTTGTCCGGGTGTTTGGTGAAAGTCTTTTGCGAATACTTTCAATGTAACGAACAGAATTTATAAACCCATCCGCCCTTTCAAAAAAAGTATACTGCATGATGTCAATATTCTGATCGATTGCACCTATTGCATAAAAATGATAAGAGATCATATCGAGAGGAATTCCCGGTTGATGATTTTTGGGATTGAGAAAATACTCAAACCATTCGGGCTTGTCTTCATAAGCTAAAGACATCCCTACAAATTTCGTATCGGGTGATTCTTTTTTTATGGCGCTAACAATTGCGTCATATTGTTTTGTATACTGTTGCACGGATGGATTATGTTCAAACTCAGGCTCATTCAATATTTCCCAAAAAGGAATATTAAAATGAAAGCCTGAAGAATGATATTTTCCCAGTTCATCGGTAAATCCTCCTTTTGTGTACCAACTATAAACTCTTGCAAAATAATCAGCCATTTCTTTTAACGAGGTGTCTCGCGGTATTGATCCCTGCGTATAGTCCCACATGACAGAGTCGATATTGTCAGGAATGATAAAAGGCTCGTTCGTTTTATACATCCATGCAGGAATGGTACTGAAATTTAATATTACGGAATGGCCCTTTGTTGCATTTAAAAAGTCTGTCGTCATCGGATCAATCAATGTGAAATCCCATGATGTTTTATTTTTTGCTGGCGGTTCAAGTTCTGCTACTCCCAATTTAGGATAAGGAAGCCATGGAACATAACGAACATAATCGCAACCCAAATTTTGTAAGGCAGTAAAGGATTGATCATGTATGGGTGATCCCCGGCGCAACATTGGGTTTACAACAACCTGTAGCGTCGCCGTTGATCTTGATATCATCAATTGTTTATCCCAGTGTACAACAAGCGTATCAATTACATCAGCATTTACCTGTGCTTGTACCCGGTAAATAAAAAACAGGAAAACAACTGCAAGAATATTTTTCATAAAAACTTTTACGATTGATTGATTCCTGAATCATGTTTTGCCTATCTTAAAAATGCTGCTGAAACACCACCGTCAACATTTAACGTGTTGCCTGTTGATTTATCAAGTAGCCCGCTGACAAATGCAAAACAGGCGTTGGCAATATCTGCAGGCAAAATAGTTTCATTGAGCAATGTGCGTTTTGCATAGTATGCAGGCAACTCTTCTACTGTAATTCCATAAGCTTTTGCCCGGCCTTCCGCCCAACCGCCGGCCCAAATATTTGAGTCAGCAATAACAGCATCGGGGTTCACAACATTTACACGAATCTTATCAGCGCCAAGTTCAGCCGCAAGCAAACGTGAAAGATGCGCCTGTGCTGCTTTTGCAGAACCATAGCCTGTATTATTCGGTCCCGCAACAACAGAATTTTTAGAGACAATGTTTACAATGTCTCCACCAAGATTTTGTTTCCGCATTATTTCTATTCCAATTTTTGAAACCAAAAACTGGCCTTTCACCAAAATATCATAAAGTTTATCCCAGTCTTCAATCGAATGATCAGTGATCGATTTGGAAATGCTGATACCTGCGTTGTTTACAATTATGTCAACGCCGCCAAATGCCAGGGCTATTGCTTCAAACGCTTTTTTAAGCGATTCTTCATTTGTCACATCAAGTGTTGTTGAACTAATAACATCTTTTCCAAATTGTTTTTGAAATTCTTCCGTCGCCGCTTTCATCCTATCTTCGTTAATATCATTGATCATGATACAAGCGCCCTCTTCTGCAAATTTTTTTACGATTGCTTTACCAATACCACCGGCACTTCCTGTTATCAATGCAATTCTTCCGTTCAATGGTTTTGCCTTTGGCATTCGCTGAAGCTTTGCTTCTTCCAGCAGCCAATATTCAATGTTAAATGCTTCCTGCCTCGGTAAAGATGTGTATTCGCTGATCGCTTCGGCGCCTTTCATTACATTGATCGCATTGATGTAAAACTCTGCAGCTACCCTTGCTGTTTGTTTATCCTTTGCAAAACTGAACATGCCAACGCCCGGATATAAGATCACTACGGGATTTGGATCACGCATGGCCGGACTGTTTGCATGTTTGCAGTCGTTATAATACCCTGCATACATTTTCCTGTATTCTTCAAATTGCGGAGCAAGTTTTTCTTTTATTCCGGCAACATTATTTATATTTTCAGTTGCAGCCAGATTTAAAACAAGGGGAGAAATTTTTGTACGAAGAAAATGATCCGGGCAACTTGTTCCCATCGGGGCAAGTTTGGAAAGATCATTTGAATTGATAAACTGAAGTACACGCTCATCATCGGTAAAATGTCCGATCATAGGCCTCTTGCTCCCATCTCCAAAAGGGGTGTTGTGAAGATCGCTATTTGAGCAGAAGCCACGCAAGATTGGCATTAATGCTGTAGCTTTTTTTAAACGATCTTCCCTACGCAATGATTTAATTTTTTCACCACTGAAAGTTTGTTTTCTTAGCCCCCCTTTAGGGGTGGAGGAGCTTTCAAGATATTCGGCACAACGCTCAATTACTTCGAGTGTATTGATATAACTTTCATAAGCAGTGTTGCCCCAGGTGAATAATCCATGAGAACCAAGAATGATACCGCGTATGCCGGGATTTTCATCAAGGCATTGTTTCATTTTTAAGCCAAGATCAAACCCGGGTCTTTGCCATCCGACCCAACCGACTGTGCCCTTGAATAATTCTTTTGTTATTTTCTTTCCATCTTTTGCCGCAGCAATGGCAATCACTGCATCAGGATGTAAGTGATCGATATGTTTGAAAGGAAGAAATGCGTGTAACGGAGTATCGATTGATGGAGCCTTTGAATTCAAATCGTAAATGCAATGATTAAATAACTCTACCATTTCATCCTCATGTTCTATTCCCCGGTATATTTTTTTTAAACTGAGCAAACGATCCATATATAAAGCAGCCAATCCATTTTTTTTCAGTGCTCCCAAATCCCCGCCGCTTCCCTTCACCCACATTACTTCAACTTCTTTTCCTGTCAGTGGATCTTTTGTCATTGCTTTGCAGGATGTATTGCCTCCGCCATAATTTGTCAGCCGCAGATCAGCACCCAATAAATTTGATCGGTAGATAAGCAAGGCCACTTCATCATCTTTCATGGTAGTAGCAGTAGCCTCATCCCATAAATAACTTACGCCCCCATCCCCGCCAGCTGGCGGGGGGTGTTGAGGTTGTTCATTTATAGTTGCGCTCATAATCTTTTTATTTATTCTGATAACAATATTTCATACCAGGTACAGAAAAGGCATGCCTTGTCTCTACATTAATTATCTGCGATTGACTATTTCATACTTGGCACAGACAAGGCATGCCTTGTCTCTACTTAACCGCATTCCCATATCCAACAAGCATCACTGATAATATAATTGTAATGACACCAATAATTATTGTAACACGTGTTTTGCCAGTTACTCCTTTCCATTCATTTAATGCAAAGCCCCAAAGATTTGCAACCAATATGATGAATGCCATGTGCAGGATCCATGAACTTGCACCATTCCCCAATTTACTTTCCCCCATGCCATAAAAAAAGAATTGCAAAAACCAGGTAGTACCCGCCAGTGCCGAGAAAAAATAATTCCTCGCTAAATTGACTTTGCCATTTGTATAATCACCAAAACTTTTGTTGCGTATATTTAAGATCATGCACCAAATAAGATTGGTAGTAAGGCCACCCCACAATAGCACAACATAAGTTACATTGTTTCTGTATAAAAAATTTATTGTTTCTGAAGGATGAGCAGACTTCCACAATTGATTTGCCGTTTCAGCCATGGGTGAGCCGGCTTCAATTCCGTAATTAAAACATGCACTAAGAATACCGGAGATAATGCAAACGATCAAGCCTTTTACAAGACTGAATTCTTTTATGCTTTCTTTCTTTTTTTCTTCAGACAGCTCATGCTCTTTTAAAACTCCCGCCCTTCCGCAAATATAAATTCCGACCAGGCAAAGCACGACACCAATCAATACAATACGGCCCCACGAAGTATTAAGCAGATCATTAAAGGTGGTTTTGCCTTTGACATGATGAAAATTATAATAGATAGAAGGAACCAATGCCCCAAATGCTGAAGTAAATCCAAGAAGCACTGAATTTCCTAATGAAATGCCGAGATACCTCATGCCTAATCCGTACATTAATCCGCCAATACCCCAAAGCACACCCCAGAAATACGTCCACCAAAAAGTTGATGAACCTGTTTGCGAAATGATCTCCGCGAAATTTGGAACGGTAAGCCAGGCAGCGATCGGGGGAATTACAAGCCAGGAAAATAAACCACCAATGATCCAGTAGCTTTCCCAACCCCACCCCTTTACTTTTTTGAATGGAACATAAAAACTCCCCGAAGCGAAACCACCGATGAAATGAAAAATAATTCCGAGAATTACCTGCATACAATCGTTTGAATTTAATCAATGGCAATATAAAACTCTTAAATTATAAAATCCCTTTCGTTGAAGGTAAATAGTTACTCATCGGGTCCCGCTTTACTGCCATACGGATTGCTTTTGCAAATGCTTTGAAGATCGCTTCAATTTTGTGATGTTCATTTTCTCCATGACATTCAATATTCAGATTGCATTTGGCTGCATCAGAAAATGATTTAAAGAAATGAAAGAACATTTCAGTTGGCATCTCTCCTATTTTTTCTCTTGTAAATTCTGCATTCCAAACGATCCAGTTGCGGCCCCCAAAATCGATCAGGACTTTTGCATCCGCTTCATCCATCGGCAAAGTAAAACCATATCGCTCTATTCCTTTTTTATCAGCTAAGACTTTTGCAAATGCTTCACCGAGTGCAATGCCAGTATCTTCGATCGTGTGATGTTCATCAATATGCAGATCGCCTTTCGTTAGTATTGTTAAATCCATTTTCCCGTGCCTGGCAATTTGTTCCAGCATGTGATCAAAAAATCCAAGTCCTGTTGAAATGTTCGAAATACAATTACCGTCAAGATTTATTTCGATATGGATCTGTGTTTCATTTGTATTTCTATCATGCTCAACTTTTCTTAAACCAAGCTTAAGAAAACTATAGATATCTTCCCAATAATGAGTTTCGAGCGCAACAACTTTTTTTAATTCCTCCAGGCTATCGTTTACCTCTGTTCCGCCAAGACCCGGATGATTATTCAACCAGATTGCTTTGCAGCCCAAATTTTTTGCTAGCTGCACATCTGTAATACGATCACCAATAACAAATGAATTGGGAATATCATAGGCCGGTGTGTTGAGATATTCTGTAAACATGCCAATACCTGGCTTACGGTTTGGTGAATGTTCTTCCGGAAAACTTTTATCAATATGGGTAGCGTGAAAACTCACACCCTCATTTTCAAAACTTTTAATTACATGCTGATGAATCGGCCAAAAATTTTCTGAAGGAAATGAAGGAGTACCCAGTCCATCCTGGTTGCTGACCATGATCAATACATAATCCAGTTCATCGGCGATCTTGCTCATGTATTTGAAAACATCGGGATAAAACTCCAATTTCTCCCAGGCATCAACCTGGTAAGAGGGGGGAGCTTCTTTTATCAAAGTGCCGTCACGATCGATGAATAAGATTCGTTTCATTGCTTATACTAATGGTGGGATTTGTTTGAATTCTCCGCCAGTTTTTGTTATTTCCCAATTCTCCAGCAATTCTTCTTTATGTGATTGCGCCCATTCAATTACCAGCCCTAAAACTCTTGGAGGTAAATAACCTTCTTCAACAGTAAGATAGTTAATTGAAATTTCTGCTTTGAACTCTGCATAAACAGCATGAAAGTGTGGTGGATTATGATCTTTAAAATAGAAGTAAATCACAATGCCAAAAAAACGACTAACTGATGGCATGTTTTTGATCTTTATTCATTGCTTTATATTCTTCAAAACTGATATTCCTGATATGCAAATAACAATTCAATGTATCTATTTCAAGCATTTGATCCCAGGCTATTGAGTTATTTTCAGGATTGATAAATACTTTATCAAAATATCCTGGCTTCTCCCAAACTTGAAAGACTCCTCTACCAGCCAAGTCACTAAGATCATAAACTCCTTCTGCGCCATCACTAAATACGGCATGAATCTTATACTTTTCTAATGCGTTAACTGAAATTACTTGTAAACTCATTTCTCAAAATTACAAAACTATTTTGCTGTTTTTATTCTAATAATGATTGCTCAGTAGAATTACAGAATGTACAAGTGAATGACACAACAGGCGTGAATGATACAACAGGCGACGAATAGAATTACAACCGCCGGTTACAAAATCCTTTTATTCCTAATTCTGATTCTTATTCTTCACTTCCCTTTATAAACAATTTTCCAAATAGTTCCTTTCTCTGAGTCAGAAATATACAGTGAACCATCAGGGCCTATTGCTAACCCCATTGGACGATGTTTTGCCTGTGTTCCGCCTTTAACTTCTGCAACACCGGTGAAGCCATCAGCAAACACTTCATACTTGCCTGAAGGTTTTCCATTTTTGAATGGAACAAATACAACATTAAAACCAGCCTGTGGTTCCGGCGCACGATTCCATGATCCATGAAAAGCAATAAAAGCACCATTGCGATAATGTGCAGGAAATTGTTTGCCCGTATAAAATAAAAGTGCATTGGGAGCCCAGTGGCCGGGAAACGCTACTACTGGCGGAGGAATATAGGCACAACGATCTTGTTTCTTTCCATCACCACCAAACTCAGGATTCAATACTTTTTTATTCTGGAGCTCATCAAAATAGCAGTAAGGCCAGCCGAAGTTGGAACCCTTCCTGGCGAGCAACAATTCTTCAGCAGGTAATTCAGCGCTTTGTTTTACATCGTATATATCCGGGAAAAGTTCATGCAGCTGGTCACGACCATGCTGCATTAAGTACAATTGTTTTTGTTCTTTGTTCCAATCCAGGCCCACAACATTGCGGGTGCCCGTAATATAACGAACTCCCTGGGCGTACGACTGATTTAATTTATCTGCCCTGAATTGCCAGATGCCACCCGCTGTTTCAAGTAGTGGGCAAGGGTCCTGGCCGGGAGAACCTTTTTTGCGATCATCGACCTGGCAGGCATTTGAAGGAGCACCGATGTTAACGTAAATATTTCCGGCATCATCCAGTGCAATAGATTTTGAATTATGTTCGCCATGATCAATTAAACCCGTTATTATTTTTTCAGGATTCTTTGCATCGATCACCTGGTTGTTTACATCGAGTTTGTAACGAAAGACATCCGTATTTGATGAAGCATAGAGATATCCATTTTTGATGGCGATACCCGTGCCGCCATAATCTCCAAAACCTGAAGTTTCGTCGGCAATGCCATCACCATTTTTATCTTTCAATAATATAATGCCTTTATTGCCTCTTGCATTAGACATTTTTATATAAATATCACCGTTACTATTTACAACAAGATGACGGGCGGGTCCTATGCCCGGAGTTACTTCAATTGCCGTAAACCCGGCAGGCAATTTTAATTGTACGTCATTGGAAACCGGAGGTTTTTCTGATTCATCTTGTGCACTGTCTTTTTTTGCCTGAGACATTGCAGTTGAATCTTTCTTTGAATCACTGCCTTTGGATGCATCATTGCCGCATGCAATGACGATCCAAAGCAATAAAGAAAGTGGGAATACATAGAGAACAACCTTTTTCATAAATCTTTGTTTAAAAATGATTAAGAGTTTATCAAATGGCAGCCAGTACATATAACAGAGTTTGGTTTTCATCTGCGGTGCCAACCGTGATGCGCAAGCAGCCTTCACATAGTTCGACCTTGCTTCTGTCTCTCACCACAATTCCCTTGCCCAATAATTTTTTGTAAACGCCAACAGGGTCTTTCATCTTTACTAACAAAAAATTTGCCTCTGAAGGATACACTTTTTCTACGAAAGATAAATTTACTAAAGCCTCAGTTAAAACGGCTCTTTCTTTTATGATCTCTTTGATCATATCATTTACCTGCTCAACCTCCGTTAACGCTTGCAACGCCAATTCCTGTGATGCCTGGTTAATATTGTAAGGCGGCTTGATCTTGTTCATGATGGCAATAATTTCTTCAGAGGCTATTGTAATTCCAACCCGCAATGCAGCAAGTCCCCAGGCTTTGGATAAAGTCTGCATGATAAGGAGATTCGGATACTCGCTTAATTGAGTGATAAAAGATCTTTGTCTCGAAAAATTAATATAGGCTTCATCAATCACTACTAATCCAAAATAATTATTGAGGATAGCTTCAATGTCTTCATGATGGAGCGAGTTTGCAGTCGGATTATTGGGAGAACAAAGGAAGATCATCTTGGTATTATCATCAATGGCATTTTCTATTACTTCAAGGTCTAATTGAAACTCTGAAGTAAGTTTTACTTTTTTTACCCGGACATTATTGATCTCAGCACAAACTTCATACATTCCATAAGTAGGTGGGCAAATAATAACATTATCAATAGCAGGTTCACAAAAAGCTCTTTGCAAAATATCGATACATTCATCACTTCCATTGCCCAGGAAAATGTTTTCGATGGGAACGCCTTTTATTTCACTTAATTTCTCTTTCAGTTTTAATTGATGAGGGTCGGGATAACGGTTGTACCATTTCTTTAATGTTGAGCCAAGACTATTTTCATTTGCATCCAGGAATATTTTTGCTTCTCCCTTGAAATCATCACGGGCTGATGAATAAGGAGTGAGTTTTTTTACATTTTCCCGAATGAGTAAATCGAGGCTGAAGGCCATTATTAATTATTAATTATTAATTCTAACACTAATTGCATTTTTATGAGCTAACAATCCTTCCGCTTCTGCCATCAGCTCCACGGTCTTTCCAATATTCTTTAACCCTTGCTCTGTTAATTTTTGAAAAGTGACCTTTTTTACAAAACTATCTACACTCACTCCGCTATATGCTTTTGCATAGCCATTTGTAGGCAAAGTATGATTGGTGCCAGTTGCATAATCACCTGCACTTTCCGGTGAATAATTCCCGATAAAAACAGAACCTGCATTTACAATTTTTTCAGCCAACTCATCTGCATTTGCACAGGCAAGAATCAAATGCTCAGGCGCATATTCGTTTAAAAGATCGATCGCTTCTATTTCATTTTTCACCAAAATGATCCTGCTATTTTCCAAAGCCCTCACAGCAATATTTTTTCCTGGCAATTCTACAATTTGTTTATCCAATTCGTTTATTACTTCATCGATCAATAACTGTTGAACGGTCACAAATAAAACTTGTGAATCAATCCCATGTTCAGCCTGGCTTAAAAGATCTGCAGCTATAAAAGCAGGATCTGCCGTTTCATCTGCATATACGGCAACTTCACTTGGGCCTGCAGGAAGGTCTATGGCCACTCCTTCTTTTTGCACCCATTGCTTTGCACAGGTTACATATTGATTACCCGGCCCAAAAATTTTATACAGTTTTGGAATTGATTCTGTTCCATAACTCATAGCTGCAATTGCCTGGACGCCTCCAATCCTGAAAATCTTTGTAATGCCGACGAGTTTGGCAGTAAATAAAATAGCAGCATTTAATTTTCCTTCCCTATTTGGTGGAGTGCATAAGACAATCTCCTTACATCCTGCAAGCATCGCCGGTATCCCCAACATTAAAATAGTAGAAAATAATGGAGCAGTGCCACCGGGAACATATAACCCTACTTTTTCTATTGCAATGGCTTTACGCCAGCATTCTACACCTGGCATAGTTTCTACAAACTCTGTATCTTTTAACTGTACTGAATGAAATTTTTCAATATTATTTTTTGCCGTGATGATTGCTTTCTTTAAATCATCGCTTAAAAGATTCCCTGCATCGTTGATTTCTTTGTCACCAACTCTCAACTCGTTTATTTTCGCTTTATCAAATTGCAACGTAAATCTTTTCACCGCCTCATCACCTTTTTCTTTTACTTCCTGCAAAACATGCTTCACCGTTTGCTCTAGTGATGAAGAATCAATCGAAGGTCTTTTCAAAATTTCGTTCCAATCTCTCCTTTCAGGATACTTAATGATTTTCATCTGTTAAATTTATTTCCTTAAAATCCCATTAATCATATAAATCACGGTTCAGACTATCATCTTCTCGATCGGCACTACCAAAATTCCCTGTGCCCCTGCTTCTTTTAATTGCTCGATCTTCTCCCAAAATTCATCTTCACTTAATACACTATGAACACTACTCCAGCCTTCTTCTGCCAACGGCAATACCGTCGGACTTTTCATTCCAGGCAAGAGCTCAAATATTTTTTGCAGTTGTTCATTAGGAGCATTCAACAATATATATTTATTCCTGGTTGCTTTTTTCACAGAGCGGATGCGGAATAATAATTTGTCAACCCATTTTAACTGATCTTCATTTAATTCTTTATTCTTTATCAGCACGGCCTGCGATTCCAAAATTGTTTCTACTTCTTTTAATCCATTCATAAATAAGGTAGAGCCGCTGCTTACCAGGTCACAGATCACCTCGGCCAAACCAATACCCGGAGCAATTTCCACTGAACCGCTTATTTCGTGTATTTCTGCAACAATATTATTTTCAGCAAGATATTTTTGCAGTAACACGGGATAACTTGTTGCAATTCTTTTCCCCTGCAAATAGTTGGCAATATATTCTTCATTCCTGCTAATGGCGAGAGACAATCGGCATTTGCCAAATCCAAGTTTTTCCAGTACCTCCGTTTCCCTGCACTTTTCATACAAAACATTTTCACCCACAATGCCGATATCTGCAACGCCATCTTCCACATATTGGGGGATATCATCGTCCCGCAGAAAAAAAACTTCCAGCGGAAAATTATCGCTTTCAGTTTTTAGCCTGTCTTTTACATTGCGTAAGTCGATCCCGCATTCTTTTAACAGGGAAATGGAATCATCATACAATCGACCCGATTTTTGAATAGCGATCTTAAGTTTCAGAACCATGATTTGAGTGGATTTAATGGATTAAAAGGAAATAGTGTGTTACTATATTTCATAACAACCCTCATTATAAATATAAAATATCAAATCAATTATCATAATTATCAGATTTAATTGATCTGAGCCAGATTAGTGTCCGCTAATCCCTGCAATCTTCCCAAATCATGGTTCAGACAAAAAATAAGGCTTACCAAGTGGTAAGCCCTTTTTATATTATTACACAAAACCTCACCGGCTTACCTTTCAGGGCAAGAATGATGGTGATGGATCTGTGCTCTTTGTTTCATTGCGTGGCAAAAATAACCGCTTCTATTAAAAATCAAAAATAAAATTCAGTATTGCACTTATCCTAAACCCGGCTGAAATAAGGAAAAGGCTATATTAGCAACCATTTAATTGTAAAATCCTTCAATCATGTTCCTTCTCGGTAAGCTATTCCTGTTGCTCTTAAAGCCATTGACATGGATCATCATTATTTTTTTAATCGGCCTTGTTTCAAAAAATCCAAAAAGGAAAAAAAGATTATTGGTTACTGCATTTTTTTTGTTAGTGTTTTTCAGTAATCCCTTCTTTTTTCGCATTCTCGCAAAAGGATATGAAAAAAAAGCAGTCATGCTGAACGAAAATGAAAGATACCAGGCGGGCATAGTACTTGGCGGTTTCGTTTCCTACAATGTAAAAACCGGTGAAGCCTATTTTAGTGAAGCCTCCGACCGGTTTATAGAAACAGCTCTTTTATACAAATCGGGACATATCAATAAAATAATAGTATCAGGAGGAAATGGCTATGTGGTAAACCATAATTTCCAGGAAGCCTCATTTGTTAAAGATCATTTGATACAACTCGGCATTCCTGGACAGGATATTTTTATTGACGGTCTTTCACGGAATACTTATCAAAATGCAGTAAATACTAAAAAGATCTGCGACTCCATGCATTTCGCAGGACCTTTTCTTCTCATTTCATCGGCCATGCATTTACCAAGAGCGGAAGCCCTGTTTACAAAACAAAAATTGAATGTTCGTTCTTATCCCTGTGATTTCATTACCCGAAATATCGCCAATAATTTTTGGGAAGATTACTTAATTCCGTCTTCGTTCAGTTTGTACCAGTGGGATCTTCTGATAAAAGAAATAAGCGGCTTGCTCATTTATAAGATCATCGGAAAAGCTTAGAGCCCTGATGTTTTTGTAACTTTCGTTTCTAAATTATTATTATGCGATTATCTGTTTTGTTTGCCTTCCTGGTTATTTTTTGTTGTTCCAATTCGCCCTCACCAGATTCGTCATCACCTGGTCAATGGCAACTGGTTTGGAATGATGAGTTCAATTATTCCGGTCTTCCTGATTCTACAAAATGGAATTATGACGTCGGCGGTGATGGCTGGGGCAATAATGAATTGGAATATTACACAAAAAAAAGAATGGAAAATGTGAGAGTGGAAAATGGCAATCTTGTTATTGAAGCAAGAAAAGAACCCTGGCAGGGAATGAAGTACACTTCAGCAAGACTGGTCACAAAAAACAAAGGTGATTGGCAATATGGAAAAATTGAAGTGAGAGCAAAATTACCGAAGGGCCGCGGTACCTGGCCGGCGATCTGGATGCTTGGTTCAACTACTCCGCTCAAATGGCCTGAGGATGGTGAGGTGGATATCATGGAGCATGTTGGCTATGATCAGGGAAAGATTCATGGCAGCATTCATTGTAAAAAATACAATTGGACCATCAATACTCAAAAAACGGCTATCAAACCCGTGCCTGATTGTTCGGAAGAATTTCATTTGTATGGAATAGAATGGAATGCTGATTCAATAAAACTTTCGATTGATAGCAACAACTATATTTCATTTGCCAATGAGCACACAGGTTATGATGCGTGGCCGTTTGACAATAAGATGTTTTTAATTCTCAACATTGCAGTGGGCGGTAACTGGGGCGGACAAAAAGGTATTGATGATTCCATCTGGCCGCAACAAATGCTGATCGATTATGTAAGAGTGTGGCAGAAGAAGTGAGTGGTGAGTTGTGAGTTGGGAGTCGGGAGTTCAGAGTCTTTGTTATCCCGCAGCGAAGTGGACGAAGTAATCTGAGATTTGAGAACGAAGTGAGGAATCTCGTCATTGTAAGGACACTGAGCGCAGCGAAGTGGACGAAGCAATCTGAGATTTGAGAACGAAGTGGGGAATCTCGTCATTGTAAGGATACTGAGCGGAGCGAAGTGGAAGTGGACGAAGCAATCTGATTAGCCATTGGCCATTTACTTTTTATGATACCAGCTTCAGTAACTCCGATTGAGCTTCTGTGGAGTTTATCCTAAGCTTGACGAAGGATCGCAATCCGTTCGTCGTTCGGTAATTCTATTCAGCTTCATAAAATGATCAATATACTTAAAACTTGCTTATTTCTGCTTTGCCTGCTTTTCTTTTTCAATCTTTCAGGACAAACGACAAAAGATACCTCCATTCCAAAGGCTATTGGATATGTAAATGATTTTGAAAAAATTTATGCTCCTGAAGAAATTGAAACACTCGATTCACTAATTGCAGATTTTGATAAAAGAACAACCATTCAAATTTCCATCATTACGATTGACACAACTATGATGAAAAAAGAAGAACTTGATTCCTGGACACTGAAAGTGATGAAAACATGGGGCGTAGGCCGGAAAGATAAAAACAATGGAATTTTAATTGGTATATCAAGAGGTTACAGAGTAATAAGGATTCAAAATGGGTATGGCATTGAAAAAATTCTTTCAAACCAGGAAACAAAAGAAATTATTGATAAAGACTTCATCCCGTTTTTTAAGGAAGCAAAATATTTTGAAGGGACTATGAATGGCTTGCAAGCTTTAATGAAAAAATTAGAATAGTTAGTACTACCGTTCATGTTAGTTACAATGCCAATAGCAATAGACGATAATTACTAATTGTCATTCGAACGTACCGAAGCGGAGTGAGAAATTTCACTAGCTGCATAGTATGAGATTCCTCACTTCGCCCGGAATGACAAAATAAAACACCGAATAGAATTCCTAACCATACAAGAGGTATCGCAGCTATTACATAATTCGTAAATTCATATCACTATGCCAGAGCAACCCATTGACTATATCAATAAATTCTCCTCTGTTTTTGAATCTGACCTGCTCGCTGAGCTGGAAACAAAGTCAATGGTTATGGAGGTAAAAGCTGGTGAAACGATGCTGAACATAGGGCAAACCATCCGGGCAGTACCTCTTGTAATAAGCGGCATATTTAAAGTGAGCCGGGTTAATGACGAAGGACAGGAACTGCTGTTATATTATGTAAAACAGGGCGAAAGCTGTGCCATGACATTTACCTGTTGCATGATGTCGCATACCAGCGTCATAAAAGGATCCGCCGAAGACGATAGCGTTTTACTCTGCATTCCTGTAAATGTGATGGATGAATGGATGACAAAATATTCTACGTGGAAAAGATTTGTGATGACCACAATTCTCAATCGTTTCACCGAGGTTCTCAAAAGTATTGACGATGTTGCCTTCAAAAA
>Ga0207106_1050_pt1 | contig 25076 bp, 17 predicted proteins | sample Alteio_BWMinHeat_78_FD_153535 | JGI IMG/M metagenome (GOLD analysis project Ga0207106, IMG submission 153535) | Enriched cells from forest soil in Barre Woods Harvard Forest LTER site, Petersham, Massachusetts, United States -... | ecosystem: Environmental > Terrestrial > Soil > Temperate forest >...
GAATAAGTGGAATTCAATGCATACACGCCCACATTGACGTTTCCCGATTTGGAATAAGCAGCTCTTAATTTTGCATAAGAAATAATGCTGCTATTCTTCAGGCCGTTGATCGCATCTGACAGTACAAATGAAACATTGGCTCCTGGATAAAAGAATGACCTGTTCTGTTTTAATAACCGGCTATCCCAATCGTTTCTTCCCGTAAATTCTGCATAAGCCCAATCCCTGAATTTAATCCAGTAGTTAAAATCGGAAAAGGAAGAATTGATCTGAAATTAAATGCTACTTATGACAATAATAAAGTGTTAAGTACACTTGGCAATGTTCCCGTAGTTATTGGCGGCAATAACCAATTTGTGCAAAATATTAGCGGCGGACCGACAGCAAACAACATCGCGATTGTTGGTAAGCCGGCCTTTTCGTATCAGCTAACAGATTATGAAAGAGACTCACTGGGAAGAGTGATTGTAGATGCAGTTACAGGGCTTCCTTCACTTGCACAAAGTCCTGTTGTAAAAGGCAGGACCTTGCCTTTATGGATAATTGGTGTCACTCCTTCTTACACACTTGGCAACTTTTCTGTCAGCATGACCTGGGATTACAAGGGGGGCAATGATTTTTATGCAGGCATGGGAACCGATGAAGATTTTGCGGGTGTTTCCGCCAGGAGTGCCAGTTATAGCCGGCAAAGATTTGTATTTCCCAACTCCGTGTATTGGAATGGATCAAAATATGTTCCTAATACCAATATACAGGTTCAGGATGGAAATGCTGGTTTCTGGACGTCAACCAGCGCCAATACGAGTATAGCTACAAACTATTTTGCCAGCGCAGCCGCATGGCGGTTAAGAGAGGTAAACATTTCTTATGCTCTTCCACAAAAATGGATTGGTAATGCTAAAGTAATAAAGAGACTAACCGTTAGTGCGGTTGGGAGAAATCTCCTGCTGCTTGTACCTAAATCCAATCAATGGGGGGATCCTGAATTTAATTCCGCAACCGGGGTCAATACGTTCGGTTTAAGCAGTTCCTTCCAGACACCGTCTTCCAGATTATTTGGCGGATCAGTGACTGTACAATTTTAAACTTAAAAAAATTTAAGAATGAAGTATTTAAAAATAGTAATGCTCGCCTGGTCTGTTTCAATTTTAATTTTAGCCGACTGTACTGACAAAGGTTATCTTGATGTAAATAACGATCCCAACAGGGTCACTGATAATAATATTACGCCAGATTTGATATTTCCACAGGCCGCCCACGCTACAGGTGCTATGCTCACAGGCAGCATTTCAAATGAAGTATCTTATCTCTATGATTGGGTAGGCTATTATGCAGGAACAGGGGACTTTGCATTGCCGGGGAATCAGACAACCTACGATCTTGACCCACCGTATGTTGATCCTTTATGGGAATCCTATTACAATACCCTTTTCGATCTGGCTCTTGCAAGAACTCAGGCTTTGGCGAAGGGTGATTCTGTTTTATCAGGAGCGTCTATGGTTCTCTCTACACAATTATTCCAGCAGGTGGTGGATATGTGGGGCGATATTCCGTATTCACAGGCATTTCAAAACAATGTCACAAGAACGCCCAAGTATGATAAGGCGCCGGATATTTATGCCGCACTTCAAAAAGTTCTTGATACTGCCATCATTTATTTTCATGCCACCCCAACATCCAGTTTTAGTGCAACAGATGTTGTTAACCACGGAGATCTGACCAAATGGATAAAATTTGCTAACACTCTTAAGCTACGATTGCTTATTCGTCAATCTGAAGTCTCGGGATTTAATCCATCTGATGAAATCGCAAAAATTCTTTCGAATGGCGGTGTATTGCATGCCGGTGAGACCGTAAGTGTAAACCCTGGCTATAAAAATACCGGCAATCAGCAAAATCCTTATTTTGCTTCCTGGGGTTATACGCCTTCAGGAAATGATGCGATACCGGGACAAAGAGCAAATCAATATATTGTCACTATTCTTCAATCCAGTAACGATCCGAGATTGCAAAGATTCTTTATTCCGCCTGCAAGTGGTGGATCGAACATTGTTGGAACGGTGTACGGCTTGGCCACAGGAAATCCCACAGGAGCGCAAGCATCCAAGGCAGGTCCCGGGCTGGTAGGGACTTACCCACAAGGAGCTTCGCAAGACCAATGGATCATTCCCTCTTTTGAGAGCATGTTTTTTGAGGCTGAGGCCATAGCAAGGGGCTGGATGCCTGGGGATGCACAAACAGCCTATATGAATGCGGTCACAGAATCTTTTGTTTGGTTAGGAGTTCCAGACGCGGCAAATGCTGCCAGCAACTACATGACCAATAGTGCGAATGCTGATTGGTCAAACGCCGGCTCTACTCCTTTATCACAGGCAAAATTTATTGCTACGCAAAAGTATATTGCACTCACGGGAATTGATCCACTCGAGGCCTGGAGCGATATACGAAGACTAGGCATATTACCCGATAAGGGATATATCTCTGTCAACCCTGCAAAACTTTCTAGCTCTCTTCCTAACAGATTGCCCTACTCGCAAAGTGAACTTACTACTAATACAGCAAACGTAAATGCAGAAGGCAATCTTAATGCTTTCAATTTTAAAATGTTCTGGCAACCCTAATAGTAAAAGCAAAAACTTTAAATATGAGATTAAATCGTTCTACAAAATTAACAACAGCATTCGCGGTCCTGACATTGGGGTTAACTGGCTGTTTAAAAGATAAAGATTATAATAGAGGCCTTATACAATCGATTAATAACAGTAATGGCACTAATGAAAATGTCGTAGAGATCCAATTAACGGCGACGAGTGCATCTAATTTTTTTCAAACTTCATTTAATAGTACTAATGCCGATACTACCATTGACTTTGTGCCCGTGGTTGCGGCTTCTCCCAATCTTCCAACAAAGGATGTACATGTAACGCTAATGCTGGATCCAACATTGGTTGATAATTATAATACAGCTAACGGTACTTCTTTCCAAGTGCCAGATCCATCAATGTACACCCTGGTCAATGGACTGGTGGTGACAATTCCGGCCGGTTCGCACAGGGGATTTCTAAAGGTAAAATTTAAGCCGTCCGATTTCATAGGGAGCGACTGGGCCTTAGGATTTAGTATTGCCAGTGCCGACAATGGCTATATTGTCAGTGGAAACCTCAATACAGGAATTGTAGGCTTTGGAATCAAGAATCAGTACGACGGAATATACTCGCTTAGAATTAATACAATTGGATGGGCGGCCTATGGCATTGCAGACAATATGCCGGGCAATTATCCCGGCAATTTCCAACTGATCACTGCCGGTGCAAGCAGTGTATCCATCAACAATCCTACAAGTGGATTTGCTAATTTCCAACCTGCGTTAACAGCTGGCGGATCAGCCACAGGGTTCGGTGCCACTTCCCCATTATTTTCATTTGACAATGCAACTAATAATTTAGTCGCTGTTACCAATACAACACCGGATGACGGCAGGGGAAGAGTTTTTTTGATTAACCCAGCTATTACCGATAGTCGCTACGACCAGGTTACGAGAACGATCTATGCTGCCTATATTATGAAGCAAAATGGAAGGCCCAGCCAATTCATTTATGATACCCTAACCTATGTCGGGCCGCGGTAATCTGAAAGAACTCAAGCTTAATAATGACGGGAATTTCCCCTTTTTATTTTTCGTGTTTAGCAGTAGCTAACAAATAATCAATTCATTTTTTCTTAACTAAACCAAGCCATGATAAAAACAATTTCATTCGCCGTAATATTGGTTACTTCTTTACAAGTTGCAGCCGACATTAATCAAAAAGTGCTAAAGATATTCGAGAAAAGTTTTAGAAATCCAAGGGAAGTCGTATGGCACGAATACGGTACCTATTACGAAGTCAATTTTAAACAAGATGAAATTCATTTCGTAATTCGTCAGCCGGAACTGTTGCCAAGTATGTTCATCTTCTGAAATATTGGAGTAAATAATTTTTCGGTTGCAGAGGGTATTTAAAAAATAAAATGTGTATAGAAGATTTTGAGTTACTCGATACTGAAGAAAAGATTTCATACGCGTGCTTACGAGGTCCCGTAGCATTTCGGGAAATGCCACCCCAATATTTTTACATTGTATACAAAGTGGATGATTTTTATGTAGAATTAAGATTCAATGAAAAAAGCAAGGACCGTCTCGCAGATTGTGCTCGGGCATTTAATGCGATGGCTTTTGAACATTATATAAGGAACAACTATTACTATATGCGCAGCGAAGATTTTCTATAAAATATGAGGCAACCAAAACTACATAACCGTTATTAAGTATGTTCACAACTTTTTAGATATTGGTCATTTAGAAATAAAATGATTTCACGATAGAATTGTTCAACCACTTAAATGAAGATGTAAAGATTGATTTGGCAATGGCTCACCCAGCAGTAGCGGTAAGAGAAACTAAATGCTATAAATATATTCTTTCAGGTACAGAGTTTTTATGTGGAATTTCAAATCAATAAGCCAATTATAAAGAAGGATATTGTGAGGTATAAAACATTTGAGTCAGGGGAAAGGCTACAGGGTTATTTGAAGAAAATTGATATTTCTTATTTAACAAACAGAATACGTGATTAACTCAGTTAGATTGATCGTCAGCATTACACCAACTTAATTTGTAATAATCAGGACTTAATATTCCGGTTGTTACTCGTTGACTTAAAGTTGATCATACATATTTCTTCAGTTAAAAGTGTTTGGTTTCCTTTTGTTGCCTAAATAATAAAGAGTTTGGGATTGGTAAAGGATATGCCTATGCTCAAAAATTATTTCAAAATCGCTTGGAGAAATTTTAGAAAAAATAAAACCACTACACTCCTAAATGCATCAGGGCTATGAATGTAGCGATTGCAAATCTTGTGAAAAGTTTATGAATGGAGTGAATGAATTAAACCGATCTTCTGCAAAATTCTATACTGTCCGAAAATGCACAGTCATTGTTCATTATCGCACACTCTTATGAAATCTTTCGTACATGAGGCCTTGTAAACCAAATAGTTTAGCGCTGGCACAGAGGTTGGCGTAATCATTCACTGTGAGCTATAACTATGTTTAAAAATTACTTCAAAACTGCATGGCGCAGTCTTTCAAGAAATAAAATATTTACACTGCTGAATTTAGCAGGTCTTGCAATAGGTGTAACGGTGTGTTTGTTTATGAGCGTTTGGTTGCAACGTGAATTGAACTTTGACAATTTTCACCCAAATGGAAATGCTATTTTCAGAATTTCAAATACTTTTAAAAGCGAAAGCGAATCTTTCTCGCAAGCTCCCAGCGGGCCTGCATTTGGTGCACAACTTCCAAAATTGTTGCCTTCTGTAAAATCTGCGTGTCGCATTTTTAATGATGCAAATAAAATCAGATCCGGCAACAGCCAGTTTATTGAATCAAATGTAATTTCAGTTGATTCAAATTTTTTCAGCTTCTTTGGTTTTAAATTAAAACAGGGAAGTCCAAAACAATGCCTGCAATCACAAAACAATATTGTGATTACAGAAAAAATGATGAAGAAATATTTTGGTAATGAAAATGCAATAGGTAAAACACTTTTGCTGGATGATAAAAATCTTTTTACTGTCTCTGCAGTTGCGGAAAATGCGCCAGCAAATTCACAAATACAATTTGATTTTTTATTGCCTGTTTCATTCAAAAGAAATCAAATGTTGAATAATTACAAATTTGACATAGATAATTTTTGGGTTGGCGGATGGCCATTAATTTATGTTCAACTTGCCGACGCTGCAAACTGGAAAAAAACCGAAAATGATATTAATGCAATTGCTGCAAAATATTCTAAGAAAGAATGGAAAGAAAACAAAATGTCTTATCGTTATTTTTTACAGCCGTTAAAAGATATTCATTTAAAATCAAACCTTCGTTACGATAACGCAAATAACAGCAGCCTTGCAAGAGTAAATATTTTTGCTGTTGTTGGTATTATTGTTTTATTACTTGCCTGCATTAATTATATAAACCTCACAACTGCAGGCGTCATTAAACGAGCAAAAGAAACATCTGTTAGAAAAGTTATTGGCGCCAAAAAAAATCAACTCGTAAAACAATTTTTTACGGAAACACTTATTATTTCTACCGTTGCAGTTTCAATAGGTGTAGTATTTTTTAAACTATTACTTCCCTCCTTTTCACAATGGCTCGGACAAGTATATATCCTTAATCCCGACATAAAAAATATTTCTTACATAGTTGGCATTATAATACTCATTGCAGTTATTGCCGGCATTTATCCATCATTTATACTTTCTTCTTTTAAACCTGCATTGGCATTAAAAGGAAATTTTGCGCACAGTTTAAAAGGAAATTTTATCAGGAAAACATTAGTAGTGGTTCAATTCTCGATAACCATTGCACTGGTTGCTTCCCTTATTATTATTTCAAAGCAAATGAATTTTATCAGCAACAAATCGCTCGGTTTTGATAGTCATGCAGTGATTGATATAAACTTTTATGGAGATGATAATGTAACAAATAAATACAAAGCTATAAGAAATGAATTATTATCGAGCCCATATATTTTAAATGTTAGTGAACATAATGCAAATGTTGTTGGCGGCGTTGGAAATGGATGGATAACCACGCAAGACATTAACGGCAATGAAATATCAACCAGTTCTTATGCAATGAGTGTGGATGAAAATTATTTTGATACATACGGAATGAAACTGGCAGCCGGAAGATTTTTTTCAAAAGTTTTTCCAACTGATACAACTAAAGCAATAATTGTAAACGAAGCAGCTGTAAGAACCTTTGGATGGAAGTCACCGCAAAATGCAATAGGCAAACGATTTGATACCGGCGTTAATGCACAATATGTAATTGGTGTAGTAAAAGATTTCAATTTTGAAGCGCTTCATAAACCTGTTGAAGCAATGCGCATAACTTATGCAAGGCAGGGTTCAGAAATGTCTCTGAAAATAGATTCTAAACATATTGATGCAGCACTTAATCACGTAAAGAAAACGTGGAAGGCAATGGCGCCTGATGTTCCGCTGGAATATTCTTTTGTTGATGAGCACATAAAGGAACAATATAATAATGAACAAAAAATGCAGGGTGTATTTTATGCATTTGCAGGTTTATCACTCATCATAGCATGTCTTGGTTTGTTTGGTCTCTCCATATTTGTAGTTGAAAGAAAAATTAAAGAGATCGGTATTCGAAAAGTGCTGGGCGCAAATGTGCCTGGCATAGTTATAATGCTTTCAAAAGATTTTGCTGTACTTGTTGCAATTGCCGTGTTAATTGCTACTCCGCTTTCATGGTATTTTATGAATAACTGGTTAAATGATTTTGCATATAGAATAAATATTGAATGGTGGATGTTTGCTGTTGCAGGAGTAATTGCTTTATTAATAGCATTGATAACGGTAAGTATAAAATCAATAAAAGCAGCGATTGCAAACCCGGTGAAGAGTTTAAGAACTGAATAGGGTTGTGAATTGTTAATAGGCAATTGACAAATCGGAGACATTCACAACTCACAATTCACAATTGACAATAAAAACAAATAGCCATGTTCAGAAATTATTTAAAAACGGCTTTTCGCAACCTGCGAAAAAATAAATTGTATTCCATCATAAATATTTTGGGATTGACAGTTGGATTGTCTGCCTGCCTGTTGATCGGCGTTTATATTACTCACGAACTGAATTACGATAAATTCAATGTGAATGCAAATCGCATTGTGCGAGCTACAATGGAATACAAATATTACGGAACTATAAATAAAGTAGCCACAACCGGAACTAAGGTGGGGCCTCAGTTTAAAAGAATTTTTCCGGCAATTGAAGAATACGCAAGAACATTTATCGGTCACAACGTAATAAAAACCGGGGATAAAATTTTTGATGAATCCCGTGTCTTGTACGCTGATCCCGCCTTCTTTAAAATCTTTTCCTTTCATTTAATTAAAGGAAATGCAACAATAGCCCTGGATGCTCCCGATAAGATCATTCTCACTCAATCCATGTCAAAAAAATATTTTGGTGAAGAGGACGCACTGAATAAAATTTTTACCGTTGGTAACAGAGATTTAAAAGTATCGGCGATTTGTGAGGACGCTCCTCAAAACTCACAGATAAAATTTGATTTTGTCACTCAATTCCTTAATCTCGGCGATAATGCGAAGGATGAAAGCTGGTGGCCTTCCAATTATTGGATCACTTATTTTTTAGTAAGGGATAAAAAAAGTATTCCGCAATTGCAACAACAAATTGCAGAATATATGAGAACGCCGGAATTAAGAAGTGAAGCACGAATCGAAAACAAAGATGATTATCTCACGATCCATATTGAACCGCTCACCAAAGTGCATTTATATTCTTCGCTGGCCGGTTCTGAGCCGAATGGCAACATTAAATACATTTACATATTTGCAGCTATCGCACTCCTGATATTAATTATTGCCTGTGCCAATTATACCAATCTTGCCACCGCACAATCAGCAGGACGCAGCGGTGAAATAGGAATGCGAAAAGTAATGGGTGCCTCAAAGCCGCAGGTCTTTAAACAATTTATTGGTGAATCATTTGTAATTACTTTTATTGCTGCCTGGCTTGCATTTGGATTAAGCATATTACTCATTCCTTACTTTAACAATGTTTCAGGAAAACAATTCTCCCCGGCCATACTATTGGAGCCCTTACCAATTATTTCATTGATCATCTTTGCCATGGTCGTAAGTTTTTTAGCCGGCTTATATCCTGCTCTCATTTTATCCGGCACACAAATCCTGGATATATTGAAAAAAGGATTTTCTTTTACCGGTGGCAGAAACCTTCTGCGAAAAGCCCTGATCATTACACAATTTGGAATTTCTGTATTCCTGATCATTTACACGGTTATCATTATGCAGCAAATGCATTATATGCAAACAAAGAATCTGGGCTATGATAAAGATCATATTCTTGTGCTTCCCATCGGCGGTAATATGTTCCGGAATTTTCAAAGCCTCAAAGATGCTTTTACGCAAGTGCGCGGAGTAGAAAATGTCACGGCTTCTTACGAAACACCCGAGTACGTCCAATGGGGAGATGGTATCAGGGCTACTGATGAAAAAGGCAAACATGAAATTTCATTAAATGCAATGCCTGTTGATCTTGATTTTATTAAAACAATGAAAATGCAATTGGTTGCGGGGCGTGATTTTCAGCAATCAGATTTCGCAATGATGGACACAAGTAATCATGAGGCAAATTATCATCTTCCCTATATTATCAATGAAACACTTGCAAAAAGAATAGGCTGGACGCCGCAACAATCGATCAACCGAACAATTGAAAAAGGTGTTACAGGCCCTGTGGTAGGGGTTGTAAAGAACTTTAATTTCAGCAGCCTGCACGATCCTATTGGTCCGCTCCTTATTTTTCTGAGTCGTGATTTTTCACATGATTTCATGTTGCGCATTGATGGAAATGATATGAAGCCGACAATTGCCCGTTTGGAAATGGTATGGAAACAGCGTGTGCCCGACATACCGTTCAATTATCATTTTTTGGATGAAGCTTATAATAAACTTTATCTTTCTGAACAACGCTCCTCAGATCTATTTGTAATTGCAGCTTCTCTTGCCATTATCCTTGCCTGTTTGGGTTTATTTGGATTGGCCGCTTTAACTACTGTACAACGCACAAAAGAAATTGGTATAAGAAGAGTATTGGGAGCCAACATCGGAAGTATTACAATATTGATGGCAATAAATTTTTTGAAGCTTGTGGGCCTGGCTATTCTTATTGCCATTCCGCTTGCCTGGTGGGCAGGCAATAAATGGTTGCAGGATTTTGCTTTCCGGATCCCGGTACAGGCTTATGTGTTTATAGCCACAGCGATCGTTACAGCGCTTATTGCCCTTTGTACCGTTGGTTACCATGCCGTGAGAGCTGCGTTGATGAATCCTGTGAAGAGTTTGAGAACGGAATAGCATTTTACCAAGGTATGTAAGGTTAACTTTTGTCTACCCATTAATTATTGTCAGGACAAGTGGTGGCTATAACACATTAGGACTGTTAGAAAACATTCGCTGAGAATATTTCCCCAACAAATACCTTGGCTCCTTTTGAACTATGAATGAATAGTCCTTTTTGCGATTGTAAAGCGAACTCCCAATTTTTCATTCTTCCTTCAGAAAAAGGCCGGTATGAAAGCAAGTGTCAAACAATAATCCGATAAATAACAACAGCAGCAGCCAAAAAATGATTTTGCCACTTGTACCGGAAAATATAATCCGTGCAAATGTTATTATAGCCGGTATAGCAATAAATATCAACCCTAAGACTGCGATAAAAACCTTTATTTTCTTTTTTAAATCATCCATTGATATCACTTATCCTTTTGACAGTGTTACTTTATAGCTCGATTTGGAAGACTTTGGAGGCCCAATAAAGACTTCTCCTGTTTCATCATCAACAAGAGTTTTACCTGTGGGAATCTTGCGAAGTGACTCTTCCAGTTTCTTTCTCTCTTCTATCAAATTATTTATCTGTTGCTCCAATTCAAACCATCTTAAATCATTGGAATAGTCATATATAATTCCGACTTCACAGACCTCTATTTTTGACCTGCTTTAGTGGTGAACTTACCCTGATACTTTTGCAGTTCCTCTCTGAGATAATCCACAAACCTTTCATCTCTTCTCACTCCTTTAATGAAATCTTCCATTACTGAAACAGCTTCTACTACTTCAAGCAATGAAAAAAATCAACTTTATTATCGTCGTACTTATGCTAAGCTCATGTTCGGGAAAAAGAGGCGAAAAAATTGAAAGTTACAGATTTGCGAACATTGTTTTAAGGTCTCCGCAGAAAATGAACCTGGTAACAGCCAAGGGTGTCGATTCGCAGGTCGCCTATTTAATTAGTTCAAAGAACGACACCTTGGTAATGGAATACGGTAATAAAGGTGTTATCGATAATCTTCATGAATACGCTTTTATGCCCCAAGTTTTTTCATTTGAGACTAAGAATTCAATTATTAAGCATTCTGGAAAGGTCCCGAAAGAAGATGAAGCATTATTCTCAAAGTACCCGGAGCAAGACGCGGAAGAAAAAATCTTTAATAAAAATTATTTTTTGTATGATACGATTAATAATATGATCGTAAAATTTGTCCAACCCAAGAAAATTGGAGATGGGGTTACTGGCATGTATATACCGGACTTACCTGATGGTCATAGTTTTAGTATTTATGGCAAAAATCTCGATTCAACCGAGCACGCGTTTACTATGAAAATGTTGAGAACGGTCAGCTATAAGGACAGTAAATGATGGCGTACAATATTATAATTGCCGGTTGAGGCAAATTGATAACTCTTAAGAGCAATATGTTGTTTGATTTTAAATGAGGTAAAAAGGTCTCATCAGACAATCGTCGGCAATAACTCAGCCAGCCCGCTGCAATCATTGCAAGAAATTATTTTATGATCCTTTAATGGCTTGCAATAAATAAATGCACCGCCAAAGGTTGCTTCGCAAACCTGTCAGAGTTCTTGCAGCTCCTCACGTCTCTTCGGAAAGCTCACGTACCGTGCATACTACATTATTCAATGTTCAGGAGCAAAAAGAAATCTGTTTTTTGCTGATTATTTGGGAGTAGCCCTCATCCCGAACTCTTCTCGATTATTTCCTAACTAACAACAATTTATCTGGATTAATTTCCCCGTAATCACTATAGAGCTCAACTTATTCTGTTGCTCTCCAAAATAATACGGATTATTTCAGAATATTCTCAAAAATTTAAGCAAAATATTGTTCCACTTTTAGTTATAGGGTCACTGGTTCCGTCACAGTACGTCGTTACTGAATTTTGATTACACAGGAACCTGAAACCAAATTTTTGATGAGTAAGAATAAAAGGCTGCCCCTTATATTTCACCGGGATCCTCCAAGCTTCCTTTTCATCGATCCCTCTATATTTGAATTTCTTTAGAAACTAGAAAAATTTGGAGGAAGAATCCAAATTTCAGTAACCGCTCCTTTCATTGATAGAAAATCTCAAAATCCAAAGCTCGAAATTTCGGACGATTTTATTAAAGATTTGTGGAAGAACACTGGCACGGCTGCAGATAAATTACAAGGTTTAACTAAGGCACAGTTAACGGTGATCGCAAAACTCATTGAGTATCCAGTTGCAACAAAATCAACTACAAAAGAAATTATGAATGGGATTACCCAATTTTTACAAACAACCGAACACTGGAAATTTATTGCAAGCTCCAATGAGGGCAGATAAATGAAATTCTTAAAATGATAAGATATAAAGGAAAAACAGAAAACAAAAGAATACCCTATAGTAAAAAAACGAGTCTATAGAAATAGCCTCGAATTAGAATAGTATGTGTGAGAGTATGAAAACTTGGTTTACAATAGTAAGCCATAAAACGTCAGTTTCCATCAGCGAAAGCCACAAAAAATAAACTTGTTTTTCACATTTAATCACCCTCAGGTGTGTAAAATTTCTTGCTCATCAGCCAAAAATATTTAACACCGGTTGTTTCCTAAAATCAAAATTTGACGACCAAATTCTGATAGGCTTACTTTCTGTTTCTCTTCAACTCTTAAATTAACTACTATGGCAAAAGCACTAAAATCGCGCAAGCCGGGCAAGCGCAGTTCATTTATCATTCCCAAATTTCAAAAAAGTCCATTTTTCGTTAACAGGCGCCAACACCCAAACGAGCTACAATACCTTCATCCGTTTCCGTTCCCGATCAATCCTTTCTGGGTGTATGACCCATTTCCAGATGATTATTTGGCGCATTATGGAACATGCCAGGATAACTATCCTAGCTACAATTTTCAAAACAACAAACTAAACGTTCATGTCTATTTTAGTTCGTCTGTCGACAAGGCGACAGCATTCGTCGGGAAAAATTTCATTGTTGAAACACCCCAGGATGACAACGCAGCTGGCAACCTTAGTTTTGATTCAATCTCCCCGAATGGGTTGCTAGATTCTCATTGTGTGTTCACATCTCAAAAAAACTGGGATCAATTATTATCCCCGAGCCCGGACACCGGGTTTATGCTCCATCTCTACGGATTGGACATTTTCCTGCTGCGTCCGGATATTTCTTTCATACCAGGAATTAGAGATGTGAATGGTTTTCACTTAGACGGAGACTATTCTGGCTCTCTAGCAGGTGGAACATATGATAACTGGTTTTATCTGATTGGTTAAAAGATCCGGCAGTAGGCCGTTTGAATGAAATAATGCGAACTTATTTTAGATGGATTTTAACCGACGGGCAGGTATTTCTATATCGGCCCTTTTTCATTAATTTATCCTAAAAAAAGCGGATCTTCTGATAACACTTCAACTTCCAGAAAGGGAATCTAGTAAAACATGGGTAAGTTAACTCCTGAAAGGGACATCTTAAATGGATTTTAATTTTACTAGTGGGTATTCTCATCAAGTCTCTAACTTTTCGTTGAGACCCAAAAAAATAATAAAGTCATTGATTCTAGCTTTCGATTTTCACAAGCTTATTCCTAATGGCATATATTACCAGACCAACTCTGTTCTTAACTTGTAGTTTTTCAAATAAGGATTCCCGGTAACCATCAATGGTACGTTCACTAAGAAACATTTCTTGTGCAATCTGCTTATATGTCTTTTCACTGCATACAAGCTGAAGAAAGTCAAGCTCTCTCTCAGTTAATCTACATAGAGTACTAGTTTGGTTTTTGGTATCTGCGATCAGGTCAATGGAGCGAAGAAGTTTCCGTGAAACCATCTCGTTATAATAGTATCCTATGCTGAATAATTCATCAAAGGCAAGCTTGAGTTCAGAAGGATCAGCATCCTTCAAAAGGTACCCACGCGCTCCATTTTTTATCATACGGATGATAGCCATTTCTGATTCCATGGTGCTAAGCGCGAGGATTTTGATTGCAGGGTAATGGTCAATCATACCTCTTTATCATTAATTATCTTTTTGGTTTCCATTTCCCATAAATATTAGACAAACAGATCTTTCATTTGCTGGCAAATTTGCTGGTAAAGTATCTTATAGTATTCTATTCAAAACGGGGAAATAGTATGTATTAGTTTCTTAAAAAGAATTAAGTCAAATTTTATGCACTTAAAAAAGCTTGAAATTTTTTTTAATTCCAAGCTATTGATAATCAAGTGACCCCTCGGGTATGTTTTTCGAACCCTTTTATTGAAGATTTGAAGCGACTGGCTAATCTTTTTGCAGCTTAAAAAGTTTAGCGCAAAAAAATCAATATCTAATTCAGTTCTCCGCTTATTGCTTTACTAGTTTTATTGATTTTATGTTGCCTGCCTGTGCTGCTTCCAGGTAATAGATTCCCGTCGTCAAGTTGTTCCCGATGGTCAATGTCTGGGGCGCTGTTAAGTTAGTCATGCTCATAAGGACGACCCCGTTGTTATCGATCAGCCGCAGATTTATCTTGTCGTTGCAGGCAGACTTCAACGTTACCTGGAAATTATTGTGACTTGGGTTAGGCGCAGCTGTCAACGTAAGGTTGCAATCTGGCGTGCCCATTGACTTTGGAACATTCACGAAAATCGGAGCCGTAGTTCGATTGCCGCTTAGGTCCGTCGCAGTCACCATTATGGTATACGTCCTTCCATGACCAGTTTCCAACCTTTCGGCTCGCAGTCGGATATGATTGCTGTCGAGAATTTGCCAGTCGGGTGACTGGTCATTTTTTTCATTACTTTGAGCGGGCTCATTGCTCGTAACAAAAAGTTGTGTATCCCCCAGTCCGCAATTGTCGCTGCCCTGGTAGCTAACTGTTACGTCAACCAACTTATGGTCTGGCGGCCACAGTGTAGTTGGTGAAGCCCTGAGGTTACTGATAACCGGAAGTTGCTTATCCTGGATCGTTACAGTGAAACTGCACGTTTTCGTCGGATCACTTACCACACTATAAGTAACTGTAGTTACCCCTTTATTAAATATTTTACCGGTTGCAGAACCCTGACCTGATCCCGTCGTGGCACCCTTAAGTTGATAGGTAAACGCCGAACCCGCCGGCGTAACAGTCGGGTCGATATTTTTTACATGTGCTGTACAGGCATTGGTGTCCGTTGTGACGAGCTGATTTCCCGGGCAACTTATCGTGCTTACCGCATCGAGGCGGAACTTAGCCACAATGCCAACTGACGATCCGTCTTTATTCAGTCCCTCGCCCGACACAAAAAGACTGTTGGATGAGATCAAAGGAAAACCAAGGCGATTGTCGAGACTTGCCAATGCTAACACAGTTTGCCCATTGTTACCAAATGAAGGATCAGGGGAGCCGTTAGTATTTAGCCGGGTCAATGTAAAATTGAGATTGCCAAAGTTGTCGGGCCTGCGGCCGGGTATCAATATTTTTCCATCTGGTTGAATTAGCAGGGAACCAGGATCGCACGTCACAGAGCCGCTATTGCCAAACGTCAGGTCCGACGTGCCATCCACATTGAGCATTTGAAGTGACGATGTGTACCCTTCATTACCGGCAGCTAGCAAATCTGTAAATGCTATTTTATCATTGCTCAAAACCTGCAGGGCACCCATAAAGTCACCAGTTGAGCGATGATGAAGCAAAATTCCCTGGTTAGCGAAGCCCTGGTCAAGGCTACCATCTGCATTTAATCTTGCAATAATGATATCAAAATCAAAATAGCTAAAATCGGGTGGGAATACTAAACCGGTAATACCTAAAACAATTTTTCCGTCTGGTGTCACGGCCACTTGCGATGGCGAGGCCTGGTTGTCGACTCTTATTTTTACAAAACCATTTCCACCTCCAAAACTCAAGTCTAAACTTCCGTCGGGATTATATCGGGCGATTATACAGGCAGAACCACCGTTATTATCGCTCGATGTGCCGGCAACAATTATTTTGTTATCTGATTGAAACGCCGCAAGGCTTGCGAATTCATTTCCTGAAAAGTGCGTGATGACGTTTCCTGAAACCCCGAAGGTCGCGTCCAGACTACCATCCAGTTTATAGCGACTCAGGTTGAAATCGCCGTTTCCATTGTAACTGACGGCTAGCACTCTTCCATCTGGTTGAAAAAAACCTGCTGCCGCGGGATTTAGAAACAATCGCCCGCTCTGGCCAAATGTATTATCTACTGAGCCGTCACCGTTAAAGCCGTTTAAATAAAGACTATTATCTGCTTGCGCATTCGAGCCGCTCATGGCAATTAGCTTTCCGTTTGACTGCATGAACATAGAGCGATAGTCAAATGTGTATGACGGAAAGTAGTCAATAAACTTACCCCCATTTCCAAAACCGATGTCGGGCGAACCGGCCGACGTAAAACGGAAACACGAATAAGAGATATATCCTTCCATCTTTGAAAAATCAACATTATCGCCACCGGTAAGAATGTTTCCCTGTGAGTCGAATGTGAGGAATGAAACATCGTCCTGCGCTGAGTTTATATCACCATAGGTAAATCCGCTATTTCCAAACCCGTTGTCGATCGTGCCATCTGTATTTACCCGAACTAACTGGAGGTCTTGGTTACCGCTGGCAGGTGTAGTAGTTCCAGCCGCTACAATTTTGCCGTCAGCCTGGATCTTCATTGCGAAGAGATTATCGTTTGAGTTACCAGCGGCCGGGAAAACAGATCCGCCATTAAAACTCAAATCAGGCGAGCCGTCTGGGTTGTATCGTGCAATCCGAAAATGGTTGTATGCCACGCCATCGGATGAAAGGCCACCGGCATAGATTCGGCCATCACTGGAAACGGCGACAGAGTTGAGAATATCTAACGATCCAAAGTCGGAAGTAACAATGCCAGTTGAATTAAAGGTCGGATCGAGGCTTCCATTTGCAGTATATCTTGCGAGGGCAAAGTCGCCATTGCCATTTGTTGGAACAGTTCCACCGGCAATGATCATTCCATCCGGCTGTAAAGCGAGTGAGATAATAGATGTTGGCAAACCGTTGAAATCGGTTGTTACAATCCCCTGGCTACCGAAGGTTGCGTCGAGTGCTCCCGATGACGAGTACCGTGCCAGTGTAAATTCTGTATGTCCATTAGGCGAAGAGTTTCCGGCCACCACAATGTTGCCACTCGGTGTGATCACAATCGTATTTAGGAACCAAGAGTTGGCAATCGTCGTAATGGTTATGCCACCCTGCCCAAATGTCGGGTCTAGCGTACCATCTATATTATACCGTGCGAGCATGATCCCCGAAGTCTGGTTAGGGGCTCCGGCCAAAACGATTTTACCGTCTGATTGCATCGCAGCACTGCCGAGGTACATGGACACCATGTCTGAGTAGCCGTTGTTATGATAGGTGGCATCCAATGTTCCATTCGATAGTCGGCGAGCGATCATTCCTTTGTCGAATACCTGTAAGACGAACGAAAGAGTGCCGTCAGGATTAGTGAACGCCTGCTTCGCAACCGAGACCGAGTACTGGCTGCCCTTTGCAGTCGTTTGAATATACCCCGCATTGCCAAAGCTGGGATCAAGGGTACCAGGTTGTGCTAGCATTGCCATGCGAACGGAAAGCAGGAATAAGCAGATAAAGATCTTTTTCATTTTTGATGAATTGGTGGAGAGAATTTAATTAGTAGCAATGTTTAGTTGTCGCGCAACATCTTTTGGAATAGTATGCTCATTCGTCGCGGCAGGGTGTTCTGTCGAGCCCAAATGTGCACTCTGCCATTTGGCGACTTTAATCGCATCCTGCTCAGTTTTCAATCCTTGTGGTAACCCGGTGAATGGGTTCCGGTCCTGGTGAACAACGATTCGATTTTGTTGAAGGATGTCATATCCAAACCCACCCGCTGGCAGCCGATGGATTTGAATCACACGTCCGGAAAAGAAGATTGGTCCGGAAAATTTTGAGTTTTCTTGCGAGCGAGTGGCGAGAGAAATTACCACAAGCAGCCCAATGAGCAGCATTGTCTTTTTCATTCCTGAGTTTTTAAATTATTAGGAGGTAAAGGGAAGAAGAAGGTATTACGAATGCATCAACCCGTGATGTTTCAAGAATGGGTATAGGAGTCAGGTTTATACAGACAAATCAATCTTCTCACCATCAAAGTAGTAAACCCTATTAACTATTCCTACTATTTGAAGGTAAATCTTGTGCGAACTTCCTGCACAAACTTCTATTTTATCAAACAACCTTTCATTCACTTTTTTTCTGCTGATATACTCCAGTGATTGATAAATCAAAAGATGGGTCGCTACTTGATCCTGCATTGTGCCTCTTTAAACGATTTTGAAAATCGTTTGTTTGTCTGATATAAAACTATCAAAGCCCTCACTATAAATCCGTACACAAAAAAGACATAAAAAAAATATTCTCTACATTTTCCCTCAACAGATCGTCAAAAAAGCTATAAGCTCACAGCTTACATTTTCTCTTGTGACCCTGTAGGGGCTCTAACCCTAGACCCGCTGATTAAGAGTCAGATGTTTTCAGACCAATAACAGAGGCCCTCCCTCCCGAACCTTTACATATTTTGCGATGGTAAATAGTAAGTTAAGTGGAATAGTTTTCGAAAACTCATTCAAATGCACAACCTTAGATGGTTAACCGTTCCCACCCCCGTGCCGGGAAGACGCAGTACTTTGCACTATGACTGATATTTCTTATATCCTAATGCTACAAGCTGCTTTGCCCTTATTTCATTCACCTTGTGTAGAGCCGCTGCATAATTCTCTGTTAACAGCTTTACTATGTCGCTAAAATTTGTGTGGAAAAAATCAATCAACTCAGCCTCTGGAATATTGGTTGTTTCTTTGTGCATAATGATCTCATATAACTCCTGCAATCCAAAAAACACTTTTTTGTCCTGAAGGCTGGCTGTATATATTGAAATTTCTCCCCTGTCACGAATAAGCTGAATTAACAGCGCATCATTTTGCAACTCCAGCAACGCGTTTCCATTTTCCTCTTCGGCAACAGAGTTTTTAAATGCAAAATCAAATTGTCCATATAAGAAAGACAGGTTCTCTAGCAGGTATTTCAGCAGGCTGTTCATACTAATTTGCCGGTATTAAAGTTTTTCCATCGGTGCTCCATTTATAACCTCTTTGCTCCGTTAAATAGTTTACTTCTTTGCCCGTAAAGCCGTCCAGGGGTTTGCCGCCTAATTCCAAAACAACCTTTTGCCGAAGGTCTGCTATCCTATCCAAAAAATATTGGTTGGCTTTCCATGGATCATATCCATCTTTTGCGAGTTCATCCCATTTTCCTCCAATCACAAAGGAACTCGCATTCAGCTGTTTTGCTTTGTTTACATAATCAGGGAATTTTCCGACAACGGTTGTACCTGTTGGTTTTATCCCATCTTCGACCAATTTGAAAACGCCATACTTTGAAGGGATACCCGTTATATTTTCAAAGTTTTTCTCTGATACTTCTTTGATCTTTTTTGACTGGGCTGTTGTTTCATTGGTCTGTGGTTTCTTGTGGTTTGCCAGTTTGTCTCCGCTAATGTGTTTGTACGTTGCTCTGAAAATGCGCGGTCCATTGAAAAAAGGTGTAACAAAAACCTGCGGCTCTATAATGGCACTATCCGGGGGCATTCCAAACGTTTGTTTTCCTATCACAAACACATCGTGGCTGGTAGTTGTTACGGAATGATCTCCCCTTCCAACTGACACATTTGCCATTGTTGCTACATTATATTGATTGACTTTCTTTGGGATCTCAGTTAACCCCAAGTAAGCATTCATATTAAAGGTCAAAAAAACATTATCATTCCCGGCGTAATTGGCTGCTACGTCAATCCTGGCTACATCCCCATCCTTTATAAATTTGGGCGGGCTCGAAATGGTAAGTGTCAGCTGACTTTTGTAAGCGGTGGCAGTAACGGAATTTTCCGTAATAGTTACATTATGTGAGTCACTCCACTTGCCTGATTTTTTGTCCGGGTCAACGACCAGGGAGACTAATTCCCAACCCGGTCCTCCAAAATCTTCTTTACATTTTCCGGATTGTTTCGCCTGCTGAATCTTTGCACTCAGTTCCTCACTTTGAGCTTTGCCAAATGGCCTTGGAAAAAAGTGACCGCAGTCGCTTTGCTCCAGTGTCTGCATTTGTCGGAGAACCTTCTCTGCTTCATCAAGTTTGCAATTTTCTACATCGGTCAACCCCTGAACATATAAATGACCGTATTTGCTCACTCTTTCATTCAGGGTTGCAGCAATAGGTTGAAGTTTGTTGCACAGGTCAGCCAGCTTATTTAGTAAGCCTTCAAATTTCTTCACTTGCTTATCTGCATCAATAGCCTCATTATGATATCTCGCCCACGTTTCCCATTGAGGCCTTATGGCGTTCAGACGATAATCGTCGGGAGCCATGTATTCCCACCCCCTGTCGCTGGCATCATAGTTTTTAGATACAAAATCATTAATGGTGCTGCGCCATTTGCTTTCACCCTTTGTTTTCTGGGCATACAGCTTCCGCGCTGCCGTTAGTGCTGCCTGCGCTGCAGCCACACCCTGTTTTATTTGCCTGTCGCACTCCCGGGTTTGGCAATCCGTCATCAGGGTAGCCATCATAGATTCAGCGCTGCTGATGGCCAAGTTCACCTGCGTTTCATAAGGCAAAATTTTCCTTGGATCTTTTAACCAGGAGAGAATGATGTTCAGTCCTCCCGCTGTTTTCTGCACATTGCCGATGATATCGCCCCAGTCGGTGAACAGGTTTTTATCGGACTTATCAGAAACACTAAATGCCTTGTCGGAAGCGACAAGCTTTGCAATGCTATCCATTTTATCCTGCAGGCCCTTTTTCAATTTCCCGAACGATTCAGCAGACTTTTTCACTTTTGTGATGTCATCCGGAATGGCGTAATCCTTTATACCATCCCACATACAGCTCAGCACAAACACTTCAGGGCCTTCGCCGAGTGATTTGATATTGCTTAAGAGTTCTTTGGTTTTATCAATAGCATCCGTTATCGCTTTTTTTGTTTTATCCTTTTCTTCTTCCACTATTTTTTTAGTGTCTCCCATCGCTTTTTCACTCACCTGCACAATTTGCGAGGCATTATTATTTGCCACCACATCAGACCACCGGCTCCACGCCGCCTGTAGCCGGGTACTTACATTAACGATATTTTCTGTAGCCTCAACCAGCGCATTCACCGCATCATCCGCCGAGCCGAGGCACGACGAAGCGAGATTATCCAACAGTGTTTTTTCATCTTCTACAGATAAGGGCGTGAATGTTGGTACGCTTGCTAATGGATTAGCGTCACATTCAGGATCGTAAGGCCCCCATGATAAAACCGAAAATTGTGGCTTTGAAAAATAACCAGGCGGCAGACTCGTCTGGATGGTATTATCCGTAGGGCCCAACATGTCGTTCTTTGGCTTCGGTGTGTTGTTGGTGGTAGGGTTGCTCGTACCATTATCAACAATCATCACCTGCTTTTCCGTGAGCGGAGCTACCACCGCCACCTGGCTTGTTTGCGCGTCAACTGACACAGGCACAGTGTATTCATTAAACCCTTCTTTTACTACCGCAAGAGTGGCGTTGGTATAGTTTGATGAGGGAGCTACATCAAAGCTCGCCACGCCATTCGCATCTGTTTGTGAAGTCAGTTCATTGCCCTTATCATCCTTTAGCTTCACCGTTGCATTCTGCAATGGTTGTCGTCTGGCATCGGCCACTTTAAAAGAAATTCTTCGCAAGTCGGGTTGCAGGGAAGCCCTGTCTTCATAATTATCTTTAGTGTCAACCATGGCAACAGTGCCGGCGTATGCTTTATAAGTTTTGTCGCTATTGGGATACTTTACCGTGTAGTTCCAGTTCATGGTTTTGGTGAGCATATAGGCGTCAAAGACGGCCTTGCCATCCCTGTCTGTTTTTTTTACAAGCTTTCCCAGTAAAGCTTTAAAAGTTACTTCGGCCCCTTCAACGGGTTTGCCGGTTACCGCATCTACGGCGGTAATGGTTATCTTTTTTTTGATCCCCTGCGCCTTTAGTGAGGAAGTGGTGAGCGCAGCAATAAACGCCAGTAACAGGAGTAAATGACTGGAACGTACCATAGCAGTTGCTTTTTGAGATTTCTGCGAGAGCAAAGCTATCAAATTTTTTGTTGTGGGCACGTGGGCTTTTATGACGGCAATGTGTGCGGCAGTCAGTCTTACGTTCGAAAGGAAATTGTTAATTGGGGATTGAAGTCGAAATTGGTTTTATAAGTTTTCCACCTTTTGCAACGTTTTTAGAAAAAGCGGCTAAAGAAACAGATCATGAAAAAGCAGCCAAATTATTAAGTACTGCTCAGCGGTATGAAATAAAAGCCGAGGCTGCAAGACAAAAAACAAGAGAGGTTATAGCCAAAGTAAGAGAGTGGCTAAAGAATTATTAATTTTGTTTTACTGTTTATACCGGGCGCTAATTGCCCAGTTTTTTTTAAAATAATTATTTTGAAATGAAAAGAGGCCGTATTTTTTATTGCTTTATATAAGTAACATTTGATGATAACAGTTTTGCAATTTTATCCATCTCGTTCCATGCCTCTAAAGTTTCGCTGCCTTTCATACCTCGATATTCTATTTGGTTATAATCATCTTCTATCTTTGCGCTGCCAATAGAGAGAGAAATAAGTGATTTAAATAATAAATTCCCTTCTAATCCCCTCTCCTCCTGAACCCTTCCATCACAAATTTTGGATACTAATAGATTATAAAATTGATTTCGGGATGCCCAACTATTAACTCTACTTGTCAATTTATTTGCTCATTATATTGATGTCAGCTCCTAATATATTCAACTTGTACTACCTATATCTAACTTCTCATTTATCTGGAGACGACGATTTTTTGAACAAAGTACTCGCTACCGATTTTTGTGTGAAGCAGATAAAGACCAGACGCTAATCTTATCTCATTGAACTGCTTTGTCTGTATACCCGAAAAATAGTATCTCGGTGACTGGTAGATCGTTTGACCCGTTAAGTTTGACAATGTAAAAGCCACTTCTTTGATAGTATTTAATTTTATTCTCACAGAGAATTGACCATTATTTGGATTAGGGATTATTTTAAGTTCTTGAAGACTACTTATAGTCGGAACCGGTGTAGTAATGCCTGCTGAAAGGTCAACGAATCCGGAACCGAAATAAGGCATAGCACCGTTGGAGTAATCGTAATCCTGCAACTTTGTATAAGTTAAGGTCACAGGGTCAAAAGAAAAAATGACACCATAGTCAATACTGCCCCCGTCACTTGTCATACCATAAAGTTTTTTGTCGCTTGCCTGTACGAGATTGCCGTAAGGATGACTTCCGTTAGTGAAATCAAAATCATACAATTTTGTGTAGGCAGACGAAGAAGGATCATATGAAAAAATAACACCAGCGTCCTTGTTTCCACCCCCATAGGTCATGCCGTACAGTTTTCCATCAAGAGCTTGGATCAGGCTTCCGTAAGGATTAGAACCATTGGTGCTATCAAATTCCACAACCTTTGTGTAATTGGAAGAGGAGGGTTCATAGGAAAATATTACACCACGGCTGTTGATCCCACCCAGGGAAGCCATGCCATACAGTTTGCCATCGCTTGCCTGGATGAGGCTCCCATAAGGATTGCCGCCATTGATAGTAGTGAATTCGTAGCCGGCATCAGTGAAATTGGCAAAATCCTTCAATACCGTGAAAGTGGATGACGGTGGATCAAACGAAAAGATAACACCCGTACCCAAGCCCCTATAGCCGCTTCCCCCCCTCGGAAGTCATGCCATATAGTTTTCCATCCCTTGCCTCAATGAGGCTACCATAGGGGTTAATACCCGTAGGTAATGCATAGCCGTTAAACCTAAACAGTCTTTGACAAGTGGACGTTGTTGGATCGTAGGAAAAAAGTGTTCCGACATCCTCATAATCACCAGCAACCTCCCGGACGCCGCCCCGACTTGTAATGCCATAGAATATTCCGTCAGCCCCTTGAACAAGACTGCCATATGGATGACTTCCATTAATGTTATCAAAATCCGCGAGCTTAGTATACGTGGAAGTGGAAGGATCCAAAGAAAAGATACAACCTACGTTATGACTTCCTCCATTTGTCGTCATCCCATATAGTTTTCCATTTTTCGCCCTTATTAGGCTACCAGAAATGTTACTGCCGTTATTGTCATACCCAAATTCTCTTTCAATGAGGTATGCCTGTGTCGCAGGGTCAAACGAAAAGATAAGACCTCCAGCCGTAGGTGAACCGCTGATTTCGTGCCACGAAGTCACGCCATACAATTTGCCATTGTTGGCTTGGATAAGACTTCCTAATGCCCCTATTCCCGTTGAGTCATCGAACTCGCGCAGTTTCACATAAGTCGACGACTTAGGATCGTATGAGAACATAATGCCATCATTCTGCTGTCCTCCTGCGAAGGTGGTCCCATAGAGCTTACCATCCGTTCCTTGAACTAGTGTTCCTTGCGGCGACCCTCCTTCAAACCCGTCGAACTCCATCAATTTTGTATAGGTAGACGTTAGCAAATTAAAAGAAAAAATAACTCCCGCGCCAATCCCTCCCTGTGATGTCAAACCATAGAGTTTCCCGTCTACACCCTGAGTCAGACTGCCCAGGGGAAAGCTCCCAAATGACTCGTACGAATCGTCAAAATCGAAAAGCTTGTTAAACGTTAATGAGGAGGGATCCACCGAAAAGATAAAACCCGAAGAATTGGTTCCACCTTGGAAAGTCATTCCATAGAGTTTTCCGTCGGTCGCTTCCACCAGGTCTCCATGAGGGTTAGCACCATCACTACCACTGAAGCTTTTCACTATTGCGAAAGAAGAAGTAATGGGATCAAAAGAAAATATCACTCCAAGATCTAAAGCACCGCCGCGGGATGTCATCCCATAAAGTTTGCCGTCGTGTGATTGAATGAGGTTTCCAAAAGGGGTTGCTCCGTTTGTACTATCAAAAGCCACAAGCATTGTATAAATTGACGCGACGGGCTCAAATGAAAAAATAACGCCGAAGTTGGATGGACCGCCATTTGTCGTCATACCATAGAACTTTCCATTACTCGCGTTCAGAAGACCACCAGAGGGGCCGGAGCCATTTGCAAAATCAAGGTC
>Ga0207106_1051_pt1 | contig 24841 bp, 25 predicted proteins | sample Alteio_BWMinHeat_78_FD_153535 | JGI IMG/M metagenome (GOLD analysis project Ga0207106, IMG submission 153535) | Enriched cells from forest soil in Barre Woods Harvard Forest LTER site, Petersham, Massachusetts, United States -... | ecosystem: Environmental > Terrestrial > Soil > Temperate forest >...
TCTCACTGAATGCTAATTGCTTTTTGGTAGTGGGACGGATGCTTCAATTGTCGTCCCTTGTTTCGGAGCTTATCTGACGCGTATTTTGCCGCCGATCGAGGTAACCCGTTCACGCATACTGGTAAGTCCCAATCCGCAGTTCCCATGGAATCCAGGGCTGAAACCAATCCCGTTATCATTGACGCATAGCCTCAGCTCTCTGCTACTCGCCGTCAGCTCAATGACAGCACTTTTCGCATGGGCACGTCTTACAATATTTTGTAGAGCTTCCTGGGCGACACATAAACACAAAGTGAGGTTTGCTGGGGCAAACGAGGTGGTATGCGGTACTCGTGGAAATGAACAGTTAGAGATTTGTCCCAGGCAATTTCCTGACACAGGCCGCGCAGAGCGGCAGTGAGACCGAGGTGATCCAGGCGAGAAGGGTGAAGACCCCGCGCGATCTCACGAGTTGCGACCGAGATCTCTGAAACGCGATCATAGAGTCTATTCAAACGAGATCTAAAGGGCAACGTAGGCTCGCTATTTCTAGTCTGATCAAGCTCAAGGCCGACCAGGGTCAGCTGCTGACCAATGTCATCATGCAACTCTCGGGCGATACGATGACGTTCTTGCTCCTGAGAATCAATTAGCCTGTTCCTGCTTCGCCGAAGAGATTCCTCGGCTAGTTGACGTTCAACAGTGATAGCAGACAACAGGATCAGAGGCACGGCGATCGTGCCCAAGAGAATCTGTAGCGAGATTACATTCTGTCGGACCGAAGCTGAGACGAAGGGGCTGTGGCCGTGGCCTGCATGCCACATCAAGATCACCGTGATAGCTGAGAGTGAGGCAGCCAAACCTCCAGGGCCAAAACGCAGGGTGGCCCACAGCAGAAATGTTAGAGGCAAATAGATCAAAGCGGGCCTGCGGGATGCATCTTCCACACCAAATACGAGGACACTCACCACGGCTAGTAGGGCTGCTTCGAGACACTTTGTGATCCTTTCTTTATGCATCCACGAGATGCCTTTCAGGCCAACCACTACGATTGTCGGCACTATTGTCAATTCCTCCAACACATTCGAAAAGAGACCGACGGTCCACAATCCCCAATACGCATTGCCCCGACCAGCCTCGCTAAGACCACCGCAGCATCCTCAAAAGACGTTAACAGAGGCGCGATGAGTGCTCCGAAAATTAGGAAAATGGTGACGCCCCTGAGGCTTTTAAACAGTTCCTCAGATCTACTAGAATGGCGAATTAATGTAGCGCCAATGATTGCTTCCCCAACGTTTCCAACAAACCATCCTAGGGAAGTCGCGAAAGACACATCGGTCTGTAACTGAACCAAAAGATGGGCAGGAAGCACTGCAAGCAAGAGAAACTTCCAGGCTACGCGCGGTGCCAGCAGCAGCGAGGCCAAGAGCATTGCGTTCGGGGGCCAGAAGGTTGAGATCGGAGATCGAGCAGGCGTTAAAGCGAAGCCAATCTTCGTGAAAAGGTAATAACCTACCGAAGTAAGTATCGCGAACGTCGTCGCGCGCAAGGCGCTCCAAGGGCGGAGGCCCTCGCTAGAGAATTATCCGAATCAAGCCACAGCGTGCCTACTTTAGAGATGAACGAACTGGCGGGGTGAGCCATATCGGACACCAGCGTAGAAGAAAACCTACTGGACGTTCAGGTCGACGTTGATTCTAGAAAGAAAGAATAGGGTTGTAAAGGTTTGCCGTACGAACCCCGTAAAAATCACGAGGTCGATTTGCTGTCATATTTGTCAGTTGCTCGAATTAATACCAGCCATAACAATCCGCCACTCCAAATGAGTCGACTTGGAGCTGAGCCCGTAAATTAAGGGACTCAGAAAAGCCACACTCACAGAGAGGTCCGCACATGCCGCCGTACAGAGACCATTCCTACTTCCAAGCAGAACAGGCCACATTGATTCCCGAGTTGAACGAAGTCAATAAAGTTCAAAGCTCCGAGTGCGAGCAGACGCCCCTTGGCTGCGGGCACATAACGGATCGCTCGGCTCTCGAACGAGCGCTTCCGAATCTCTCAGCGTTGTTGCTGCGCACTCAGGATGCGGAGAGACGAAGAATTTCGAGGGAGCTCCATGATAGTGCGGGCCAAAATCTCGCTGCAATTAAACTGAAATTAGAGTCAGTACGAAAACGGCTACATGACAGGCCTGACGTTGGCAGCGAACTTGCTGAGTGTTGCGAACTCGTGAGCGAATGTTTGAAAGAAATCCGCACGACTTCTTATTTGCTTCACCCTCCTTTGCTCGATGAATTGGGGCTTGTCGCGGCCGTCCGATCTTATATAGACGGTTATGTAAAACGGAGCAAAGTCGACGTCAACATTAATATCGACGGGGCGTTAGGTAGAATAGACCGCGATATCGAGATGGCATTCTTTCGGGTCATACAGGAAGCTTTGACGAATATCCACAGGCACTCTGGCAGCTCGACAGCCGGAATCACGATTGGGCGCAGCATGAGTGAGACGTTTGTCGAAATAGCTGATTCTGGTAAAGGCATGCTGGACCCTATGGCAGATCCTCAGGGAAGCTTCTTTGGCAAAATCGGAGTAGGAATTGCCGGTATGCGGGAGCGCATGAAGGAATTGGGTGGTAAGCTTGAAATCTACTCGACTTCCGCCGGAACAATCGTGCGCGCCTCAGTCCCGCGAAAGACACCATATTAAATGAGCAGCCGTTCGGGACAACGGACGACCACTTTCAACACCTGTAACAAATCTCGTATGAACTCAGGGCGCGAGATGTCAATCGCTTTATCAGTTATTGAAGATAAAGCTCAGGTAGTCAGCCTAGCGATTAACCCTGTGCTATTAGGATTTGCGAATAATGCAGCGGAATCCGATATGGCTCATCCCCAGTATCAATCATTTGCAGCTGGCGCCTCGGGGCGGTAACGCAGGCAGTAGTTGGCGGCACGTAGGTGCGAGCCACCTTTGACGACCTTGCGTGGAATGCGGAATTGCGGTTGACGTAAGTCATAACTCTTTTCAGGCGAATCGATGCGTGGGTTGACTGTTGGGCCGCAACATGACTTGACGATTTCGTCCGCATGGCGCTGAACATACCAATCGCAGGTCTATTCCCAGACGTTGCCCGCCATATCGAATAGTCCATAGCCGTTGGGCGGGAAAGAGCCTACCGGAGAGGTTCCCTCGAAGCTAGCGAGCAGCATGTTCTGCCAAGGGAACTCGCCCTGCCAGAAGTTTGCCATCACCTTTCCATTCAGGGAGATGCTCATCTCCCCAGGTGAATTTTTTGCCCTCCAAGCCGTCGCGCGCTGCTAGCCCCCACTCCGATTTGGTCGGCACTTCTTTGCCTGCCCAGTGCACGTATGCCTCGGGATCCTCGTAAGCGATGTGGGGCCAAAAGCGTCCGGACCTAGCCTCCCGAACCTCTCCTGGTCTCTCCTTTCGCCGTCCGGCGTCAATGGAGGAAGTCTTCCGTCCGGCGTATCCACTATGAGCGATGTTCGCTTGGTAGGTACAACCCTTGAATTGATTACAGGAACCGGGGTCGCCCTTAGGGGGAGGACTATCGACGTGACTTTGAGCATCTCGCTGTTCCAGTTCGGCTGCTTGCTTATCCGTAAGAACATCTGTTTATCCCGCCGGTGGAAAAATACAACTTCTCTAGCCAGCGCATACATCGGATCCTGGCTGGCAGAAATGACAGTCGTTGCCTAGCCATTTATTTCTTAAAACTGAATAGTTTTCTGTGGATGCTTCCGAGCTCCACTACCGTCTTGCCGTCGCTTTCGCGTAACTGAAAAGAGGCCCTTCCGGACAAACGAAAAGGAGGCTCGTTGTTCAATGACATTCGAGAAAAGCGCAGGCAGAAAAACAACGATGAGGTTAGCCGGGTGGTGGGTTGCCATGCTGTATGGTGGACTAACCATCTTCTGGCTGTCACTAGGGTCGGGATATGCAGAAGCGCAATCGGAGATCGCAACTAATGCGGACACCACGTCAAATGATACGAGCGTCACGGCACCTGACGCATCCGACACAGCAGCCGAGCCGCCCTCAAGGGATGAACCCCAGGATGCCGCGCAGACACCGCCTACCCAAGCCCAAACTCCGCCAAAGCGATACCTAGATGTCTACGGCTTCGCACAGCTGGATCTAGGCTATGACGTCAAGACGAATGACCCCAACTGGTTTGACGTCAATCGACCAACCAAGCTGCCGTCGTTTGCGGGAGAGTTTGGCCGCGATGGTAAGACGTATTTCAGCGTGCGACAGACGCGTTTCGGCGTCAAGGGGTCCGAGCCCACGGCATTGGGCGAGCTTAAGGCCGTTTTCGAATTCGACATGTTCGGTGTCGGTGTGGACGCCGGTCAAACAACCATTCGCCCGCGTCACTATTATGGAGAGTTGGGGCCGGTCCTCGCGGGTCAAACAAACAGTGTATTCATGGATATCGATGTCTTTCCGAACATTCTCGATTATTGGGGGCCGAACGGAATGGTGTTTTTCCGTAATCCCCAGTTGCGCTGGATGCCGATCCGGGGAGACACACATTTGTGGATCGCCTTGGAGAGGCCCGGTGCATCGGCGGATGCGGGCGTGCTTGCGGATCGCATCGAGATTCAGAATGTGCAGGGGCGATTCCAGTTTCCGGACTTGTCAGCACAGTACCGGCAGTCCTGGAAGCGAGGCTACGTCCAAGGTGCGGCGATTGTTCGCAGCATCAAGCTGGATCATACAGCCACCGGTACCGTCAATCTCGATCAGAGCATAGTCGGGTGGGGAGTCGATCTAAGTTCAAACCTAAAATTTCGCAACGGCAAGGATGTTCTCCGGTTGCAGTATGTGTTCGGAGACGGAGTTGAGAACTATATGAATGATGCGCCGGAGGACGTCGCCGCCGAGCCCAATTTCGGAAATCCACTCAAGCCTGTGAAGGGGAAAGCCCTGCCAATGAGTAGCTTCGTTACGTATCTCGATCACAGTTGGAGTGACGCATGGACCACATCAGTGGGTTATTCTCAAATGCTGATCAACAATACGATTCTTCAAACTCCAGCCGCCTTTCACAAGGGTCAGTACGCCACGGTCAATCTGCTTTGGTCGCCTTTGAAGAATTTTATGACCGGTGGCGAGTTTCAATGGGGCCGCCGAGCGAATTTCTCGGACGGTTTTCACGCGAATGACTACAGAATTCAGTTTTCCTTCAAGTACAGCTTCAATGCACGTATCGGAGGCTAATCGTGAACCGCGCGAAAAGCAGGAGCTAGGGTTCGACTAAGTGTTTATAGGAGGCAGAAAGAGATGTTGATTAAAACTAAAGCTACAAAAGTTCTGATGACATTTGCGCTCGTCGGCACGTTTTGTCTGTCGATGCCAGGGCTGGCCCAGACAAAGCGAAGTCCGGTTGCACCCAATCGGGAGCAAGTGCAAACAACTGTGAACGAGGCATATACAGACTTCAAGAACGATACGAGCGGCAAAAACGCCGACTACATCCCCGAACTAGCTAAAGTGGATCCCAAATTGTTTGGCGTTGCCATTGTGACGACCGACAACCAGTCACTTGCAGTAGGCGACGTAACTCAACCGTTTTCCATCCAGTCGATCTCTAAAGTCTTTACTCTCGCGCTCGCGATGGACGAGTTGGGGCCCGACAAGGTCTTCCAGAGGATTGGCTCTGAGCCTACAGGACGTGCCTTCAACTCTCCAGACGCAGTTGTGGACATGCCGACTCACACTGGGAACCCGCTGGTCAACGCAGGCGCTATTGCAACCACCAGCTTGATCTCCGGCAAAACCGCTGATGAAAAGTGGAACAAAATCCTCAGCTTCTATAGCAAAGTAGCCGGTGAAAAATTAGCGCTCCTCAAGGATGTCTACAAATCGGAGGCCGCTACCAATACCGGTAACAAGGCGCTCGCTATGCTCCTGGCCAAGTATGACCGGATTTATGCGGATCCGTTTGAGTCAGTGGACGTTTACACCAAGCAATGTTCTGTCGGCGTGAATGCCACTCAGCTTGCTCGCATGGGTGCGACTCTTGCGAACAATGGGATTAACCCGGCCACCGGCCAACAGGTCATCAAGGCTGAAGACATTCCTCATATCCTCAGCACGATGACTGTGGCCGGTCTCTACGATGGTTCTGGGGGTTGGGCTTGGCATGTGGGACTTCCTGCGAAGAGCGGAGTGGGCGGCGGGATCGTAGCAGTAGTGCCTGGAAAAGGGGCTATTGCTGTGTTTGCACCTCCGCTGGATGAAGCAGGCAACAGTGTCAAAGCACAAAAAGTGATTAACTATGTCGCCAACAAGCTGAACTACAACCTCTATTCGCCCAGCTCAGTCGGGTGGAAGTAAGTATCCCAAACTAAAGGAACCCTAAAACGGGGCAGAGCTGCTGGCAAATGATCCGTCGGAACCTTTCACACTTTGGTGTGACACTCCTCATCGCGGCCAATTGGCTGAGTTTTGCGCACGCCCAGTCTTCAACTCCTCAGCAAGACCCCGCGCAATCGGCCAGTGGTTCGACCTCGTGGGTATTTCCACAGTTCCACGCGAGGGACGGTGAACACCCGCAGCGAGTTTATCGGGGGGCTGAACTGTTATGTCCTCGACTCGCGGAATTACAGACTCAACGGTCAAGTAGTCAACGTGTATCGTTCAACGGTAAGCAGCACTTCTGGTTTCTATACCGGTGGATTGCGAGGAGTGACCTTCACCATTCGAGCGACCACTCTCTTCTGAAGCGCTTCGATCCTCGCGACGTAGGGGGACCTGGAATTGTCATACTGCGGCCGCAGATTGCGTGAGTTCGCCGCTTAACGGAGCTAGCAAGCGGCCGGCAAAAAGATGTACGGGTAAGCCATGGATTATCGGCTCTGCAGCTTATTCGAATCTGGGAGACCTCTGTCATGGAAATCCAACGAGCTTCGTGCCTGAAATGGAGGTTTACTTGTGTCTTCCTTATCGGAGCGCTTTGCTCGATTGGGTCGATTTGGCTTTCCTCACAATCGCGATCTGTGGCTCCCGAGACGGTTCCTTACGAACTCGACGACGCGCACTTCCATTTAACCAACTATATTCAAGAGGGCACGGATATCCATGATTTTCTCAAAATCATGGGTACGAAGGTCGGAAGAGTCGCCTTGTTCGGCATACCGCTGCAGCAACAGTGGTCATTTCGCGTTGATGGCAATCGTGCGCCGACTTATTACCTGAACTCTGACGCCCCGCTTTACTACTACTCATTCACAGACGCCTGGATCGCTATGGCCTTCAAGTCTCTTTCGAGAGACGAGCAAGCCCACTTCGATCCGATGATCACCGGGTTTAACCCGACCGACATGTACGCTGTGGATCACATTCGCCGCGTGCTCCAGACTTTCCCAGGCGTTTTTTCAGGCATTGGGGAGTTTACGATCCACAAAGAATTCGTTTCATCCAAGATCTCGGGTGAGGTTGCCAGTCTTGAGGATCATGCGCTTGACAGGATTCTCGACTTTGCAGGCGACGTCGGACTCGTCGTTATCATCCACAATGACATCGATACACCCTTTTCTCCAAACCAGTCCGATACGGGTAGTGATCAACCGATCCCCCAACCTGCATATCTTTCTCAAATGCAAGCTCTAATCAAGCGTCATCCCAAGACGACCATCATCTGGGCCCATACGGGGGTGGGTCGAGTAATTCATCCCCTCAAAGGCCATGCGGCTATCTTGGAATCAATGCTCAAAGATCCCACCTTTGCGAATCTAAACTTCGATATTTCATGGACCGAAGTTGCCAAGTATATTGTTGCCACACCTGAGTCAACCAAGATTGCTGCCGATTTAATAAATCACTACCCGGACCGGTTTTTGTTCGGCACCGACGAAGTGGCGCCACACGATCAAGAGAAATACTTGCGGATCTATTCGATGTACGCGCAGCTATTCCGTTTGCTCAACGAGGGCACGAGCGAAAAGCTGCGGCTCAAGAACTATGAGCGGATCTTCGACCAGGCACGAGTTAAGGTCCGGTCATGGGAGAAGACTCAGGGCTACACGGTCCAGGCAAATCGCCGATGAAACCTCCCAACCGTGGAAGCGTTTCACCCGCTTTCCCAAATGCCCAGCCTCACGCGTCAAATCGGCAGGTGTAGCCGAATTGCTCCCGTTGTGTTCTAACCCCGCCAAGCACTTGATGGGATGGGAGATAGGAGCTTTCAAAACGGCCCCCCTCGATCCTAGTGAACTTGTCCCTACCAAAAACTCCATTCTCGTTGTACCAGTTGAATTTGAACAACGCTGACTATAGGTTGCCAATGCAATGTTCACAACCATCTTCTCGTTGTTCTCTTCTATTCGGCAACTCTTTCGAACTCGGGCAGCCTTGCAGGCCGAGATTGTTGCCCTCCGGCACCAGCTCTTGGTCCTCCAGCGCTCCAGCCGAAATCACAGGCCACGCCTGAGTATCGCCGATCGACTTTTCTGGGTCTGGCTCTCCAGACTGTGGAGCGGCTGGCGATCTGCCCTGGTGATCGTTAAGCCTGAAACCGTGATCGGTTGGCACCGACAAGGATTTCGGCTCTACTGGAGATGGAAGAGCCATCATCGGCTGGGCCGACCTTCCGCGTCGCGCGAAGTTATCGATCTGCTTCGAAAGATGAGCTTGGCAAATTCGAACTGGGGAGCGCCTCGCATCCACGGAGAACTCCTGAAGCTGGGATTCGAGTTGTCACAGGCGACAGTCGCCAAGTACATGGTCCGTTACCGGAGGCCACCCTCACAGACTTGGCGCACCTTCCTGAAAAACCACGCAAAGGACCTTGTCGCCGCAGATTTCTTCGTCGCACCGACCGTCTTTTTCAGGGTGTTATTCGTCTTCGTGATTCTGTCGCACGATCGCCGTCGGCCCGTCCATTTCGCAGTCACGGAACATCCGATATCTGAATGGACTGCCCGCCAACTCCTGGAAGCCTTTCCTTGGGACAGCACCCCGCACTATCTATTGCGCGACCGCGATGGGAGCTATGGAGAAAAGTTTCGTGAAGCGGCGAACTGGCTGAGCATTCGAGAAGTCCTGACCGCTGCAGAATCACCTTGTTGGGCAAAGACGCCCCGGTCAGTCGACCGATCCAGCGCCCAGGGACGGGTCGGATTGTAGAGATCGCACAAGTTGGCGGACTACATCACCATTACGAACGAATCCCCGCCTAGACTTTAGTCGCCTATCGCTCCGACAGACACCATTCTATTTGCAAGTCTCAGCCCAATTAGCGGCAATGGCTTCGCCTTGGGTCCTGGACCGCCAGGATTTCGTTGAGCTTGCCCGTAGTAAAGAGCCCGCGGACGAGGTTTTCAGCGGGGACAGGTACGATGGGTATCGGGCCGCCCGGTGAGGCGCCGGCTTACGCCTGGACGGATTTCCTCATTGCCCGTGACGGGCGGATTACCGCTGTCTATCTCTTTTTCGACAAGCTGCCCTGAGCTGGAGTCTACCGGGCGAGGGTCATCGTGTGGTGGTGATGCGCAGCGACATGGGCGCGGACGTCGCGATTCCCGAAAACCGGGCCTCGGCGCCCTTTTCATCGGCGAAAGCGATTGTTGGCTGAGTTACCCATTCTTCACTTAACCGGGACGAACCTCTGCACCCGTTCGCCGTTTTGAACTTCACCGGTATAGATATTGCCTTTCGAGTCCACGGCGATCATGTGGAGCCCGAAGAACTGGCCCCCGTTTTGGCCCGCGCTACCCATCTTACCGATGACCTTGCCATCTCCACGATTGATGAACCAAATGCAATTGTTGGTGAGATCGGAAATGTACAACAACCGCTGCGCCTTGTCGGGCGAAAAGGCCACGCCTCCGGTGGAGCCGCCTTCGCCCGTGTTCGGCGCCAGAATGAATTCCTTCACAAATTTGCCTTGTTTCGTGGTGACCTGGATTCGGTTCGCATTGCGATCCGCCGCGTAGACCAGACCGTCGTTAGAAATATTCAGCGTGAGATGGCCCTTGAACTCCTTGGGCATAGGTCCGCCAGGAGTGTAGGCGCGGTCCGCGTCATTCGTGCTGATTTCCGACAAAGGTTTTCCGTAGGCACCCCAACCGCGTTTGAAGGCAAGAGTGTCCAAGTCGAAAACCATTACGCGGCCGCCGAGGTAGGCGTCGGCCGCATAAAGTTCGCGAGCGGGTTCGTCGAGGCGTATCTCTTCGATATTTTGGACGATCATGGGGGTCGTCGGAGGATATTTCTCGCGGAATGCCGCTACCGCGGCGGGATCAGGCCGCCGGGGCGGTGGCGCCGGAAAGGTTCCAAGGGGGCCCGGGCCGCCACGGCTTGGATCCGGATTGAGAACGGCTCCCGCTTCACCGCCGCCCCCGCCCGGTGGCGTGTCCGGCGCGCGGGGAGTCTCTCTGACAAGTTTGCTGGTCTTCGGATCGTACTTTCGTACGGTGAATTGTCCGATGTACACGAATCCTTTGCTATCCACGGCCATGCCGTGCCCTTGCGGCTGCTCGGGGGTAAACGAACCGATTACGTTCCCCTCTTTGTCGATATGGATCATTGATGGAGGGCGCGTGCAGCACTCGGCAGTGGGCGGATTTTTCGCCGCGTGCAACTCGGTATCCCTGAGGTCATTGGGACGATCCAGCACCCACACGTTATCGTCCTTGTCCACGGCCAATCCCGTCACGCCTCCCATCTTCCATTTGTTCGGCAAGGGTTTGGGCCAGTCCGGATCGAACTTGTATTTTGGTGCGGATTGCGTCTGCGCGCCCACGCCAACACACAATGCCAGCAAGCAGAGGCCGGCCAAGGCGCCGAATGCCTTGATCCATATGCTGCGATCAATATTGGTTTTCATGGGGCTTCTCTCTCATCGGTGGGTTGGTCTCAATCCGACTGCGCGGAGTCTAGTCCCCGACAAAAGCGTGTGTCAATAAACCGGCGGGGGTGTATGCGCGCACCCCCTAAAGTTGGCCCACGCAGGTTTTCCACAGCTCGTGCACGGAACCGGAGGGTTCGTAGCGGGACAGTAGAGTACACTCAAGCTTACTTAACGTTCTATGAAACTGTCGGGCGTCATGCTGGCTGGCGACCACCAGTTCCTGTTAGAAGCGTTCCGAAAGCTCCTGGAACCCCACTTTGACATCGTGGCTACCGCAACGGATGGCATCGCCTTATTGGAGGCGGCAAAAGCAATCCGTCCCGATGTCGTCATGATAGACATGGCGATGCCGCTGTTGAATGGTCTCGAAGCTGGACGAAAACTGAAGCAAGTTCTGCCGCAAACAAAGTTAATTTTCCTCACCATGCATAAAGATCCCATCTTAGCTTCAGGCAATGCGGGAGGGAGCATCCGCGTACCTCCTAAAAACATGCGCTGCTTCGGAACTCTTGCAAGCAGTTCAGGCCGCGATCAAAGGTAAATCGTTCGTGACCGCTGAAATCGCCCGAGGAATACAGGAGGTTTTCATCCAAGATCCGCGGTGCATGGCGAATCACAAAGTGCTGAACGTCGGCGCGAGGTGCTGCAACTGCTGGCCGAAGGGAAGTCAATGAAACAGGCTGCCGATGTCCTTGCTGTGACTCCCCGAATGATAGTCTTCCATAAATACAAGATGATGGAGAAACTCCAGATCAAGACCACTGCTGAGTTGATCCAGTTCGCTATGCAGAATCATGTTGTAGTGAAATGAGTCGAGAGAATGGGCCGAACGGTACCTGCCCCGTGTGGCAACTGTAAAAACTGACAGTAGCGATAAATTTCCACATTTGTTTAAGCTTGCTGCAGTTTTGTGCACCCAGTCTCGACTCTTTCCGGCTGGAATCGTGAAAACGTTGCTGGCTTTTCAGATGATGCCTTACTATTCATGTGCTTCCGGGAGCGTGATGAGTTCAAGGGGATTTCATTCTAGCGGATCAAAAACAGTACCGCATTTTACCGATACGGCCTGGGTTTTCCTATTGGGACCTGGGTCGACTGAATCGGCGTAACCGGTTCGGGCGTATACCTTAGCAGAAAAGCGTGGAGTTGAAACATGATTTCTAACTGTGTGTGGAATTCAACTATTTCCAGCGGCGTCAATGGCGCCTTGTCCGTTATCACCGTCCTTTACCGATGCCGTCTCTAAGAGTTCTTATAGTCGAGGATTATGAGGGCTTCCGGAGATTTATTCGTTCGACGGTTCAAGAAAGGGTAGATTCCCAGTTCATTGGAGAAGCGTCTGACGGACTGGAGGCCGTTCAGAAAGCCGTAGAGCTGCAACCGGATCTCATTTTGTTTGATATCGGCTTGCCGAAGCTAAACGGGTTAGAAGCCGCTCGACGAATTCGAAAGATTTCCCCGAATTCCAAGATACTTTTCCTCACTCAAGAGTCGTCCTCCGATGTGGTCCAGGAGGCGCTTAGCATGGGCGCATTAGGGTATGTTCACAAGCTGTGCGCCAAACGTGATCTCTTGCCCGCTATCGATACTGTTTTGGGGGGAAAGAGATTCGTCAGCAGTAGCTTAGAGTTCAGTGAGGGCGCAAATGCCCACAGGCATGAGGTTGTTTTTTGTTCTGGCGACGGGGTTCTTCTAGATGCCCTTGCTCCCTTTATTGCCACCGCTATAAATACTGGCGACGCGGCTATCGTGTTGGTTAACCAATCGCACCGGACCAGCCTTTTTCAGAGATTGAAGACACTGGGCGTCGACGTTGACACTGCCACTCAACGGGGAACGTTTGTTCAGTGGGACGTTCGCGAAGCACTCTCGACATTCATGGTCAATGATTGGCCTGACGCGGCTCGACTTTCGACGGTTTTGGACGCCGTCATTAAGACGGCAGCCCAAGGGCCCGTAGGAGAATATCGTCGGGTCGTAACTTGCGGGGAATGCGCGCCTACCTTGTGGGCGGAAGGTAAGGTAGAAGCAGCGATTCACGTCGAACACCTTTGGAACAAGACCACCAGAGGCTATGGCGTAGAAACGCTGTGCGTGTATCCGTCGCTTCGAAGCTTAGAAGATGATCATTCGTTCAAGCGCCTCTGTGCAGAGCACACAGCCGTTCATTCTGCGTAACAGTGAGCGAGTCTCACGCCAATACCTAAAAACTCAGACGCAGAGCCAACTGTCCGACTCGTGCATTCACCGCCGTGCTGCTGATGACGCCAAACGTTGAGGAAGTAAAGTTGGTATCTGGACTTGCAAATTGTGGATGGTGGACAAAGTTCACGCGTGACGAGGGGTGGCCGTCTGTGCGTTGTCGCCCTGCAGGAGGGAGATTTTGGATTTGGGAGCCTACGGTCGTCGTTTTTCTTACTTTGATCTGGCTCGTGTTCCAAGCGATTGCAGGCCCTCAGACCAAACTCGTTCGTCGCGTGTTAATTCTCAACGAGCTGGGTCCCGCCTCACCCGCAATCAACCTGATCGACGGAGAGATTCGCGCCAGGTTGGAGAGATCGCCTTACCAGATTGAGCTTTACACTGAGAGCCTGGAAACAACCCTGTTTCCGGATCCGGCTATTCAGAAGGAATTTTTCGATTCCTATATTCGCAAATATCGAGATCGCAAGCCGGACGTGATCATCGCAGTCGGGCCGTCCCCGGTACATTTCCTGGTCCAATCACACGAGAAGTTCTTCGCAGATATCCCAATTGTGTTCTGTGTCTCTACTCCGGAAATGGTGGGAAATCCCACGCTTGACTCATCTTTTACAGGCGTATGGGAGATGCCCGATTTCACCAAGACGTTAGAGGTTGCTCTGAAACTACTACCCAGCACGAGGCATATAGTCGTCGTTGGGGGAGTCTCGCCCTATGACAGGGCCAATGAGGCGATTATCAAGGATGGCCTCCGCCGCTACGAAACACGGTTTGATGTAACTTACCTTACCGACCTAGATATGCCAACGCTCCTTGAGCGCCTGATGCGATTGGCGAAGAATTCTATCATCCTGCAGGCTGGAATCTCGGAAGACGCCGCGGGAACTCGATACATCATTGCCACCCAGTCGAATCCCATGGTCGCCCAAGCCGCGAACGCACCAGTCTTCCCCGCGGGTGACATGGCTGACGTGGACGTTGGTCAGGGAGCAATCGGCGGTTACCTGACAAGTTTCACCAAAGAGGGCGAAATTGCCGCTGAAGACGCGGAGAGGATTCTTAATGGCGACAAAGCGAAAGACATCCCTATAATTAGAGGGGCAAATGCCTATATTTTCGACTTGCGTGCCCTGCGACGCTGGGGGATTAGGGGAGGCGGTCTACCCCGTGGAAGCATTGTGCTCAATCGTCAGCCAACGTTTTGGGAACTCTACTGGCGATATGGTCTTACAGGTCTTCTTCTCTTCCTGGCGCAAGCGCTCTTGATTCTTGCTCTGTTGGTGCAACGAGCGAGGCGGAAGAGGTCTGAGAAATCCCTCATTTGGCGTCTGGAGTTCGAAAGCCTGGTCTCTGACCTCTCGACAAGGTATATCGGTCTCCCGGAGAATAAAGTAGATGCAAATATTGAGCAGGATCTAGCTCGTCTTGGCGAATTCCTAGAAATGGATCGAATCACGCTTTTCGAGTTTTCTCGGGATAGTACGGGGTTGATCCCCACCCACGCCTGGAATGCCCCCGGAGTAATGAAGGCTCCTTCCTCGATCGAAGCAAAGAGTCTTCCTCGGTGGAGAGACAAAATCTTGGGTGGCAATGTTTCTCTCATGTCTCGGTTAGACGATCTGCCCGAAGAGGCATCCGCCGAAAAGCAATACTTCCGCGAGAGAGGCATCGTGTCTGCTGCGTCGGTTCCGCTTAAGGTGGGTGGCGAGGTCACTGGAGCGATTACATTCGTAAGTACCAAGCGTCAGGTGTCGTGGACTAAGGATCTGGTGAATCAGCTCAGCGTGATTGGCGACATATTCTGTAATGCCTTGAAACGCAAGCGTGCGACGGAGGCGCTACTAGTCGCCCAAGCTGTCGTCTTTGAGAGCGAAAAACGATTCCGACTCGTGGCAAACACGGCTCCGGTAATGATCCGGATGACGGGTATCGACAAACTTTGCACTTATGTAAACCAGGGATGGTTGGAATTTAGCGGGCGCCCTACTGAGTCGGAGCTGGCAAGTGGCTGGGCAGATGGAATCCACCCCGATGATTTGGAGCGAAGCCTGAAGACTTACACGCAGGCGTTTGATCGGCGCGAATCCTTCCAGATGGAATATCGGCTTCGGCGGAAGGATGGAGTGTACCGATGGATTTTTGACAAGGGAGTGCCGAGGTTTAACGCAGACGGTTCATTTGCGGGTTATATCGGCTCGGCGATCGACATCACGGAGCGCAAACTGGCAGAAGAGGCTCTTTCCACGGTGAGTCAGAAGTTGATCGAAGCTCAAGAGCAGGAACGTTCCCGGATCGCCCGAGAACTTCACGACGATATCAATCAACAGCTCGCACTACTGGCTATAAATCTAGAGAGTTTGAAGCAAGGTGTTCCTGCCTCGGTTGAATTGGCACAGCGGATAGGGGAAACGAGCAAGCAAATTGCGGATATTGGGAAAGATATTCAGGCTTTATCACACCGCCTTCATTCTCCGAAGTTGGAGTACTTGGGGCTTGCAGCGGCAGCCAAAAGCTTTTGCAGAGAGTTCTCCGATCAACAGAAAGTGGAGATCACCTTTCACTCTGAAAACATCCCGAAGGAACTGCCGAAAGAGATCTCCCTTTGTCTGTTCCGTGTCTTGCAAGAAGCCCTGCAGAATGCGACCAAACATAGCGGGTCACGACAGTTCCAAGTCTCGCTCAGGGGTAGAACAAACGAGATCGAACTGACAGTGCATGATTCAGGGCGTGGCCTCGATCCTGAAGAAGCAATCAAAGGGCGAGGGCTAGGCCTGACCAGCATGAGAGAACGCCTGAAACTGGTCAACGGGGAGCTTTCGATCCACTCGCAATTGGAGCGCGGAACGACGATTAAAGCTAGTGTGCCCTTCAGCTCCATGGCGAAGTCCGTAGGAGTAGGAATAAGCTAAGTAGCCTGAAAGCCAAGAAGGCGGGCGAGCGTCTCCCAATGCCGTGGATGCGGCCTCCGTCGCCCTCTGCGAATTCCGCAGCGTATGACGCGCAGACGTTGAGCGCCGACATTATGGTTGGAATAGTCACGCCAGCTAGACGCGGTTGAATCTCGTTGCTATATCATGGCGCACCAAGAGCCTAAATGTCCAGGGGACAACGGAAACTGTCAGAAATACTAGGATTGATTACGCCCACTCCGAGAGACGTAATTGTTTCGTAATCAGTACCGCTAAACGCCCTTCACTCACGCAAAAGAAGTCATCCCTGGGTGGTCGGCAAACCGGAAGTAATTTGAAAAACGCGGACGACGCCTGACCGCCGTATCACTCGCGTCGAACTAGAAGGAAGCCTCGACGGAAAAACCACCCCTCAGATCCGCGAGGAACTTTCCCCGGCTTTGCAGCGGTACAGAAACTCATAATCGATATGTCGCGCGTCGATTACTTGTCCCGTTCGATCCTACGCGCCGCATTACTCTCAATTCAGCCGTTACAGGCCACTAGGCCCCTGGTGGCTGGCGTATCAACTAGCATTTAACTCAGCGCTGACAGCTACATATGCGGCAATCCTTCAAAGGTTTAAACCGGAAATAGTTTATTTTGAGGTGCTACGAGACCTTCTTATCTTTTTGGGAGTATCAGTCGCTGTTCCCGTTTTGATGAATTGGGTAGCCATCTATCCAGTCTTCAAGTTCTCACCGAGTAGTTCCACTCTTCTCGCTGACAATTCGTCAGACGGTTTCTTTGCGGTGTGGACTATTGAACAGTTCCGCCTGCTCCCAGAAGGCACAGACCAGCGTGGGGCGGCGGCGCATCCGACGCAGCGCCCGGCGGGCGTGCTGGCTCAGCTCTCGGTAATTGTCTGGACAGAAGTTCGGAAGCTCGTGCTGTTTCCAGTGCGCCGACAGATACTCCACGGGATTCAACTCCGGCGCGTAGGCCGGAAGGAATTCCAACCATAATCGCCCGCGCTGCTGGCGCACAAACTCCCACACCAGCCGGCTGCGATGACTGCGCAGACCATCCCAGACGATCAGCAGCCTGCCCGGCAGGTGACGTAACAGGTGAGTCAAGAATTCGATCACCTGTGGGCCTCTTGCATTCCACAAGTGTGCACGTGGATATCACCGAGCGCAAACTGGCGGAAGAGGCTCTTTCTAGCGTGGAGTTTTACCTTAGGCCTTGGCTGAAATTGAAAGATGCCACGATCTTTGATCTGGATGAATCGAAGAAGAAGGCGCCGAGAGGGAGTGCCAGGGGTTACATCGAGTCCCCGATCTGTACGATTCTGCAAACAGCTTTTCGTTCACTATAACATTCCAGAAACGAGTATCTGGCTCTCTCAGAACGGGCCATATTCCGAAAGACTTCATGCGCCATTGGCGCGTCCTAACTTCCACGTCTCAGACCGCTGTAACAACTACGAGTTGCGTTTCGGCACTGGTGTCATAGCCTCTAAATTAGTGTCACTAAGCCTCGGGCTAGCTTCCACACTTTGGAATAAACCGTCTTGCGCCCGCCGCCACGTTCTGACGCATAGGGATAGACGAGTCCAGCCGTATTTACGCTTTACCTGCCTGTCAAAAGGAGAACGAAGAATATGACAGAATTTCGCAAGGAAACCGACAGCCTCGGCGAAGTGAATGTTCCTGCCGACATACTCTGGGGAGCGCAAACCCAACGCTCACTCGAACACTTCAGCATAGGGAAAGACCTGATTCCCCGCGAAATGATCGCCGCCTATGCCACCTTGAAGAAGGCTGCCGCCAATGCGAATTATGCCGGCAAGCACCTCGACCAGAAACGTCATGATTTGATCGTACAAGTTTGCGACGAGATCCTCGGCGGTCAACATCATGACATGTTCCCGTTGCACGTCTGGATGACGGGCAGCGGCACGCAATTCAACATGAACGTAAACGAAGTGATTTCCAACCGCTGCTGCCAGATTGCCGGCACACCGCTCGGGAGCAAAACCCCCGTGCACCCCAACGACCACGTCAACATGTCTCAGTCCTCGAACGATTCCTTTCCCTCGGCCATGAATATCGCGGCCGCCGTTAACGTGAAGCAGCGCCTTATCCCAGCCGTAAAGCAGCTGCACGATGCAATTGCCGCGAAATCCAAGGAGTGGGACGATATTGTCAAGATTGGCCGCACACACATGCAAGACGCCACGCCGCTCACTCTTGGGCAAGAGTGGTCGGGCTATGAAGGCGTGCTCGCGGACGATCTCGATCGGATCGAAGACGCGCTGAAAGGCGTATACCGTCTCGCGCTCGGCGGCACGGCTGTGGGGACGGGTATCAATTCAGCACCTGGATTCGCCGAGGCCGTAGCGGCCGAGATTGCCAAACTGACAAACCTGCCGTTCGTCACCGCGCCGAATAAATTTACGGTGCAGGGCGCTCACGACGCTCAGGTACAGCTCTCCGGTACGCTGCGCACCCTGGCCGTGTCGCTCTACAAGATTGCCAACGACATCCGCCTGATGTCCTGCGGCCCGCGGGCAGGCTTCGCCGAACTGCAAATTCCCGAAAACGAACCGGGCTCATCGATCATGCCCGGCAAAGTAAACCCGACACAGGCCGAGGCGCTCACCATGGTCGCCGTCCAAGTGATGGCGAATGACGTAGCGACGGGCTTGGGCGGCGCCGGTGGCTACCTCGAGATGAACGTCTACAAGCCGCTGATCATCTTCAACGTTACGCACTCGATCACGATCATGACGGACGGCTGCACAAATTTCCGCAAGTTCCTGGTCGAGGGAACGAAGCCCAACCTGAAGAAGATCAACGAATACGTGGAGCGCTCACTGATGCTGGTCACGGCGCTGTCCCCGGTGATTGGTTACGACAAGGCTTCGAAGATCGCGCACTACGCCATGGACAACGACCTGACGCTAAAGGCCGCCGCGCTGAAGCTCGGTTTCGTGACGGAAGCCGAATTCGATCGGGTTGTCGACCTGAAGAAAATGGTCAAACCCTATGTGGCAACCGCCGCGGCCTAGGCGGCTGCTTCATTGATCCATGGACTTAAGTGGTTCCGCTGATTGTCAAACGCTCAATAAACTGAAGGGGAAAATAAGCTGTCACTTACTGCAGGTTACGGCGGTCGCGAAGAAGCGGAAGAAGAGCGCGGTAAACGAACTTGATCGTCAAGGATTGTGCCTGACCGGCGATCAGATGACGCTAACCTTTGAAACCCCCGCAAGAAAGACTTCCTCCCTAAACATCAACACCTACATGGAAGAACCGAAAGACGCAGTTACGATGCAGGTACAGATGGCCAGCCTTCCCGATGGCACGAATTACACGCAGCAGACCGTTCTGAACGCAACTGCCAAGCAGCTGGTAGTGACAACGACAAATTCCAAATACCAAAAGCTTGGTGCGTACTAAGGCGTGGAATGAGCAATTTCAGAATGGTCCATTTTCATTGGGGCTGGCCCCATAACGGATAAAAAGGGTCCTTAAGGGTTGGGAATCACTTACCGCAACATGGCGGCGATGCCTGCCAGCACGGCCGGAAAAGACCAAGCCCACTCACCGAGATACGCCTCTGCCGCGGCGGCCACAACGCAACCGCCGAAGAAACCGATGAGCAGAATTAGGGAGCTCCTTAATCGTGCTTTGTCGCTGGCCTTCGGCGGTTCGCTTCGGGACATCCTGTCTAGGAGCGCCAGCACAACGGTCGTCAAATTGCCGGTCATCACTGCCGTTGACAGAGGGACAGGCAAAGCCAAGCGCAAGAGCGCGAACTGACAGGCCATGGCGGAGACGGCCATCATTGCAGCTATGTCTGCCATTGGGCCGCGTGGATTGGCGGATGGTTTGGTGATAACACTGAAAATCAGAACGCAAGTGAGCAGCAGAAACTGAATCAGGAGAAGCAACCGCAGCAAGCCCGGACCGCGCCTGCCCGATACCCTCGCGAGTAGCCAAACGGCGGCTACCGCGAGGATAAAAACTGGAATCGCCAGAATCTGCGTCGCGTTGATACGTCCGCGGCGGACCACCCAGGCGCCTATGACCACAACGTTGCCGGTTATGTGAGCGGTGAATACATTGCCAAGAGTCACAAAGCCAGTCAGGTCCACCATGCCCGCGATGATGCTGAGCAAGGTTAGAAGCTGCTTCTCAACGCGCGATAGTACCGATGCGCCTTCAGCTGACGAGAACTCTCGCTGAGCAGTGCCGGAATGTGCAGTGGACATCGGCGAATCCCTTGCGGTCAAGCCTTCGCCTTTACCGACTTTTCGCTCGATTTTTCGCTCAGGCCATCGATTAGTATCTTCGAAACGATAAGGGCGAAGCTCATCTTATGAGCAATGCGGTGGAACCGTCCGCCCACGTCACACTTAGAGCTCTGGCGTGTTTTTGCGGCTTCTCGGGCAGTGGAATGGTCGAATGATCGCAAAGTCACCAACAAGCTACGAAACTTAGCGCCGAAAGGAGAACTATCTTAATTTTCATTTGTGCATCCTTGGCTAAATTTCAGTGCTGATTTGCTGATTGGTTGAATCTATCGACTCGTGGAAATCGGGAAACCTGTCAAAGCTGCCAGAGCGCGGATTAACGCGACTCTCTAGTTTTGAGGTCTGACGCGAATGACCGCAGCCACCTCGAAATTCATGCTGTGAGTCTTGACAGTATACGCGAAAGCACTTCTCCCTCAAGTTGTGGGCGCACTTAAACAGGAGAATTAGTCATGAGCCGGAAGATAGGAATGAATTCATTACCAGACGGAACGCGAGTAGCGGCGTTCGCGATGGCTGTTGCTTTGACCTCGGCTTGCTCTCGGCAAAATACGGTTCAGACAACCTCGCCGCCAGTCACTGCGCAGCCCAGGGTGAACACGCGACCCGCCGCCGGCGGACCCACGCGAGTTGAGAAAGATCTGCTGGACGAAAAACAAGTTCCTGCCGAGGCGTACTACGGCGTCCAGACTGAACGAGCACTGGAGAACTTTCAAATATCGGGAGTCGAAATCAACCGCTATCCCGAATTCATACAAGCTTGGGCAATCGTGAAGCTGGCCGCAGCGCGCGATAACACCGATGTAGGTGCCACGAACAAGCAAACCTTGGACGCCATTGAAAGGGTCGCACAAGCAGTTATGAAGGGTGACTACGACAATCAGTTTTTGGTTGATTGGTATCAAGGCGGAGCGGGAACTTCTACCAACATGAACGCCAATGAGGTGCTCGCCAATGTGGCGCTCGAGATGACAGGCCATAAGAAAGGGGAGTATGCAATTGTCGAGCCGCACGATCATCTGAATATGTCGCAATCGACGAACGACTCCTATTCCACCGTCGGTATCGTAACTGCGCTCAATCCGGTGCTCGGCTACGAGAAGTCCACGGAGCTGGCAGCCAAGGCGTACAAGAGCGGCAAGGGAATCGTCGAAGTCATCGGGGAGCAGAAAATATTGACAGATCAGCAGATCAATGACCTTCTGAACCCAGTCAAGCTCACAAATCTCGACAAGAACCAGTATCGACCGAAGAAATAGAGAACAGTTGAAAATCCATTTCTGTTTAGCTCTAAGAAGGAGGTTTCCATGGCTAAGGTAGTTCGCAACGCGCGAAAGGCAACGTATCTGGTGATGGTTGCCCTACTGGCGAGCGTACAGTTCGCTCAAGCGCAGAATAAGAAACCCAACATCGTGATTTTGGCGACTGGGGGCACGATTGCCGGTGCGGCCGCCACTGGGACGCAATCCGGCTATACCTCCGGAGCGGTGACAATCGACGCCATGCTCGGCGCCGTTCCCGGAATCAAGGATCTGGCGAATATCAAGGGCGAGCAAATCGCTAACGTTGGATCGCAAGACATCACCTTTGACATCATGCTTACCGTTGCCAAGCGCATCAATGAGTTATTGGCGACAAACGATGTGGACGGTATCGTCGTCACTCACGGCACAGACACCATGGAAGAGACCGCGTTTTTCCTGAACTTGGTGGTGAGAAGCGACAAACCGGTGGTCCTGGTTGGATCGATGCGACCCTCAACGGCGATCAGCGCCGATGGCCCCCTCAATCTCTACAACGCCGTTGGCGTAGCTCGCGATCCAAGAGCCAGGGGCCGCGGGGTACTGGTCGTAATGAACGACTGGATACACGGGGCACACTCGTTAACCAAGACGAGCACGACTGACGTTCAGACCTTCATGTCGCCGCTGCGTGGCCTGGTCGGCGTCGCCGCCTACGGCAATAATGATTTTTACAACACACCTCCGTGGAAACACACCACCACCAGCGAATTCGACATCTCGAATACGACCAAGCTGCCGCGCGTCGATGTTGTTTTTGCGTGCGCCGACATGTCCCCGGACCTGATCGACGCAAGCGTACACAATGGCGCCAAGGGCATCATCATTGCTGGCGTCGGCAACGGCAACATGAACAAAGCATCGGTGGAAGCAGCTGCTAAAGCTGTCAAAAAAGACGTAGTCGTAGTTCGCAGTAGCCGCGTCGCATTAGGGACCGTTGGACGAAACGTAGAAGTGAATGACGATCAACTCGGTTTCGTCGCTTCCGATGAACTCAATCCGCAGAAATCACGGATCCTGCTTTCGTTGGCGCTCCTGAAACCGCGTACGGCACCACAAATTCAAGAGCTCTTTGCCACCTACTGAACTTTTCTGAATCTGTGTGCATCGTGCCGTACGGGAATGACGAATAGATGAAGGCCCTGTTGCTACTGCTCGCAATGATGGCTTTAGGCGCCGCGCCGGTATTATCGCAAACCAAGGATTCAGCTGGCCCAGCTACCGAAGCCACTCCAGATAACACACAGAACACAACTCAAGCGCCTTCCACTCCCACCTTGGAAAACACGATCGACGCAACCGAATCGGAGGAAAAACCAAGGCGTCAGCTTGTGCGTTGGAATGAGTACCACGGACCTCATTTTACGATTCGATTTGGAGGCGGGTTTTTATACGACTTCACAGCGTATGCTCAAGACAATCAGAGCAAACAACAGATCGCGTTGTCGCCTGCCGAGAAGCTCCGCGATTTTCGTTTCGTTCTCGGCGGCACGTTTCCCGATTTTACGCGATCTGTAACCTGGAGTGCCGGCATCATGTACGACGCCCCGACCCACTCCTGGCTGGTGCGCCAAACGGGAGTCCAGATTCAGATTCCAAAGCTCTGGGGCTATCTCTTCATCGGTCGCGGCAAAGAGGGGTTCTCTCTTAACAAAGTCATGACCGGATACGATGGCTGGACGATGGAGAGGTCTACGATGAATGACGCGACCATTCCCATACTCGCCGACGGTTTCAAGTGGCTTGGTTATTCTCCCAAGCACGGCTTTCTCTGGAACCTTGGTTACTACAACGACTTGCTGTCGAAGGGCCAGACGTTTTCGTCCTATCACAACCAGGAGGTCGCACGACTTGCATGGCTTCCGATCCATTCCGACGCGGAGCGCACCGTTCTTCACATGGGCGTGAACTTGCGTAATGGAAAGCCCGTAAACAACCAACTTCAACTCAGATCACGTCCTGAAGCCTTTCCTGCGCCCTATTTCGTCGATACCGGCAAATTCCCCGCGAGCACAACTCGCATGGCGGGATATGAGATCTACTACCGAAACGGACCTTGGCTGTTCGGCAGTGAGTACTGGTTCACACATGTTTCTTCACCGGCTCGCGGCAATCCAACTTTTAATGGAGGTGACGTCGTAGCAACCTGGTTAATCACAGGCGAAACGCGAGAATACAACACGATCGGCGGTTTTTTCAGGGGAGTATCGCCTGCGAGGCCTGTATTTGAAGGAGGCCCGGGCGCTTGGGAACTGGTGTTCCGATATTCCCACATAGATCTGGATAGCCAGGCCATAAACGGTGGCAAATTCGGAAGATTCACGCCGATGGTCAACTGGTACCTTTCCGATAATGTGCGGCTAGAATTCGCCTACGGTTATGGCCATCTTGACCGGTTTAATCTCAAAGGCAATACACAATTTTTCCAAACCCGCATTCAACTTACGCTTTGAATTAGCTTCCCCCAATATATCTATCCGCTGTTTCTCAAGAGGACGCATAAAAGGACACATAAAGCGATGGATGATCTCGAAGTCTATTATCCCTGCATCCACGACTACCCCAGCTAGGACGCCCGCAACTGAAATGCCGATACGGCGGAGGGTATCCATTAGCTGCGTGAGAATCCTACTCTCATATACTTAAGGTGGGCGTGTTCATAAGGCGGTCGATAGCCCCAAATTCATTCGCAGTCCATTTCGACGTTAGGATTTTGCGGGATTCTGATCTCTAACGGCTCAGTCTTGATCAATCCAGAAACGAGCTGCCCGACTCCCCGCCATGAATTTGCAAAGTCGGATGCTTCGCCGGGATGATTCCAAGTAGAAAGCTCCAACTGCAAAACGTGGACTCCTGAGCGAATCGAACCTGCAAAATTCTTCGGATTCTCATACTGGACAACTACTCCAATATCAATTTCGCCCTCAAACGCTTGCCCAGGCTGCAAAACCGCAAAATCAGTGCCGGGCGAATTGGGATTCGGCCTGACCGGTTGCGGATCCTTATCACTGAAGAACCAGTCGGTGATGGGATGGTACTCGTATTTCCCGTTCAACAAATCGTTCGTGTTTTGAGCCACAATCACTCGATACCAAGCTTTTCCGATTTCCTTATCGAGGATTATCGCCCCTTCGGTCTGGTTTTGATATTTCGTCCGCAGCCTTAGCCAGACAGAAAATACCTCGGCATCGCCATAACAATATATCGCTGAGTCACGAGTTCAGGGACCGCCTTCAAAGGCTGGTTGCTAGTGGTAGGGCTAGAG
>Ga0207106_1052_pt1 | contig 24408 bp, 21 predicted proteins | sample Alteio_BWMinHeat_78_FD_153535 | JGI IMG/M metagenome (GOLD analysis project Ga0207106, IMG submission 153535) | Enriched cells from forest soil in Barre Woods Harvard Forest LTER site, Petersham, Massachusetts, United States -... | ecosystem: Environmental > Terrestrial > Soil > Temperate forest >...
TTGCATTTCAAAAAGAATTTTTTTCAACTCATATGGCTGGCTAACCATTGAAAACTCAACCAGTACCATTTTATTTCCAAAAGTTAGTAAAGGTTCCTTCTTTTCCAGCAACTCTCCTAAATGATCATCTATAAAATATTCAGCCGCAGCCTCTAATTGAATATCTATCCGCTCTTCTCTTAATTGATTTTTTACCACTTCCAGTTTTTCAAGAATAATGGCATTCGTATTTTTATATATGTCCCATAAAATATGAGGAGTGGTAATTAATTTTTTAAATCCTAATTCCTGCATTCCCCTGATCAGATTAATTGAAGTTTCCAGGTCAGGCGATCCATCATCAATGCCCGGCAGCAAATGAGAATGCATATCTGCTTGGAGCAAACTATAATCAGGTTTCTTTAATTCAATCTTTCTTTTTTTTAAAAAAAACATTTATCGTTTTGAATTCTTTTTTATCAATAACCCGTGATATAAGTTTTCCATATCCGTAACCAACCGCTCTACGCTGAATTTTTGCTGAACATGTTCAGCCCCGTTTTTCCCAAGACTATTTCTCAAATTACTATCTTCTATAAGTGCTAAAAGATTTTTTTGAAAGCCAATCGTATCATTTACGTCTGAAAGCAAAGCCGTTTCATTTTCTATAACAACATCACTGATACCCCCCACTCTTGTGGAAACGATAGGTTTATTAGCAGCCTGAGCTTCGATCAAACTCACAGGTGTGCCTTCGTTGAGCGAAGTAAGTGTAATAATATCAAGTCCGGCGTTAACATAATCAATATCTTTTCTCCACGAAGTAAAAGTTAGAGTAGAATTTATATCCTTTTCTTTGCTTGTTGCAACGGAAATTCCCAGTTTCTTTGCTTTTTCTTCCATATCTTCTCTTGTTTCGCCGTCCCCGATTATAAATGCCCTGAACTTTTTATGAGTATTTTTTTTTAGGTAATCAATTGCTTCAAGAAAGAGAAGATGATTTTTGACAGGCACAAGTCTGCCAATTATTCCTATCGCAATTTCATCATCATCGAGATTAAATTCTTCCCTGAATATTTTCCTTTTTTCAGGCATGTTTTCACGGAATTTATTTAATTCAAACCCAAGAGGAATTGTTTTGAATTTATCGCTATCCGCAATTTTAAATTCTTCAGTCAATTCTTTTTTTTGTTGGTTACTGATCGCGATCAAAGCATCTGTTTTTTTTGCAAGGAATCTTTCCGTATTAATAATAAATCTTGTCTTCAGCTTATTAAAATAAGAATGAAACACATGTCCATGATATGTATGAACAATTACCCGAACACCCGAAGAACTGGCGGCCAATCTTCCAAGGGCGCCTGGTTTCGCAGCATGCGTATGAACAATATCAGGCTTAAAATCTTTAATAATATTTTTAATTTTCCGGTAGGCTTTGTAATCCCTGTAAGGGTGGAGGGAACGACCCATATCGGGAAGGAATACAGTTTTGATTCCCATTTGCTCAGCCAGGAAAGATGCATCTTTTTCGTGATCTTCTTTTTCCCCAACAATAAGCAATGTTTCAAACTCAGGTGCAAGATATTTGGTAAGGTATAAAACATTGAGAGCAGGTCCGCCAATGATCAGACGGTTATGGATACGAAGTATTTTGGGCATTATTTAATATGATATTTTCCGGTGTTCTTGCAGAATCATTTACTTTTGAAACGTGGGGTCTAATGCAAATTTATCCATACTCGATTTTGTGCTTCTGCCGTTTTTTTTGGGTATTGTTTATGCTGTAGCTTACAAAATCCGTAATAAAAAATATCCATACAGGCACCCCTGGAGAAAATATTTTATTCCTGCCCTAACAGTTAAAATTCTCGGAGCTGTTTTTATTGGACTTATCTATGCTTATTATTACAAAAGCGGAGATACTTTCAACTATTTTAACCAGGCAGTAGTGATCAACAATGCATTTGATGAATCATTCATAAAATGGATTAACCTTCTTTTTCATACTCCTTCCAGATTTGATAACAATTATTACAGTTATATTTCCCAATTGGAGTGGTACTCTGATCCCGCTTCATACACTGTTTGCTCGATTACGGCTTTTTTAGGCATTTTTACCTATAATACTTATCTCCCGACAGCTGTATTATTTGCTTTTATTTCCTTTACCGGCGTATGGGCCTTGTTCCGGACTTTCGCTTCTCTGTATCCTCACCTTACAAGACCTATTGCCATTGCCATCTTATTTATACCTAGTGTGTTTGTTTGGGGCTCCGGAATTTTTAAAGACACCATATGTATGTTTGGTTTGGGATGGCTCACTTACGGGGCCTTTCGGTTCCTGGTGCAAAGAGATTTTAGCACTTTCAATATTGTAATATCCGTTTTAAGTTTTATACTGATTGCAAAAGTTAAATTATACATTCTTTTAGGATTTGCACCTGCGCTCCTGATATGGATATTATTCAGCTATACTCAAAGGATCAGGAACACAGCTTCGAGGTTCCTTGTAAAGATCGTTTTCGGGACAATGTTAATCGGAAGCTTCCTTTTTTTTATGCAGCGTTTTGGTGATGAGCTGGGAAAATATTCTTTAAAGAATGTAGTTGTTACTTCAAATGTAACAAGAAGATGGATTTCTTATACATCGTCACAAGATGAAGAAGCTTCTGCATACAGCCTCGGCGAATTCAATCCAACTATCACCGGAATGCTTTCAAAATTCCCACTTGCTGTAAATGCAACATTATTCAGACCGTATATATGGGAAGCAAGAAAAATAATTGTAGCCCTTTCCGCTATTGAAGCTTTGTTATTTTTATTTCTCACATTGAAAATTTTGTTTACTATCAAACTTACCAGGATTTGGAAAACAATCATGAATGACCCAACTATCCAGTTCTGTTTTGTTTTTTCACTGATCTTTGCTTTTGCGGTAGGTATTTCATCCTATAATTTCGGTGCGTTATCACGGTATAAAATTCCCTGCCTGCCGTTCTACGCCATCGCTCTTATCCTGATCTATTATAAAAATGTTCCAAAAGGGAAAAAATTCTTCGGAATTTTGGGAATATAATCACGTAAGAAGCTGAACGAATTTCACTGATTGCGATTGAACACTATATTGATCGATCACCTTTCTTCTTCCGGCTATTCCCATTTGCTGCCGCAGAGATTTATCAATTAGCAATTTTTGCAATGATAATTTCCACTCATAGCCGGCATGGCATAAAAATCCATTTACATTTTCTTCAATAATTATTTTGTTTACACCAACGGCACTGGCAACTGCAGGAATTCCATGCGCAAAATATTGTATGAGTTTAAATCCGCATTTCCCCTCACTCCATGCATCGGTAATAAGAGGCATTACTCCAATATCTAACTTTAAAAGATCATCTGCTTCCGTAAGAATATTCCATGGAATAAACTGCCAGTCTTTAAGATTCAATAATGGTTTTTTATCTGCAATTACTAAAAAAGTAAAATCAATTTCTTCTTGTAATTCATTTATAACCGGAATCAGTTGATCAAGATATTTTAAGGTTGAGTGACTGCCGGTCCACCCAACAGATAATTTTCCATCATGATGTTGTTTTATTTCATTTTCATTTTTATGGATATCAATAGTGGTTGGAATTTTTATAACATTTTGATTGAATGATCCGGCATATTGACATAAATAATCATTCCCGGGAGTTAGTTTATAAGCCCACTTGCAGATATATTTTACTTTCCAGAACGCTTTGACCCAATTAATGAAAGAATTTGCAGATGAGGTGTTGGGTATCCAGATTGCATCGTCAAAATCGTAAATAATTTTTTTTTTAAAAAACTTTGCAATCATCCATTCAAATACAGGCGGCCCAACAGGTGCAGCTTCACGATGGATAAATATGTAATTGTAAAAAGGCACTTTAAAAAAAATTGTCCACCATCTTTTAATAAACCCTTTACATAAACCCCAGGCCTTTAAAAAAAAGTAACCTTTTTTGTATAAAAATTCCCATGTCCCTATATCCATAAAAGGCTCGATACTGTATTCAATACCAACTTTTGTCAATTCCGGCAAAAATGATTCAACTCTGAACCGTTGCGAAGGTGCCACTTGTAATGGATAAGGAACAAGAAAAAGAACTTTTCTGTTTTCCGGCATTGGATAATTAAAATTCTAATTCAAAATACGATTATACTCATCAGAATACTTCTGTACCCCGGTTTTAAGATCAAATATCTCTTTTGCACAATTACGAATGTATTCCCTATCAATTTTTTTTAGCTCATCCATTTTATTTATCACATTCTGAAAGGAACATTTGTCATTGTCATTAACTATAAAACCTGTTTGGGTGGTATTAACAATATTACCGGTATCGCCCATATCATTACAAATAACAGGAATACCCATTCCCATAAGTTCGGCATGCTTGGTTGGTGAGGAGGCTACTTTAGAAAAACTGTTTCTGATAAAAAAAATGCTGCAATTGCTTAGTGCGAGAAAACGGGGCAATTGTTCACGATTAGAATATGTAACAAAAATTTTATCACCGGGAATGCCGGCAGATAGTGCTTCAGCTTTCACCTTCTTAACATCATCTTTAGTTAAGATCAGCATAACATATTCTGGAATCCGGGATATCAGAATTGTGAAAAATGAGAACATTTCTTTAGTCATATACCAACCACCAACCGATCCCAAATAAGTAATGACCTTCGCCGACGCCGGAATTTCAAGTTTATGCCTCAAAGCATTGATTTGGTCATATGAGATTTTGTGAAAATCAAAATGGCTAAGATCTGCGCAACAGGGGATCACCCCAATCGACAGATTTTTGTATTCCGGTTGGGATATCAAAAAATTCTTTGAAGCCTTTGTGAGCGTTATAATCCCATCAGCATTCAATAAGAAATGCTTTTCTTTTCTTTTATAATACTTATAAATTAACCTGTATAAAAATTTATTTTGACTCCATTGCCCATTGTCTACCTTTTCATCTGCCCAAAATCCCCGCATATCAAATAAGAATTTCGCACCAAATTTTTTCTTTAGTATGAACCCCGCTTCCGCTGCTACATAACTGCGGCAATGTATTAAATCAAACTTTTCTTGCTTATACAATTTAATAGCAGCCCTTTTTAACTTCCAGCGATCATATATTTTTGAAATAACCAGCGGTTTCGACGTAAATCTCAATGGAATCCATTTAATATTGGCCGTATCAATTATCGTGTCAACTATTTTTTTTTCTTTTTGAAAACGATCTTTTTTTTCAAAACTTAAAAGAGTGAATTGAAAACCGAGCAGGGATAGCTTCTCCAGATAAGGCAAGACCTGGGATTGTCCTAACGGATCGGTAAGGCCATCATAAGATATGTATAAAATTTTCTTCAGGAAAAGGCTATTAAAATCAGTGAAGAGGTAAAGCAGGTTAATGCATCCACTTTTCATACCACATCTGGAACATTAACAAATACCATATCTTTAAATATAGATCAGTTCGACCATTAAAAAATAACTGAATGAGATTTTGAACATACCCGGGTTTGAACAATTTATGTTTATCTAAATATTGATCTGATAAATATTCTTCCAGCAAGTCCTTTAATTCATTTTGTAACCATTTTTCAACGGGTATTCCAAAACCCATCTTTTTCCGTTCCATCATTTCTATAGGAATGTATTTGTAAACAATCTTTTTTAAAATATATTTTTTATTTCCCTGGTGATATTTATATTCTGACGGGAGCCTCGCTACCCATTCTATGATAGATTGGTCAAGAAAAGGCTCTCTTCCCTCGAGACTAACCGACATAGTTGCCCTGTCTACTTTTTGTAAAATATCATCCACCATATAAGTTTGATAATCTATTGCCATCATATATGACAAAGGATCATAAAAACCTGGTTTTAACTCCCGGCTATTATAGGCTGTCGGCAGTTCCGCTATATTTTCATTGAACAAGTCATTGATCTCATAACTTGTAAATACCTGGCTTAAGTTTTTCATCATTTCAAAGGGAGAAGGATCTTTCAATAAATTCCGAAGCTTTCGGTAACGGCTGTGAAAATTATATTGTTTATTGAAATAGGGAATATTTTCCGGGGAAACAGCCTCCATGACTTCCGCAACTGCTTTTCTCATTACGCGGGGCATGGCCTGTAATTTTTTTCCGTGTTTTAATAAATAGTCGTACCGGTTATACCCTGCAAAAATTTCATCGCCGGCATCTGCCGATAAAGCAACTATAACTTTTTTACGAGCCATTCTGCTTACTAAAATTGTAGGTATGGCACTGCTGTCTGCAAATGGTTCATCATAATAATAGGGCAATTGAGGAATGATATCAAGAGCCTCCTGAGGAGAACAATAATATTCTGTATGGTCAGTGCCTAAACGCTCAGCGATCTGCCTGGCAAAAGGCGCCTCATCCAGGTTTTTATCGGTAGTACCAATTGTAAACGTTTTTATTTTTTCGGTACTATTTTTTTGTAGTAAGGCAGTTACACAGGAACTATCATAACCTCCGCTAAGAAAAACTCCAACGGGCACATCAGCCACCATCCGATACTGAAACGATTCTTTTAAAATATTTTCGGTTTCATCTAAAGCCTCATTGAACGAAATTTTCAATTTCGGTTGGTTATAGTAATCATATACATTCCAATATTGCCGATTTTTTATTTCCCGGGAATTCAGATCAAATCTCAGGAGGTACCCTGCCGGCAGTTTATGTACATATTTATAAATACAGTGAGGTTGTGGTACATTTCCATATTGCAGAAAGGAAGCTACTGCCCCGGGATTGATATTTTTTTCAAATCCCGGATGAGCTATCATAGTTTTTAATTCTGACCCGAATAAAAATAATCCATCCTTCCAATAATAATAAAACGGTTTAACACCGCCCCTGTCCCGGATACAGATCAGTTCATTGGCACGCTCATCAAATAATGCTATCGCAAACATCCCTCTCCAACGGTCTATACTTTTCTCACCCCATTCTCTCCATCCGTGCAATATTACTTCCGTATCTGAACGCGTCTGAAATTGATGCCCGAGAGCCATTAATTGCTTTCTTATTTCATTATAATTATAGATCTCACCATTAAAAATTAAATGAAGTCCATCATAATGCATCGGTTGGTTAGCTGCGGCGCTGAGGTCAATAATTGAAAGACGCCTGTGTCCAAGACCAACTGCAGCATTCTTTAATTCTGTAAAATAAACTCCCTGTCCATCAGGACCACGATGAGAAACAGAGCAGCTCATTTGAGCAAGAATTTCTTCTGAACTGTCTTTCCTAAAATCTATAAACCCGGTAATTCCACACATAAATCAGTTGTTATATAAATTTTTTAACTCTAAAAGAAAACCCTGCTCTGAATATTTGTTCAAAATTCTATCATAGTCAGCTGTATCACTATTTACAGGATTATCTAAAAAAAATTTGAGATTTTTTATCAGATCATTTTTATCATGAGGGTTAAAAAAAAGGGAGCCATCAGGTGCAATTTCGTTAAATGCCGGGATATTTGAAATTAGCAGGGGAAGCTTTGCACATATGCCTTCCAATACTGCAATACCAAACGTTTCAGATATAGATGCCGAAAGAAAAAGATCATAGTTTTTCAAATGGTCTCTTGCATTAGGTACAATTCCGCAAAACCTAACCTTATTAAGTCCCATTCTTTTTGCCTCATTCCGGTAAAAATCCAATCGAAGGCCACCTCCCATAATATCTATACTTATTGGCTCTTCCCTTAAAGCCTCAAATGCGCGGAGTACCAGTGAATAATTCTTTTCCGTATTGCAACTACCAACAGCAATCACCTTTAATTCTTTATTGCTACCAGGTTTTTTTTCTTTCTTTAGTTGTTTACAATTAATAAAGTTTGGGATCACCTTTATATTTCTTTTAGGAAAAGTATCGTTAAGAATCTTAGCAATATATTCGGAAACAGCAACACGAATAAGTTTTTTACGATTTGTTAGTCTATCCAATAAGATCATTTTTTTTACCGATGGCTTATGTTTCATCGTATCATAGTCTGCAAAATGGTAATGATTGATAAGTTTTATTTTTCGTCCTGTAGCTAAACGCGAGATTATGTTTGTCCAGAATGAATGTGAATGAACAATATCAATTTGTTTTTCTTCAATTATTTTTCGGATAGCCAAAGCAGCTTTAAAAACACCTGCTACAGGTTTAGTATTGAGATTTATATATTCATAGTTCATTTGCTCATATACATTCGGACCACTTAAGGTCACAACAAAATGTTCGTCATTAGCAAGTAAAGGAATGTAGCTCATAAGAAGAGTTTCCGCACCGCCATAGTTCAGGGAGTCTATGAAATGAAGTATTCTCACAGATAAGTGTTTCGATTATAGGGTAATGAAATGACTAAGAAAAGTATTTTTTATATACTTTATAAATAAACTTTAATCTTTTTTCGTCATTGGGATATTCACTATAGTACTTACCCGGAAGTTCAATAATGTTATCCAATTCCTGTTTAGTAATTCCCAGTTTCTTTGCGATGTAAACTTTTTCTCTTTCGATATCTTCCTCATTATAAAGTGGCGCTTTTAGAGCCTCCAACGCTTTTTCCCTGGTTATTTCGCCGGCACAAATCTGGCTGGAAAGTGTAGCCTTACGATAATCAAGATTAAATTTTTTGGGAAGCAAATAGGATTGGACAAATTTTGTGAAGCGGGACTCATGATGTTTTCCTCCATAATTTTTCCATCCTATTTCCTCTTGCAAAATCTTTAAAGCATCGGCTTTATTATAGTCAACATAATTTAGCAGGTAAATAATTCTGATACCTTTTAATAATTTAAAATACATTTCAGTTCGAAAACCAAAATTTGGGAATTTTCGAACTTTCTTTGTACCAAAAGTTTTTTGAATAAAATTAAAATACTTTGTATCCTTTGCATCGTAATGCCAGGTCTTAGGTAAAATACCTTCCGTTGCCAGGTTGCCACCACTTATAATATACTTTATTCCTTCCCTGGCCGCAACGCGATGTAAGGCGCCCATTATGGCAACATCTGTAGGAGTTTCAGCCTCTACTACAGAAGCTTTTAAAAAGGCTAATTGAATGTCTTTAAATTCTTCCCAATCTAAAACGTAGCTCTGGTAATCAAATTCTAATTTCTTTGCAACGTTCTTTATGTTTAGTGCAGCATCATCAGAATCCCATCCATTGTCGAGGTGAACTAATAAAGTGCGAATACCTTTTTTTTTAAGAAAATAAGCTACATAACAGCTATCTACTCCGCCGCTTATTCCCAACAATACATCGTATTTATTGTTTCGTCCACTTTTTTTAATCTTTTTTATTATTTCTTCAAGGTGTTCCGGCCCTGATTTTCTCATTGCCTTCACTTCTTCTCTTTTGATAAGAAATTCAGTACAGTGATTACAAATTCCTTTTTCATCAAATTTGATTTCCGGATCAGTTGTATCCATGAGGCAGCGTACACACTGCTGATACCTTCTTATCTGCATGTTAAAAATTAATTTCCTGCTTTTCAGGATAGTTTATAAGGACACCTTTATTTTCTCCATAGTATACAAAAAGACTTCCTGCAGCAACCCCTGTTGCGAAGGCTTCAGTGTGCGCTCTTTTGAGGTCTTCTAAAGTTCCTGCTCCACCCATTGCAATTGTTGGAATATTTACATTCTCCGATATCCTTTTGATAAGATTCAAATCATAGCCACTCATTCTTCCATCATTCTCGATTGATTGAATAATGATTTCGCCTGCTCCTTTCTTTTCCATCAGCTGAGCAAATTGTAATGGGTCCAGGCCAGAGGGTTTTGTACCATTCAAGCTCCATACCTGTTGTTTCCCGAACAATTTCTTTTTTACATCAATACATACCGTGATAGTTGTTGAACCAAATTCAGCGGAAGCTTGTTTTACAAAATCAGGGTTCATTACAGCATAAGTACCGATAATAACTTTTTCAGCACCCGCAGAAATGATTTTTCGGATTTGAGAAAGTTCCCTGATGCCGCCGCCTACGCAAAAAGGCATATCTGCCTCTTCTCCGATATCTTTAATGATGTCAAGAGATATAACGCGGTTATTTTTTGTAGCTGAAACATCAAGAAAAACCAGCTCATCGGCGTAGAACTCATTAAAAATTCTGACTGCATTTATCGGATCACCGATATAGCGATAATTTTTAAAGCCCTCTGATTTTACCAAATGGTCTTTATTGAGTAATAACACCGGTATGATTCTTGGCCTAAACATTTATCAAATTTGAATAAAATTTCTTAGAAGTTCCGTTCCGGCACTATGGCTTTTCTCAGGATGAAACTGTGTTCCAAAAATATTTCCCTTTTCTACTGCTGAGACAAAATCATATTCATATTCAGTCTTTGTTAAAATGTCTTTTGACTCTGACACTTCGTAATGGTAAGAATGAAGAAAGTAAAACTCGCTGTGATTGTTTATATTTTTAAACAGGTAACTTTCTTTGCAAATGTCAATGGTATTCCAGCCTGTTTGAGGTACTTTATGTTTGACCTTGTCCTTAATTTTAAATTTTATAACAGAAGCATCAAGCCATCCAAACCCTGTGGCGCCCCCCTCTTCGCTTCCCCTTGCCATTAGCTGCATTCCCAGGCAAATTCCTAAAATTTGTTTTTTTCTTATTAACACTGCTTCATTAAGAGCATCGTATATCCCGATTTTTTTAAGATACGCGATTGCTGTTTCAAAATGCCCCACGCCAGGCAATAAAATTTTATCAGCCTTCATGATCTGAGCGGCAGTAGTGGCAATGACTGGACATACATTGAATTCGGCTAATTTCTTGTACACACTATGCAGATTTCCCATTCCATAGTTTACAATTGCGATGTTTAGTGGCATAGGATATAGAATTGTGTAACATAGGATATTGATTCAATAAAGTTAACGCCTGTAATGGAAGTATAGTATTCAAGTTATAGAAATCTTTCGCCGAAAGGGGTTTTAGGTCGTTTAAAAGAGCTTAAATTGATCAAAAAAAGAGCTTTATGTATTAAATGCCATGATAACCCGATATTACCAGATTAACTGAAGAATTCTGTTAAATGATCCCGTTGCTAAAATTTTAGCCAAATCAGATTACGCATTGAATTAACAATAATTTCCCGAAGGCTTATGAAACATCTATGGGAATTATTATTATCAATAATTCTATGAAAGAAGGGTTCATTTCTACAAAATTCAGGATAAACTAATTGCCTTTACCTGACGGAAATTGGTCCAGGGCAGAGGGAAAAGTCTTTGAACAATGAAAACAATTATCACCATTAACAAAAAGAAAGATAGAGCTGTGGCATAAGCAGCTCCAATAGCACCAAACTTCTTTATGAGCAGGTAATTGAACAAAAGATTAGTTACAATATTAAAAACAGAGAGCCATCCCAGAATTTTATTCTTTTTAAAAAAGAAAATAAACCCCGAAAACAACATGTATCCACCCCAAAAACAATATCCCAGGGCGATCCAGAAAACATAACGTACGCCTTCGAAATAATTCTTGGCGATAAAAAGCTTAAAAAAGACAGGTGTTAAAAAAATAATCAGCACCATTACGACGAGGCAGCTTATTCCATATAGATAGCTCATCTTTACAATCTGTAATTTCCGTTCATAAGTAATATTAATAAGCCTCTCCATTAAAAAAGGCGTATAAAAATTAAAATAGGCATTTACCAGTATCATTATTAATGACCCCACTGTGTAGCCTATGCTATAAATACCGGCTTCATCTATAGAGATCATTTTTGCAATGAAAATCCTATCCGATTGATTAACCACAAATTTTCCAAGACTGTGCAGTATCAGGGGACTTCCAAATTGAATTCCTTCCAGGATATATTTTAGTTTAAAGCTTCCTTTTAAAAAATCCTGTTTATAAAAATAAATCGCTCCAATAACAAAAAGTAAAGATGTAGCAATCAGCCAGGAATAGATTCTTCCCTCCCACCCATAGTTTTTTCCAATAACAAAATAAAATGTCAATCCTACTTCTATCAATACTTTAATAATGGTATAAGCAGCAAACAAAAAAGCTTTTTTCTGCAGTATCAAAAACTGGAAGAATTGTTCATAGTAGATAGTGAGAAAAGTGATCAGCAACATAATAAGGCCCCACCCTGTTCCCGTACCCTTCAATTCAAGGGAATTTGCCAATGGCTTATAAAAAAAACAGGCAAACAAACTAAGTACAATCGTAGTAGCGAGAGGAACAGTTTGTATCGAAATAAACTTGGAAGCAAATATATTCTTATTTCTTTCCTTAAAATAATCAACGTTTAACAAACTGTAAGCCGAAAGGCTTACCAATGGGATGAGTATGGTTATGTAGGTGTTGAATAGAGACAGTAATCCATAGTCTGCAGGGGATAAATAATGTGAAAGAACAGGCATTACAAAAAAATTGATTGCCGCACCAAATAAGCCTACAAACGTATAGATTGAAATTTGTTTAATAAACCTCATGACTTACTATTGCCTTAATTACTCTTTCAGTAGCTTTTCCATCAAAGGGGTAGTTACATCTGTATAAAAAAACCTGGTAAGCTGTTACGTTTTTTTCAGTCAAATTATTGCTTATCCATTCCGGATATTTATTTTTTAAATCTGATAGTGAAAAAGAAGAATGACAGAGCCCGGTTTCTGAAAAATCGACACCAAAAATTTTTGGCTCAGGATGCCATCCCAAAAGAACTATATTTTTTTTCGCACATAAAAGACCTGTGATCAGACTTGAGCTAAATCCAAGAATTAATTTTGCATCCAGGTAAAGCTGTTCAAATTCTCCGTGCTGGAGAATTTCAACATAGTCATGGTTGATAGAATAATCTGACCAGTTTGACCGATTGGAAAACGGGTGAAGCTTAATATAAAGTTTTATTTTATTTGCCACTGCAAAACTATTTAATGCCTCGGCCACTTGCCTATGATGGTCTTTTGTCCATTCCAACAGATCATACTCCAGGTACGGATGTTCTATGTATACGATATGATCCAGTTCTGCATTCTTATTTCTGTAATATTTGTCGAAAAAAGGAACACCGGTTAAAAAAGCATCCTTCTTTGTAATTCCGGTATATAATTCAAATGCTTCAAAATTTATTTCGCTGAAAACAATGGCATAATCTGGCACCCTTTCCCTAAAAAGATTTCGACTTAAAATTTTGTTCGGTGAGGCACCTAACATTTTAAAAGGTAGAAATAAAAATTTTAAATAGGAGTTGAGCGAATTAAATTTCTTATGAACTGAATAATAAAACAGTTTGGCAGAAATAATATCAGTAAGATTTTTTGTAAATCTTTTGAATAGCTGAGGTAATTTTCTTTTGAAAAAGGAAGTTTCATTCCACCTCCGAATAGCAGTTTGCCGGTCACCTGCAGCTCCATGTTCTAAATAAAATGATCTTATCCCTTTTGAACGTGCTGCAACAATAAGAGCAATCTGTCTTAGATCTACAATTTCAAAAAAAATAATTCTATCTGGTTTTATTTTTTTTAAAAGATTATACGGAGTCAGGTAATCAGCCCAATAGTATTGCCCTTTCACAAACGATAATAGTTCGTCAAATTGAGAATCTTTTTTACGTATATGCCACAGGATATAAATTTCTGCATTGACTATATTTTTTAACTGGTCATAAAAATCTTTTCGATTGGGAGGTACGATCAACAATATTTTTAACTTCTCTTCAAGCATCGGATTGCAATGCACTCATGAACAACTTTAAATTATTAGGGATTTTGATTTAAATGTTCTTTCTTCAGAATACCGTATTCAATAATATCAAAATATTGTCCATGTTTATAAATTGCTTCTTTCCTGACCCCCTCCTGTTGCATATTAAGCTTCACAGCAAGCTTTTTCATACCGTCATTACCCTCTATAGTACCACAATAAATCCGATGAAGATTTAGACGATCAAAACCGTAATTAACAATCAATCTGGCAGCATCTTCCCCATAACCTTTACCCCAATATCTTTTATCGCCCAGCAAAATTGCGAACTCCGCATTTTTTGAAATCCAGTTTATATTTTGAAGTGATATATTTCCAATATGCTTACCTGTCTTAGTATCAATAATGGCAAGTACAACTTCTTTTTGATCGTCAAGACGGTTGAAATAATTTTTCATTTTCTGCTCTGTATTAGGAAAAATTGCATGGGAATTATGCCTGCACACTTCTTCATCATTAAGCCATTGAAGATATTCGTCAGTCAAATCTTTTTCCGTCAGGGCCCTTAAATGAATCCTCGGACCTTTAAGAAAGACTATTTCGCTCATAAATGGAATGTTTTATTTCCTCCATCAATTCATTTTTACTTTGAACTTTTTTAAGACTTATCTTATGTTTCAGAAGATCCGCCTCTGGGTTTCCCGGAAAATATCGTATCACTTTTTTGTTCAAAGCTTCAGCTTCTAAAAGAACATTGGAGTAAAATCCCACAACGATATCTGAAGCACTGATCAATTCAAGTGCATCTGCCTCTTTTATCAGAAAACAATTTGAATCATTAGTTTTTTTTATCAGCCTGGATAAATTGTCTGTTTGCTGCAACGGATGACATTTTACTACCAGTCGAATTTCACCTCCAAGTTGAGACACAATCATAAGCAAATCACGTAAAACTTCTTCTTCATCAAAACCTACAGTCTGCCTGCCATTCCTAATTGATAATGGATCAGGAGCAAACAAAATATGAAAACCGGTTTTTGGAATTTGCAATTTTTCAAGATAGCTTTTGTCAGTGTATTGTGAATGCCAGTAATTCTTTAAATAATAATGATAGGGATTGCCTTTAACAAAAATTTTTTCCCAAGGCAAGCCTTCCGAAATAGCAAGCTGCCTGGCCGTTTCATCCACAACCCAAATTTCATCCGGATATTCAGATGCATTCAAACCATCAAATCTTAATTTGAAATTTACCCAATGATCAATGAAAGAAATTGCATAGATGTTTTCGTTCACCGCCTTTTTTATGCAATTCACTTCAAAGTGATTGGATGATTCCGGATGAGATGTGCCTGTAAAAACGCAGTCTATTCTTAAATCGCGAAAAGAAGGGACATTTTCTGTAATATTTAAATTATCCACATTCGTTTCAAAATATTTTTTATTCGAAAAAAGCAAGGTTGAAATATCAGTTCCTGTTTCACACATTTTTGCCAAAGCAATACAGGCATTTGCTCCTGCAGCATCACTGAATACAAAAGCTATATGTTTACCCGGCAACCGGAACATTCATTTTTAATTCATCGATATACTTTACGACTTTTTCAAAAGCATCAACTACATCTTTAAGATCAGACTCCTTCATACCAGGCCTCATGAATTCATGTGTTATCAATTCCTTGAAATACATTTGTTCAGTTACCGGGCACAATCCTTTTTTATAATCAACGGAACCTTTATAATGATTGCAATTAAATGAACAAACGGAAGCTTTTTTTTGATATATCGGTTGCAGATATAATGGCTTGACATAACCTGCACCAATCAGAGGAACGGTTTCTCTTAGCACCGCAGAAGGAAGTTCAGACTTAATAGCAGCGACAAACTCATTCCTATGAACTTCCAGTTTAGACTGATCATATTTTAAAGGTTGAACATAAAAGGTATGAAGTGAGCTTTTTTCAACCCAAGGCGGCGAACTTAATCCTTGAAGTGAGCCTAAAGCACGATGAAGAAATTCAGCATTTTCTATTCGTTGCTCTAACAAGTAAGGTAATTTTTTCAGCTGTTCTATTCCAATAGCAGCCTCAACCTCCGTCATTCTGTAGTTGTACCCAATCATATTATCAAAACCGGTCACACCCGCAGCTTCAACTACATTTTCTGCATGATTCCTGATAAGCTGAAGTCTCTCTGCTAATTCTTTATTATTTGTAACAATCATTCCTCCTTCACCAGTGTGAATATGTTTATGATAATTCAGACTAAACACTCCAATGTCTCCAATCGTTCCAACACACTTTCCATTATATTTCCCCATGGGTGCTTGTGCACAATCTTCTATTACTTTGAGTTTATACTTTTTTGCAATTAACATAATAGCATCCATATCGGCTGGATGACCAAAAATGTGAACGATCAAAATTGCTTTTGTTTGACCGGTGATTTTGCTTTCAATACTTTTTGGATCCATACAAAAGGTATCAGGATCGATGTCGGCAAATACAGGGACACCACCATAGACCATTGGAGCAATTGCACTGGCCGACATAGAGTAGGGGGAAACAATTACTTCATCCCCAGGTTGTATATTACAAGCTCCCATAGCAGCGAACAATCCTGATGTGTTCGAATTGACACTGACCGCATGGGAGACGCTAACTGCTTCAGCCCATGCTTCTTCGAATCTTCGAACGACGGGACCGCCTAAAAAATCGCTGCCCCACGCTCCTAAAAACTGAGATAAATTTCCCGAGTCAAGCACTTTTTTTACTGCATCCTTTTCTTCCTTACCAATAGTATTGTATGCGGGAAAAAGCTTTGATCTGATAGGTTTACCACCTTTAATTGCTAATCGTGGCATTTTGCTTTTTTAATGGTTCAATAATTTCTAACATGCGTTTATTTATCATTAAAGCTGGTATAAAGTTATCACTGGTTTTTCTTTTATTAAATAAATCTATTGCCTCCTTAATTACAGCGATCATGTATTTATCAAGAATATTAGTCTGCCTTTCGCCTTGGTCTTCCCGTAAATCACTATCCTCCCGCTTTGTATAATATCTTATTTCGTTACCACTATGGCAAATGACAATCTTTGAATCAGCGTAAAAAATCTCAATTTCAAAAATAGGGTAAGTAACATCACAAATACCTACAAAATTCACTGGTTGATCCAGGTAAAAACAACAGCCCGTTAGAGTCGGATCATGATCAAAAGAATCAAATGTGAATGTTTGTATGTGAAAATTTGTAAAATAAAACGGTTCATCATATAAATATTCAAGCAGATCAACAGCATGACTAGCATTATTCAAAAAACCTCTCCTGTATTTTACAATAATTTCTTTTAAAGAAGTCTGATCAAAATCATTTTTTAATTTTTCTTTTGCAATTTTATATGCCGGTTGAAAACGCCTCATGTAATTTACCAGCACATTGGAATGTGAAGATTTATAAATATTCATTACTTCATCAATCTGTATTAAAGAATTCACAACTGGTTTTTCACATATTACTACAGAAGTCGAATGATTCAGAATATTTTTCAGATATTCTAAATGTGTGGTTGCTGGTGTAGCTATACTTATGAGGTCAAAATTTTTATATTCTTTTTTGCCCGGATCATTTATAATTTTTGCACTATAAATTTTGGCAACCTTACATGCTTTGTCTCTATCAATATCCGTCACCGTCAATTCAATTCCATCTATCAATGAATAAGCTTTTGCATGAGACCATACAGAACCAGGTTTGTTGAGATCATACCCTGCACCAATATTTCCGCAACCGATCAACAGAGCCTTCAACTTCATCTGTTATTTTTTTTTTGTAAAAACCAATACTTTATTTCTGCAATTTTCCAGTCTTCTTCATTGTCAATATCCTGTACTTCTGATTCAGGAACTTCCAAACCGATTGTATTGTCGGTAACCAATTTCCCTGTTTTTAAAAACTCATTACATCTAAAAAAATAAAATTGCCCGCAATCATGATATGCAAGTGGTAAATCCTGTGATCGTTTCGGCGCAAACTCCGGCCAGTTGTAGGAAATCTTATTGCCCTCCATTTTAAAAGATCGCCAGATTGGGAAACTGAATTTTGTAACCGGTATAACAGAATCAGCTTCTGATTTTATAAGCAATTCAAAAGCATTTATAAGCTTTCCCTTCGTAATAAATGGAGCAGTTGGATACATGCAGCAGGCATACATAAATTTTTTTCCATTGTCATTATAGTTCTTTATTACCTCACTTAAAACATCGGCGGTGGTGGAAAGGTCATCAGATGTATCCTTTGACCGCATAAATGGAACAACGGCGCCATTTTCTTTTGCAACATTAGCTATGCGAGGATCATCGGTTGAGACCATAACCTCATCGAAAACTCCTGAGCTTATCGCAGCTTCGATACTGTAAGCGATAATGGGCTTGCCCTGAAAAGGCTTAATATTCTTCAATGGAATTCTTTTGCTGCCTCCGCGGGCAGTTATAATAGCAACAGCACTCATTAGATTAAATCAAAATTAAGTGGTGTACCTGCAGAAATATCTTTCTTTACCTGCCGGCCAATAACCAAATCATAATACCTCGGAGAAAGTCCCAGATCAGGTCTGATTATCTTTATATGCTCCACGGTAAGTGTTTCGCCTGCCTTAATATCCTTTGCCACATAAATGGATCGTTTGAACAATTTGCTTTTTGTTTCAGTTTCCTGTATTCCATATTGTACATTTCCTAAAGCCAAAAAAGCTCTTTCCGATTCAACAACTAATGAACTTAATTCTGATGGTTCCAGAGAAAAAGCACTGTCGACGCCACCATCTGAGCGATTCAGTGTAAAATGTTTTTCTATTACTCTTGCGCCTAAAGCTACTGCCGCAACAGCAGCTCCAATGCCCATCGTATGATCACTTAATCCGACTATGCAATTAAATAATTCTTGCAAATGCGGAATAGTAAGAAGGTTTGTATTTTCCGGAGACGCCGGATAAGTGCTTGTACATTTTAATAGGACCAAATCCTTACAGCCATTTTGCCTTAGAATAGTAACTGATTCATCTATATCGGCGAGCCTGCTGACGCCTGTTGACATAATAATCGGTTTACCCGTGGCTGCTATTTTTTTTAATAATGGCCAATCTGTATTTTCGAAAGAAGCAATTTTATAAAGCGGCATATTTAAAGATTCAAGAAAGTCAACTGCAGTTTCATCAAATGGCGAACTAAAGGCAAGAATTCCTTTTTTTTTCGCACGTTCAAATATCGCCTTGTGCCACTCCCATGGAGTATAGGCTTCCTGATATAGATCATACAGTTCTCTCCCATTCCATAAAGAATTTTGATCGTTAATTTGGTAAGCGCCTTTTAGCGTCATGGTATCTGCAGTGTAAGTCTGTAATTTTATTGCATGTGCTCCTGCATCGGCAGCTGCATCTACAATCGCCAAAGCTCTTTCTATTGATTGGTTGTGATTGCCGGACATTTCGGCAATTATAAAAGGTTTATAAATTGATCCAATCGAAATTCCTTCCAGATTAATAGTCATGGTACATAGTGTATTTGAATGAATCGGGATATTCGGAGCTCATTGTTTTTACAAATGCTAATTTTTCAAAAGAATGTTGAGAAGGCTCATTTGAATTTTTTACATAGCCTACAATATGAATTGGTTTTTGAAAATCCTGGATAAATTTTCCAATGCCCTTTGAAAGGATCGATGTGCCCAATCCTTTATTTCTAACCTTCTCATCAGCCAGGTATCCAAGCAAGGCTTCGTTATCACTTACCCGGAAACGAATTTGTGCTATCGGCTTGTGATCTAATTCCATTATATAAAAAAAAACGCTTGAGTCATTTAGATTTTGATGAAACCAGTCGGTATGTTCTTTAAGGCTTATCGGGTTTTGATTATACGATTGTTCCCTTACCGTCTTATCATTGGCCCAGTTAAAGCAAATTTGTAAATCTTCTTCTTTTACTCGTCTCACCTTTATTTTTTTCGCATAAAAATACTGTCTAAAAAGCTTCACGAATCTTTCACCGGATATTCCATCAAAATACCTGGACTGTTTTTCTAAAGAAAGCGTGATTTTAATTTCATCAACATTGCCTATATCTTTTAACAAAAAAGCAAAACCTTCTTCGATCATATATTTAATAAGGTCTTTTTGATTGTCAGCGACCTGTTCTAAAAAAACAACTCCCCCTACACACATATACTCGTATACTAGTGTACTTGGCGAGCATAAAGCGAAACAACATTTTTGCATTATCAGAACAAGCTCTTCAGGTGACAACGATGAATAGATAAAAATATTTTTTTTAACCCTTGTAAACTGCATTAATTCCTTTTCATATTGATAAGCACTACCTGTTACTACATGAAGTTGATCAAAATGATACAGAATGTTACTATTCTGTAAAATTTCTAATGTTTTATTTCGGGGATCTGAGCCACCAAAACAAACAAGACAGTTTTTATTATTGATTTCCCTTCTCCTTTTCTTTGCCGCATCTAAAAAGGGTTTTCGTAAAAGCGAGTATTGCGGTCCTAAGTAGAACAGTGTATCAGGTTGCGCCGGGTAATTGATCGGAGTTAGCCCACCGCAATGATTAATGATTATTTTCGAATAGAAAGTGGTTGCATGAATGTCATCAATAGAAAAAAACTCAAATTTTTGTTTTAAAAGCTCCTGCTGGTAAGTGGCATCAAAGGAATAGCCATCTAGAACTATCAAATCTGCGTTTACAAAAATCTCAGAAGCCAGAATCGCTTCTGACTGAAAATCCATTTCTGGTAATTGAATAATATTATCGTAGACGTAAGAAACCTCTTTTAGAACCTGAGAAATTTTACAACGGGTTGCAAGAATGCAATTATAATCGTTATTGATCATTGAAGCTAATGCTGAGGAACGAATAATATGGCCTAAACCCATTTTTTCATTTCCATCAGCCCTAAAAAAAACTTTTATTGCCTTATCAGCGATCATTATTTCTCTAACAAAAAAATCGCGTCAACATTATTGTTCGACAAATACTTAATAAAATGCTTCTCTTTTATTTTAAGGTCAAAGAAATAATTTTGATATATGCCGGCGAAATCTGCTTTCCACATATAACCCTGATTATTCCTATAATTTAGCTCTTCCACGACATCACTGTAGTATTCCCACCCCATGATATATTTACAACTGCAACGATAGATTTCTTTCATGAACGAATAATGGCTATCAGGTGAAATATGTATTAGAACGCCATTGGTACACACAAGGTCAAAAAATTTATCTTTAAATGGCAGATCAAATCCTGAAGCGGAAATTATATTCAAACCAGCAAAGGCTTTTTTGCTTTCTTCTACAGCGTAATCCTGCAATTCAACTCCATAAAGATTCTTGAAACCCATTCTTTGAAGCCCTCTTAATTGAGCGCCATAATTACATCCGACTTCCAGTATTTTTATATCCCTGGACAGATCTTTCAGGACTTTGTTATTAATTTCCAATTTAGTTATGCCCCAGGTGTCACAATAAATCTTATCCCATTCTTCATCACTGTTCCATTTATTCCGATCAGTGTATTCTTTTCCAAAATTACTATTCCAGAATTTTTCCTGCAGAGTACTATCCATTAACTTTTATTCTTTTCGTTAAAAAAATTCATTATTTCATTTATAACATACTCTTGCTCAGAATTTGTTAAAGTAGGGAACATAGGGAGGCTAAGACAATGCTTATAATAATTTTCAGCCACCGGGAAATCTCTTTTTTCCCATCCCAATTGTTGATAATAAGGCAAAGTATGAACCGGTATATAATGAACCTGCGTAAAAATATTTTTCGATCGAAGATAATTGTACAATTCAAGGCGATCTTCTACTTCTATAATATACAAATGATAAGCATGACCTTCTGCATATCCCGATTGACCAATGATTTGATCAACATTTTTAAATGCTTCAAAATATTTTTTAGCTATTTCTCGTCTTTTTGCAAAACCATCATTTGCTCTTTTTAGCTGGGAAATACCGAGAGCAGCCTGAAAATCTGTGAGACGATAATTATATCCCAGTTCCTGCATTTCGTAAAACCAACCACCATGATTTTCATGTAACAAACACGGATCCTTTGTAATACCATGAGTTCTTAACAGTAATAACCTTTTGTATAAAATCTCATTATTTGTTGTGATCATTCCTCCCTCGCCACAGGCAATATGCTTCACAGGATGAAAAGAGAAGATAGCTAATTCTGCAAATTTTCCACTACCGCAAAATTGTTTTGTACCCTCTGAATCTATAAAATAGCCACCCGGCGCATGGCAAGCATCTTCTAAAATCCAGAGATCATATTTATCTGCCAAAGTTTTACATTCCTCCAAATTAACCGCACGGCCGGCAAAATCGACCGGGATAATACCTCTAAAAAAACCAGGTGGTTTTGATTGAATCAACGCTTCCACTTTATTCAAGTCAATCAGGTAACTATCCTTTTCAATATCAGCAAAAAATACATTCCCACTACAATAACGAATACAATTAGCTGAAGCTGCAAATGTGATCGGCGTAGTTATAATGTTTGATGTTTCATTCACATTTAATGCCAGGGCACTCAGGTGAAGAGCAGCCGTACCATTAGATACGGCAACAGCATATTTTGACCCAATGTATTCAGCAAACGTTTTTTTCAAACTCTTCAATTTTGGGGCCCTGTGTAAGAAAATCCGACTGTAAAGTTGCAACTACAGCATTTATATCATCTTGTGTTATAAACTGTTTACCGTAAGGTATTGGCCTCATACTCCGTTTCGCGTAATTGAAAGGATGAATCAACATGTTGCTTAATTAAATCTCTTATCTGTTGTACTGAAAGCCATTCAGAATTCGTTCCTGAATTATAGGTAAATCCCGGAAAAACTTTTATTGCGTTAAAATTTTCGACAAACTTTTTTAAGTCCCAGTTATGAGTTTGAGGAAGAATGACATAGTACTTGCCCAAATCATAAGTATAAAACGAGTCAGAGCTGGTTATCATTTCTTCATGAATTTTCTCACCAGGTCTTATTCCTACAATTTCTTGTTTGCAGCCAGGTGCAATGGCCGTAGCCACATCAGTAATCTTATAAGAAGGAATTTTTGGCACAAATAATTCTCCTCCCCATGCTGTTTCCAGAGCATGCAAAACCAACTCAACCCCTTCGTCCAGCGAAATATTAAATCGGGTCATTGACGGGTCAGTTATTGGCAGTATTCCTTCATTTCTTTTTTCAAGGAAAAATGGCATTACTGAACCATTTGAACCCATAACATTACCATATCGCACAACAGAAAAAATAATTTTGTTGCTGCCTTTTATATTATTAGCTGCTATAAACAATTTATCAGAAGTCAATTTCGTCGCCCCATATAAGTTTACGGGTGCGCAGGCTTTATCGGTAGACAATGCTACTACTCTTTCTACAGTTGTTTCAAGACATGCATGGATAACATTTTCTGCACCGCCAATATTTGTTTTTACACATTCATCAGGATTATATTCCGCAATGGGTACATGTTTCATTGCAGCGGCATGAACTACGTAATCTATGCTATTGAAGGCCCGTTTCAAACGATCATAGTCCCGAACATCACCAATAAAAAAGCGCATCATCGGATATTTGGAGATAGGGTACTCATGTGCCATTTGAAACTGTTTCTGTTCGTCTCTTGAATAAATGACCAGCCGTTTTATCCCGGGCCATCTTTTTAAGACAGTTTTAGTAAATGCCTTGCCAAAAGAACCGGTGCCTCCCGTTATTAAAATTGATTTATCGTTCAGATCTAAAACCATAAATTAGGCATGATTTTTTTATCAGGTAATAAACAATATAAATGAAATTTAATCAAAATAAACAATGCTAATAATCTATGATCAATTAGAATTCATATATTATTACTTAAAAACATCTATGAACTCACAAATATCTTCATTTAACCATTTTAGAAGAAAAACATTTTTAGTCCTACTCACTTTTTTACTCATCAATTCAATTTGCAAAGCACAGGAAAAAAATACTATTATAAGTTACCCTGCACTCCTTCCAAAAGAAGTGGTTGAGGATATTCAATATCTCCTTCAAGCCTCAACGGGCCAACATTGGGAAACGCAAGCGGATAAGACCTCAAATACCGGGTTGATACTTCTCCAAAAACCTGATGGCAACTATAAAACCGGTGAAAGTTGCCAGATAAATTCTGACGGGTCAACTTATGTAAAATTTGAATCACCAACAACAAATGGTCTTATTTATGGAGTATATAAGTACCTGCGTGATCTTGGATTTAAATTTTATTTACCTGATTCACTATATACCATTATTCCAAAACTAAGATCCGTTTTCAAAGAGACAGCTGCAATGGAAACACCATTCCTGCGAATCAGGGATTTCTTTGGAACGGGTGGTTTCGGCAGTGGTAAAACGGATCCTGACCATAGCGTTCAAAAGGCATGGCAGTTGTGGAGATGGCGAAATGGCTTTGGCGCTGAATTTCAATTAGCGGGTCATACAGGCGAAACATTCAACCTGGCTAACGCTGACGAACTTCAAAAAAATCCATCATGGACCGCTACTCCAATCATGAAAAATGGAAAGGTTGATCCGTCGACAAAACTTAATTATTACAATAACTCAGCAGTAGATTTTTTTACCGACTGGGTAATAAAAAA
>Ga0207106_1053_pt1 | contig 24051 bp, 15 predicted proteins | sample Alteio_BWMinHeat_78_FD_153535 | JGI IMG/M metagenome (GOLD analysis project Ga0207106, IMG submission 153535) | Enriched cells from forest soil in Barre Woods Harvard Forest LTER site, Petersham, Massachusetts, United States -... | ecosystem: Environmental > Terrestrial > Soil > Temperate forest >...
TCGGATCCTTCTACGGTTATGTAGTAGATGGTATTTACCAGAGCTATGCTGATATATTGAACTCTCCTCCTGCTTCGTCTGTAGGAGGATATAGACCAGGAGATCTTAAATTCAAGGATATAAGCGGACCCAATGGAAAACCTGACGGAGTAATTACAGCAGATGACAGGACGATAATCGGTAATCCCTCTCCAAAATTCACTTATGGGGGTTCAATAAATCTTACATATCAGTCGTTTACTTTGAGTATTGATTTTAATGGTGTTTACGGGAATCAAATATTCAGAACCTGGGGATCCCTTGAATCTCCCTTTCAGAGAGTCAACTATCCCGCTTTTAAGATCAACAGCTGGAATGGACCCGGTACTTCCAATTGGGACCCAATCGTCAGTCAGGCAGATCGGTTTAACTTTAATGGCTCAACTTATAATATTGAAGATGGAAGTTATTTCAGGCTGAGGAATATCCAATTGGGATATAATTTTGACAAAAACATGATCTCAAAATGGCGGATTAGCAACTTGCGGGTGTTTGCAAACGTTCAGAATTTGAAGACGTGGAAAAACAATTTAGGGTATACTCCGGAATTTGGCGGTAGTGCGACGGCGTTTGGATTCGATTTTGCCGGGGGGGCTATACCTGTTGTAACTACATTTGGTCTAAACCTAAGTTTTTAAACTTCTCAAATACATTGTTATGAAATTAAATAAAAAATTGTTTTTGGGATTAGTGTTAATGATTCCAATCATTATTTTAGTTGCTGGGTGCAAAAAATATCTTGATAGAAAACCCCTGACAGCAACTCTTGATGATTTGCACCAGGGAACCCTGGAGGCACAGAGTTTTGGATTGTATAGCATTTTAAGAGGCTACGGCGGTTTTTCAACTCTGCCATGGCTGGACTTTAATAGCATAAGAGATGATGACGCTCAGAAAGGAAGCAGTAAGACTGACGGTGCAGAAATAAATGCTGAGTTTGAAACCTTTCAATATACTAAGGATGATTGGGCAACAGACACCTATTGGAATGATCATTATTATATGATCAACCAGGCAAATAAGGAACTTTTCACAGCTGACTCACTAAAAGTAAGTGATGAGGCTTCGCTCCGCAATGTGGGCGAAGCCCGCTTTTTCAGAGCCTATTCCTATTTTGAATTAGTTAAAGCTTACGGAGATGTGCCCTTGATTGATTTTTATTATACCGATGCTTCGAAGGGGATAAGACCAAAATCTCCTGCTGCTAATATTTATGCACTGATTGACTCAGACTTGGTTTTGGCAACTCAATATTTGCCTGTGAACTGGAATGTTGGCGGTAATAATTTGTATCCCGGGCGTTTAACAAGCGGAGCTGCAAAAACATTATGGGCACAGACGTATCTATTCAGGCAAAATTGGTCCAAGGTAGTAGCTCTTTGCAACGACGTCATTTCCTCGAATCAATACTCCCTGAAACCTAATTTTGTTGATATTTGGAAAGATGGGCTCAATGGCGCTGGTAAGAATGGACTGGAGTCCATATTTGAAGAACAATCATGGATCACGCAGGGCGGAGCGACTTATTATGGCACACAATGGGGCACCAGCCAGAACGTGCGGCAGGGAGGAGCTACGGGTGATTGGAACCTCGGGTGGGGTTGGAATACGCCCACTCAGAATTTAGTTAGCAACTGGGATGATTCTGATCCGCGTAAAGCCGCAACAATATTATATTCAGGTCAGTTCGATGGAGGTGCAGCAACTGGCGGATATGGCGCTACTTTGCCGAAATATAATAAAGATTCTATTGGAAAAAGCGGTTTTGTGGATCAGCCTTATTGGAATAAAAAAGTGTACTCAGATCCTCAAATGAGATTATTCACAGGAGAAATCGGGCAATGTTGTGGTGGTGCAGATTGGATTAATCACCGGATATTGCGCTATGCAGATGTATTATTAATGTTGGCAGAGGCATCTAATGAAACAGGAGACGGAGCTACTGCAGAAGCTATGCTTGAACAGGTAAGAGCAAGAGCAAGAGGAGCAAGTACTACTGCATTGCCGCATATAGCTTTTGCGAGCCAGTCACAAATGCGTACAGCCATAAAAAATGAACGCAGATGGGAATTCGCGATGGAAGGCTATCGTTTTTATGACCTGGTTCGTTGGGGAGACGCTATTGGTGTACTTGGGTCACTCGGATATACAAATAGATGCCGGTTTTACCCCATACCCCAGCCCGCTATTAATATCTCCAATGGCGTGTTAGTACAAAACCCGGAGTGGTGATTTTCTATTTGATAATTGCTTAATAAAAAATTTTATGAAATATAAAAACAGAATAATGAAATTCGGTTTGCTGGCTATGGTGATGATTGCATTTGCGGCTTGTCAAAAGACCGATCGTCCTGCGCTGGGTAATTATCCAAAAGATACAAATCCACCGGGTGGTCCATTAAAATTTTACGCAACATTTGAAGCGGAGAAGTCTGGTTTTGTGTTTGACAGCATCAAAGCAAATTTCGGGCAGCCTAATAGCGCGTCTATCGTTGATGGCGGAGTAACTGGTAAGGCTTTCCAGGGTACCAATAATGGGTTCATAGTCTTTCCTTCGGCAAATGATTTTGCCCAGTCCACTAGCTTCACCGTTTCTTTTTGGATCAAAACAACACTGGCACAAAAAGACAATGTAAATGCTGACGGCGTTTTGACACTGGCCAGCGCAAATAATTTCTGGGGTAATATGACTTGGTATGCAGACCATACAACAGGTGGAAATTCCGACTCCATGGATTTAAAAGTTCATTGGGCGAACGGAAGCGGTGATAATTGGGATTTTGCCGGCTATACCGGAAATGCCAGGTGGCCGGGCATGTATGATGGCAACTGGCATGATGTAGTATTTGTCTATGATGCACCCACAAAGACTGCGACCTTATACAAGGATGGAGTTCAATTTGACCAAAAAACAAATGAAACAATTTCATTTGACGGAGCTGCTTCCTCATTGATCGTGGGAGGTTTTGAACAGGCGGCCAACATCCAGGGAAACTATGCCGGCAACACATGGATGTCAGGTTTTCCGGGACTAATTGATAATATCAGGCTTTACAATGTAGCATTGGCGGCTCCGGATGTACAGGCTTTGTATGCTAACAAACAATAACGACTTTTTTTTAAAAATTGATTAGGGGTTGCATAACAAGCAGCCCTTAATTATTTATAATGAACACATTGAATTCATACCGGCATTCGGCCATAATTATTTCAATTATTGTGCTCTGTATTTTTCTATTGACAAAATGCGAAAATAATTCTAAGAAGAAAGAAGAAAAAACAATTAATAATAACTTCAGAAAATTTGCGGGTTCAGAAGTTTGCGCCAATTGCCATAGGGATATTTATGAAAAACATATTCACACCGAACATCATCTTACTTCAGCGATCGCCAACGGAAAAAATATTTTAGGAAGTTTTTCCGATGGTGCTAATGTCTTTAATTTCGATCCGTTTACGAATGTAGCCATGGAAAAGAGAGACAGTAGTTACTACCAGGTTGAATATAATAATGGTTCGGAAATAAAAAAAGGAAGGTTTGATATAGTAATTGGCTCGGGGAGAAAAGGGCAAAGTTATTTGAACTGGTTAAAGAATAGATTGGTTCAGTTGCCCATAACTTATTTTTCGCCTGCCGCCCAATGGTCCAATAGCCCAGGCTACCCTCCGCACAAAGTTGCTTTTTACAGACCAATTACTTCAAGATGCCTGGAATGTCATAGCACGTATTTTGAAAAGATATCTGATTCATCGCAGAAGTTCGAAGAATTCAATCGCAATAAAATGATACTTGCCGTGGATTGCGAAAAATGTCATGGACCTGCTGCACAGCATGTAGATTTCCAAACCAGGAACCCATCAGTTAAAGAAGCAAAATTTATCATCAATCCTGGAAAACTTCCCAGGGAGCGCCTGCTTGACCTTTGCAGTTTATGTCACGGAGGACAATTGACCAAAACAAAACCATCTTTTGAATTCCATGCGGGCGACACACTTTCTAATTATTTTTCTCTCCAGACTGCGGCTTTAAATGCCGACAACATCGATGTGCACGGAAATCAAATGGGCTTGCTTTCTTTAAGTAAATGTTTTATGATAGGTAATGTCACTTGTATTAATTGTCATAACATTCATGAAAAGGAAAATGGGGAAATCCGGATATTTTCCCAGCGGTGTATGAACTGCCATAGTGAAAGTCATGGAAAAATGTGTAAGATGACAGATCAGATCGGTCCTTCTATTGCCAACAACTGTATTGATTGCCATATGCCCAAACAACTTTCACATGCAGTAGCGGTTTATCTGCAGGGCGCTGATGCTCCTACGCCTGCATTAATGCGTACTCACTATATAAAAATTTATCCGGATGAAACTCAAAAAATTTTAACTCTTCTTAAAAAGAAAAAGGTGTATGTTAACCATGCCAAATAGAAAAACAAATCATGTTATATAGAATAAAAAATATTACTTACCTGGGTTTAATTTTTTTTGTCTTTAATTCCTGCCATCGCTCAAATACTTTGTTCAGTAGTTTATCTCCTTCAAAAACGAATATTCATTTTGAAAATACGCTCGAAAAGCAAAAGGCATTCGGCATACTTTATTATTTATATTACTACAATGGGGGTGGTGTAGCTATCGGCGATATAAATAACGACGGGTTGCCTGACATTTATTTCACTGCAAACAGCAAAGGCCATAATAAATTGTATTTAAACAAAGGCAATTTTGAATTTGAAGACATCACGGAAAAAGCAGGCGTAGCAGGTACTTCAGATTGGTGCAGCGGCGTGACTATGGCTGATGTAAATGGAGATGGATTCCTTGATATTTACGTAAGTGCGGTGAACATCGAGGGGAAATTAAAAAGCAGGAACGAATTATTTATTAATAATGGCGACAACACTTTTACAGAGAGGGCAAAAGAATATGGATTGGATTTTTCCGGCTTTACTTCACAGGTTGCATTTTTTGATTACGACCACGATGGCGACCTGGATTGCTATATTTTAAATCAATCTCATCGGCCAAATGATAATATTGTAGACACCTCTCATCGGAGGCAATTTGATCCTAATGCCGGAGACAGGCTGTACCGTAATGATCTGAATACTCCTGCAAAAAAGTTTACTGATGTGTCAGCACAGGCTGGCATTTATCAAAGCAGCCTTGGATATGGACTGGGGATTTCCATCGCCGATCTGAATAATGATGGATGGGATGATATCTATATCGGTAATGATTTTCATGAGAACGATTATTATTACATCAATAATGGCAATGGCACATTTACGGAAAGCGGCGCTAAACATTTCGGACATTATTCACGATTTAGTATGGGTAATGATATAGCAGATTATAACAACGACGGACAGCCCGATGTAGTGACGGTTGATATGCTGCCGCCTGATGAAAAAACATTAAAGACATACGGCAGTGAGGAAAATTATGATATCTATAATTTTAAGGTTTTGCGAAACGGATTTCAGCAACAGGTTTCAAGAAATTGTTTGCAAAAAAACAATGGAAATGGGACAAGTTTCAGCGATGTGGGATTAATGGCCGGCATTTCAGCAACCGACTGGAGCTGGTGTCCATTATTTGCCGACTTTGACAATGATGGAAACAAAGATCTGTTTGTTTCAAGTGGTATTGTAAAGCGTCCAGTTGATCTGGATTATGTTCGTTTTGTATCGGATCTTGTAACGAAAGTAAACCGGAATGCCTCTGATGAATATGATCAGATGACCCTTGATAAAATGCCTGATGGTTCTTCTCATCCTTTCCTGTTTCAAAATTCAGGTGATACTTCATTTAAAGATGTGAGCGATGACTGGGGCACAGGCAGCATGAAAGGTTATTTTAATGGAGCTTCTTACGCAGATTTGGACAATGATGGAAACCTGGACCTTGTAATAAACGCTCTCAATGCTCCTGCCGTTGTTTTAAAAAATAATGCTCCAAAGAAAAATTATATTTCAATTTCTTTCAAAGGAAATGATTCAAATACTTTTGGTATCGGAGCAAAAGCTTATTTGTTTACAGGAAATAAACCTGGTGGCTATCGGATGCAATACGAGGAGTTAATGCTGACGCGGGGTTTTCAATCATCCTCAGATACAAGATTACATTTCGGATTAGATAATTCAGCCACCATTGATAGTTTACTAATTGTTTGGCCCGATCAGAAATACCAGGTATTAAGAAATATCAAAGCAAATCAGCAATTAATCGTTTATCAAAAAAATGCTGCCGGAATATTTGATTACAATTCATTCTTCCCTGCCAAAATGAAAATACTTCAAAATATATCAAGCCAGGTAAATTGTAAATGGAAGCATAAAGAAGATAATTTTAATGATTTTAATGTTGAATATCTTATTCCTCATAAAGAGAGTACAAGAGGTCCTAAAATAGCAGTAGGGGATATAAATAAAGATGGTCTCGATGATTTTTATGCCTGCGGCGCACATGGACAGGCAGGCGTATTAATGTTGCAACAGAAAGACGGCGGTTTTGTTTCGATTGATACAGCAATGTTTAATAAAGATGCGATGTATGAAGATGTAGATGCAGTGTTTTTTGATGCAAATGGAGATGGCTGGCAAGATCTTTTAGTAATTAGCGGTGGCAATGAACCACAGGGAAACTCGCCCATGTTATTAGAGGATAGATTATACATGAACGATGGCACAGGGCATTTTAAAAAAAATACAAACTTCTTGGTTCAGAAACTCTACAATAAATCCTGTGTTGCCGTTGCCGATATCGATCATGACGGAGATATGGACATTTTTATCGGGACACTTGCCAGCACGTTTGCGAATAACTTCGGTATGCCCCAAACCTCTTACCTGTTTTTAAATGATGGTTCAGGCAAATTTCAAACGGCTACTTATCAAACGATCCAGCTTTCAAATATAGGAACGGTGACCTCTGCAAAGTTTGCTGATATTAATAATGATGGCTGGCCCGATCTGGTCGTGACAGGAGAATGGATGCCCTTAAAAATTTATATTAATAATAAAGGAAAATTTACAGAAACTGATGTTCCCGCCTCAACTGGTCTCTGGCAAACTATATATATTGCTGATGTAAATGGAGATGGTTATCCGGATATACTGGCAGGCAATTGGGGACATAATTCAAAATTATGGGCCGGTAAAAATGGTCCATGCAAATTATACGTAAAGGACTTTGATAACAACGGCTCTGTTGAACAGATTTTGTGTTACACAATTGATGGTAAAGAATATCCCTTCCTGGCAAAGGATGAATTAGAGCGTTCCTTACCCGTCCTTAAAAAGGCGTATTTAAAATACAGTGATGTGGCGGGTAAAACAGTACAGTATATTTTTTACGATCTCTTTAAAGATTACAAAGAATTAAAAGCAGAAACACTCAGCTCATCATGTTTCATAAATGACGGGAAAGGAAATTTTAAAAGGATCGATCTGCCCGAAGAGTTACAAATGGCTCCCATAATGAGTTTTGCCACTTATAACGACGAAGCTCAAACATTTTTAGCAGTGGGGAATTTTTATGGAGTGACACCGTATGAAGGACGCTATGATGCATTGTTACCAACTATCTTTTCATTTAATAAGGGAAAACCGGTAATCGATAACAAAATAGATCTGTTAAATGTTAATGGGGAAATGAGGGATGCAAAATGGTTGAATGCTGCAAACGGGAATAAATTATTAATGTTGGCAAGAAATAATGATTCATTGGTTTTTTTGAAACCAATCGTTAAGGGAAAATAATTATTTTAAACTTATTTTATTTTTATGCGCATAAATCTTATACCTGCTTTTTTATTGTTGGGATTATTATCAGTACAATCAAACTGTTCAAAGAGTAAAAACAGTAGTTCCGGCGGCAATAATAATGGAAATAATAATTCTGGTAGTATCAATTTCTCTTCATGGGTGACTACCGGTGATCAGGCCTTGTTATTGCAGAAGCAAGCTGACCTGGCATCAGGGACAGCCAATAATTCATATCCTTTTATTGATGTGGACACCACTCAAACATTTCAAACTATTGATGGATTTGGATATGCGCTGACCGGGGGAAGTGCTTATTTGATAAATAAGCTTGGTTCTTCTGAAAAAAATTCTTTACTGCAAGAATTATTTGGAAGCAATGAAAATTCAATTGGCGTTAGTTATTTGAGAATTAGCATTGGTTCTTCAGATCTGAATGCTTCTGTTTTTAGTTATGATGATATGCCTGCAGGGCAAACGGATGTAAATCTTTCTCAATTCAGCCTTTCACAGGATACCATTGATCTCATACCGGTTTTAAAACAAATTCTAACTATTAATCCTGATATAAAAATCTTAGGATCTCCCTGGAGCCCTCCTGTATGGATGAAAGATAATGGAAGTTCAATAGGTGGAAGTTTGCAAACGCAGTATTATAATACATATGCTCTTTATTTTGTTAAATACATCCAGCAAATGCAGGCAAATGGAATTACGATTCATGCTATCACTCCTCAAAATGAACCACTGTATGGCGGCAACAATCCGAGTATGCTAATGACGGCTCAACAGGAAGCTGATTTTATTAAAAATAGCCTGGGCCCCGCTTTTCAATCTGCCGGAATTAATACTAAAATAATTGTGTATGATCATAATTGTGACAGGCCCGATTATCCCATTGATGTTTTGAATGATGCAGCAGCACGACAATTTGTTGATGGATCCGCATTTCATTTATATGCCGGGGATATCAGCGCCTTATCAAATGTTCATACTGCATATCCCGACAAAAATCTTTATTTCACGGAACAATCGACAGGCGCTAATGGAAGCTTTGATGGAGATTTAAAATGGCATGTAAAAAATGTGATCATAGGAACCCTCAGGAACTGGGGCAAGGTAGCGTTAGAATGGAATTTAGCAAGCGATGGTAGTTATAATCCTCATACACCAGGCGGGTGTACAGAGTGTAAAGGAGCCGTTACTCTTGATGGTACAATCAGCAGGAATGTTTCTTATTATATCCTGGCACATGCCTCAAAATTTGTTCCCCCGGGTTCAGTTCGCATAGCGAGCAATATGGTTGCCAATTTATACAACGTGGCTTTTAAAACTCCTGCGGGAAAAAAAGTGTTGATCATGGAAAATGATAACCCGGCTGCCGCAAGTTTTAATATCAGGTTCAATGGTCAATGGATAACAACCAGTTTAGCTCCCGGAGCGGTAGCTAGTTTTGTCTGGTAAAATAATTTGGTTTGGTTTTTAAAAACTTTTCCCTACTCTGTAACAACCTGTAGCATGAAATTCAAAACCGTCACTGTCACTGTATTTGTTTCTTCCTCCTGGTTATTTATTTTATGCAAATCACAAAACAATAAGCTAATTGTTTCGCCAAAGAAAATTATTTCTGATTCTGCTCTTCTTGACATGGTAGAGAGGCAAACTTTTGAATATTTCTGGGACGGTGCTGAGACAACAAGTGGAATGGGAAGAGAACGAATTCATGTAGATGGTAATTATCCTGAGAACGATCAGAATGTTGTTGCTACAGGTGGAAGTGGTTTTGGAGTAATGGGAATTCTTGCCGCTGTTCATCGTGGTTTTATTACACGTGAACAAGGCTTTAAACGATTGGATACGATCGTAAATTTTTTGGAGAAAGCAGATCGTTTTCATGGAGCATGGCCTCATTGGATCAATGGAGAAACAGGTAAAGAAAAACCTTTTGGAAGAAAGGATGATGGGGGTGATCTCGTTGAGAGTTCATATATGCTACAGGGATTGCTTTGTGTTCGTCAATATTTTAAAAATGGCAACGAGCGGGAAAAAAAATTATCCGAAAAGATCGATAAATTATGGAAAGAAGTAGAATTTGATTGGTATCGCAATGGGAAAAATGTTCTGTACTGGCACTGGAGTCCGGATTATAATTGGCAAATGAATTTTCCTGTAACTGGTTATAACGAATGTCTCATTATGTATGTACTGGCGGCTTCTTCTCCCACACACACAATTCCTGCAGAAGTTTATGATGATGGTTGGGCAAGAAGTGGTGCTATAAAAGGGGGAACAACCAAATATGGGTACACTCTTTCACTGAATCATAATGGTACTAAAGAATATGGCGGTCCCCTCTTCTGGGCACATTATTCCTATCTTGGATTAGATCCACGGGGTTTGAAAGATAAATATGCAGACTATTGGCAGGAAAATAAAAACCAGGCACTCATCAATTACTCATGGTGTGTTGATAATCCGAAAAAGTTTAAAGGATATGGGCCTGATGATTGGGGACTCACAGCCAGCTACTCGGTAAAAGGCTATGCTGCTCATGCTGCCGGACCAGAAAGAGACCTTGGAGTGATATCACCCACTGCTGCTTTGTCATCCATACCTTATACCCCTGAATATTCAATGAATGCAATGCGTCATTGGTTCGCCGACCGGCGAATGAAAGAAAAAGTTTGGGGCATCTATGGATTTTATGATGCATTTAGTGAAACTGATAATTGGTATCCCCAACGATACCTGGCTATTGACCAGGGACCCATTGTTGTAATGATTGAAAATTATCGTAGCGGCTTATTGTGGAATTTATTTATGAGTTGCCCTGAGGTGCAGGATGGATTAAAGAAACTTGGATTTCAAAGTCCACATTTAAAATAAGAGTTTAGAATTTTGTGTTGCAAAGAAAAACTGTATATAATTTTTTAATCGTACTCGTTACTTTCTTGCCTCTTTTTTCCATGTCCCAGGGAGTGGGAAGAGATATTATCAATGTAAATTTTGGGGAAGGCAAGAATAATCCTGGTCAACCTTTACCAGCAAGTAATACAAGTTTTCATTTCTTACCGGATTCCTGTCCTGCTCCGGGCACATATACAGTTACGAACAATCTTTATAGATGTCCTGCAAACAGAATGGGCAGATCCATTGACAATACACCAGGAAGTAATTATGGATATATGATGTTGGTAAATGATACGCCAAGTTCAAAAAGCAGGATATTATATATCGATACATTAAAAGAAACACTGTGCAATGGTACTCAATACGAATTTTCAGCATATCTTCTTAATACTGCCGTACCTGGTTATTGCAGTACAGATAATATTCATCATCCCAGGTTCACTTTTAAAGTTGAAACTACAACAGGCCTGCTAATTCAGTCTTCAAATACAGGTCTCATGCCTTACGATTATAGCTCGGGGGGCAGGGTGCCTAAATTTCATTTTTATAGTGTAGATTTTTATCCGCCTGCCGGCGTAAATGACCTGGTTCTGAAAATAGAAGATGATCCATCAGGCTATACTCCCTGCGGCTATTCTTTTGCTATAGATGATATTCAATTTACTGCATTAGGTCCTGAGGCTAATATTCAATTTAGTGACGCGATTGGAACCGAACTGGTAAGAAGCATCTGCTACCAGAATAATAAAACTATTTCTATGACTGGCAGCGTAAATGCATTCTATTCAAATACTGCATTGCAATGGCAACAAAGTATTGACAGCGGAGTTACATGGACAGATATTCCCGAAGCAAATGCTTCCACTTATTCAACAGCTTTTTCTGTTCCCGATACTTTTTTATTCAGGTTATCAGCCGGTGAAGCTGCAAATGTTTCGAATCCTAATTGCAGGGTGGTTTCGAATGTTTTAAAAATACAGGTACAAGGTCTTCCAAATGATTTTACCGTTACAAGCAATTCTCCTGTTTGCGAAGGAAGCATATTGCAGCTTAATGCTACGGGTGGAGCGTCCTATGAATGGATGGGGCCAAATGGTTTTTACGATAATGTCTATTATTCGCATATTTATACTACCACGTTAGCAGATAGCGGATGGTATTATGTGGATGTCATATCAGCCGGCGGTTGTCGCGCCAGGGATAGCATTTATGTGAGAATAATCGGCACAGATGTAAAAATAAATGTCTCATCAGATACTGCAATTTGCAAAGGGAATTTGGTACAATTAAATGCAAGCACGAGCATAAACACGAACTATTCCTGGTCACCAGCTGATGGTCTTTCAAGTACTTCTGTTGGTGATCCGGTTGCCAAACCTGATGTGACTACAACATATACCGTGAAAGTGACCATTGGCGGCGCTTGTATTGACTCAGCCAGTGTGCAGGTAAAAATTAAAAACCCTATGCCGGTCAAAGCAGGTATTTCCGCGCCCAATTATCTCTGCCGATCTTATGATTCGCTATTATTTAAGGACGTAAGTACTGGGAGTATAGCAAAATGGAATTGGAATTTTGGTAATGGACAATCGGACACGAGTGCTAAACCCTCCATACAATACTATTCAATAAATAACAACGATCTTAAGTACACGGTAAGACTCATTATAGCAGATGCCATGGGTTGCAGCGATACCGCTTACCACCTTATTAAAGTAGCTGATAATTGCTACATCGCTGTCCCAACTGCTTTCACTCCCAATGGTGATGGATTAAATGATTATCTCTATCCCTTAAATGCATATAAGGCTACTAACTTATTATTCCGGGTATATAACCGAAACGGCCAGGTGGTTTTTGAAACAAGGGATTGGACAAAGAAATGGGATGGAAAATTAAACGGTATACCGCAGGCTACCGGTGTGTACGTATGGATGCTTGAATACAATGATGAGAGGGGCAAAAAAATTTCGCTGAAAGGAACTACTGTTTTGATCCGGTAATTAAAGCTTTAATTCAAAACCAGGCAGTATCCAGTATCATATTTTCTTTAAAAAGGTTTTTCTGTATGTCATTGGATTCATTTGGTAGTGATTCAAAAATTGACGGTTAAAATTTGAGATATTATTATACCCGCACTCATAACATACTTCAGTAACTGACATATCATTTTCCACTAACAACTTTGCCGCCTTCTGCAATCGCAATTCCTGCACAAAGCCCGAAAAAGTTTTGCGTGTTCTAAGAGAAAAAAATCGTGAAAAAGCATTTTCATTCATTTGAGCAATTTGAGCGGCCTCTGATAATTTTACATTCTTTTCAAAATTTGTAGTGATCCAGTCAAACACATTGCATAATCGTTTTGATTCTTTTTCATTATAGCCAACATGTGTCGTTTTTGTGATCTGTACTAAGTTTTTTGATTCGGCTAATTCAAGCAAAATATCAATCAGGCAAAGCCAGCGTTTAAGTCCCGATAAAGTGACAATATCATATAATTTGTCACTGATCCGTTCATGTGTCTCTTCGAAAATATCTAATCCATGAAGTGATTGCTCAAAAAGTTTGCGCAAAAGCCTGGCTTCCGGTAGTTCTAAGAAATCGTTACCTAATGATGTTTCTGTAAAATGGATAACAATTGATTTTGCCCTGAGAACGGAATTTTCTTCATAATACTTATCGTCATTCCTGTACGTATGTGGAATGTTGGGACCCAAAAAAGCAAGATTTCCCGGATGAAAATCTGAAATATGATCACCAATAAATCTCTTGCCTGTACTTTCTGTTACCATGACTATTTCATACTCCGGGTGATAATGCCAGGGGGTTGGATAATAATTGTAATCAAAAAATTTCACAACAAAGGAATGATCCTTCTCTCTGGGCAAATGTTCCAATGCCGGTTTCATAAACTCAATGATTGTTTTATGTACTGAAATTATCCAATATCCTGATCATTTTGCTAAAAAAGTATAGGTTTCTTTTGGTAAAATGGTAGTTTACTTTTCAGCTTGCAGTTAGATTTGATAACAATAGAACAAGGGTTTAATCAAGCCCAATACAACCTGAGAATTCAAAAAACTGCTGTAACCAAAATATTTATTTTTAAAAAACTGCTGTATGAAAAAGCGATTGCTTATCCAATTCATCAGGGGCATCTTATTTCTAACCCCCATATGTTTACAAAACTTTGTTTTTGCCGGTGGCTATAACTCCGTAGGTCCGTTACCTGCGGTCGGCACAATTAAAAAATCTTTTTTCCTTTCATGCAACGGAGATTTTTTTTATAAAGAAGAAGGGGCAAAAGAGATTACTGTAAAAGGAACCGTAAAAGACCAGGATGGAAATGCATTGCCTGGCGCCACCATCTCAGAAAAGCGGACCGAAAACATAGTGACGGCAGGTCCCAGCGGTAACTTCACTATTACGGTTAAAGAAGGTGCAACATTAATAATCTCTTTCGTTGAATTTGAAACACAGGAGGTGGCGGTAGCAGCGGGTAAAGAATTAAATATTGTGCTTGTTCGCCAGGATAAGACTTCAACCGAAGTAGTTGTAACAGCATTGGGAATCAGGAAAGAAAAAAATAAAGTCTCGTATGCTACACAGGAAGTAAAAGGTAGCGCTTTAGAAAAAGCTCCGGAGCCTAACGTTGCAGAAAATTTAATAGGAAAGGTTGCTGGTTTGAGCATATTTGCAAAAACAAACCTGTTTGAGAACCCTGAAATTTATTTAAGAGGAAAAGAAACGCTGGTAGTAATAGATGGGGTGCCTACTGACAACAACAGTTTTGATTTCTGGAGTTTGAATCCTAATGATATTGAAAGTATAAATGTTCTAAAGGGAACTGCTGCCGCTGCTTTGTATGGATCGTTGGGCATTAACGGTGCCATCATGATAACTACTAAAAAAGGAAAAGCAGGAGGCAAAGGAGTCGAAGTAAGTTACAATTCTACCACGCAGTTCCAGGTTGGTTTTTTACGTGTTCCTAAAACACAGGACCAATATGGAATGGGTTGGAGCGGATATTATGCGTTTATTAATGGTAAGGGAGGTAACGGTTGGTACGATGATTATGGGTACGTATGGGGACCAAAATTAAATGTAAAAAACAGCAACACTCCGAGTGGTTACAATGAGTACCCTCAATACAATAGTCCTTATGATCCTAACACTCTCTATACTTTCACTCAGAATGGATTTACCGATAAAAGTAATTACAAACCTTTGCCTGCTATAACGAGAGGAAAAGATAACCTGAAGAATTTCCTGAATAATGAATTAATGACCACTCAGAATATTTCGGTGGCCGGTAAAAATGAAAATGCAGACTATCGTATCTCGGTCACACACATGTATCAAAAAGGCCAGGTGCCAAATACAAAACTTAATTCCACAACCGTAAGTGCTTCAGGAAGTGTCAAAGTAAATGATAAGTTTAAACTGGAATCTACTCTTTCTTATAACAAACAATACACTCCCAATTATCCTCAAACCGGTTACGGTGCCAATAATTTTTTCTACAACATTCTTTTGTGGATGGGTCCGGATGTCAACATCCGTGATTTGAGAAATTACTGGCAACCGGCTGGTGGTCGCACAGACGGATCGGTGTTTATCCCGTATGGAGTAAAAAATATTCAGCAATTCAATTACAACTATACCTGGTACAACAACCCATGGTATCTTGCTTATGAAGCGTTGAACGGATACACAAATGATGTAATCACAGGACAAGTAAACGCTACATATGATTTCACAAAAGATTTGTCTTTTTTTGTTCGCAGCGGCATCATTACTAACAATTCCATCTCCACGCTGAAAACACCCAAGAGTTATGTTTATTATGGTAATGGTGACCTGGACGGCAATTACCATGAAGCAAGACAGAATAATTTCCAAATTGTTACAGATGCCTTGCTGACCTACAAGAAAACTTTCTTGACCAATGTTGATCTTACGGCTTCAGCCGGAGTAAGTAACCGGTATAACTCCAATACAAATCTTTCTTCCGGAACCAGCGGTTTATCTGTTCCTGCTGATTATAATTTGGGTAACAGCATAGGAGTTGTAACCACATCTAATCTTTTGGCTCAAAGAAAAGTCAACAGCGTATTCGGTTATATCGATGCAGATTATAAAAAAATGATCTATCTCAGTTTGACAGGTAGAAATGATATAACCACTACTTTGCAAAAACCAAACAATTCATATTTCTATCCTTCCGGTTCATTAGGTATTATTCCAACTTCTATCTTTAAACTTCCCGAAGTCATTTCATTTGCAAAGATCAGGGGCTCCTGGGCTAAGGTATCTACTGATGTTATTAAAGTGGATCCTTTTGATCCAAATAATATTTATAAGAACTGGTATGGAACTTTGCCGGTGTATCAAACAGGTCCCCGTTGGAATGGAACGAATGCGTCATACAATTTGCCGGGAACAATTGTCAATCCAAACATAAAACCGAATAATACGTTTTCACAGGAATATGGAACCGAACTGAGGTTTTTAAAAAACCGGCTGGGCGTTGATTTTACTTATTTCACCTACATTGAAAAGAACTTTGCAATCCTTGCGCCGGTTTCCACAGCTTCCGGATTTAATTATCAACTGGTCAATGGCGATAAAATAAACCGCAAAGGAATTGAATTGGTTTTAACGGGAACTCCGGTTAAAACAAAAGATATCAGGTGGGATATAACGGTTAATTATAGCCAGGCACATGAATGGGTAAAGCAATATTATGGCGGTGATAGCATACGCAATGGTGTGAAAGTAGGAGAAAGAACTGATGTATTCCGTGATTGGGATTGGCAGCGAAGCCCTGACGGACAAATTGTATATGGCTCAAATGGTTTTCCTGCATATATTGACCACGTCGTAAATATAGGTCATACCGATCCTGACTATATTTTCGGTGTTATCAATAATCTTTCTTATAAAAACATAAGCTTAAGTTTTTCATTTGATGGTCGCATTGGCGGCGTTATGTACGACGGATTGGAGCAAAAATTATACGAAGGCGGAATGCACCCTGGCACAGCAAATTCATATAGGGATGATGCTTATCTCGGAAATGCGACGTATGTGGGCAAAGGAGTGGTAGTTGCTTCAGGCAGCGCTACGTACGATATACAGGGTAATGTCATTTCTGACAGCAGAAAATTTGCCACGAATACAACCAAGGTAAATTACATCGATTACATCTTCGCTACTTATGTAAACGGTGTTCCCGGCGCCGACATGTACAAAAGATCATTTGTAAAATTGAGAGAAGTAGTTATTTCTTATAATATAGACAAGGGAATAATAAAAAGAACGCCTTTTTCATCTGCCAGTATCTCTGTAACCGGGAGAAATTTATGGTTATCCACCAAAGTTCCTTTTATGGATCCGGATGGATATTCTTATACTACATTGGCTGAGCCTACGTATAGAAATATCGGTGTCAATATTAACCTGAAGTTCAAATAAAAATCGTTTAAAAATATTATATGAAACAATTGATCATCTATAAATATATTGTTGGTTTTGGATTAATGGTCTCACTATTCAGTTCCTGTAAAAAATATAGTGACTTTCAGACTAATCCGAATCAGCCCTCCAGTTCAGCACCCGGTTTGTTACTTACCGGTATTTGCTACAGCATTTTTTATTATGATAACACGTCAGCTGCTTTTGCATCCAGGCATCTTACGTATTATGAAAGAGGAAATTCAAATCTTGACTATAGCTGGAGAGAAGGAAGTTTTGATAATTATAATGTACTACGGCAGGTAATGGCAATGGACTCACTTGCAGTACAAACCGGTCAGCAACAATACCTCGGTCTGACAAAATTTTTCCGGGCCTTGTTATTTAGTCAATTGACAGAGATGTTTGGTGATATTCCATATTCAAAAGCGATGCAGGGAACATACGGAAATTTTAAACCTGAATATGATGACCAGGAATCTGTTTATAAGGGAATATTGCAGGAATTGGAAGACGCAAATAATTTGCTGGATAATAGTAAAGGCGAAATAAAGGGGGATATTATTTACGGAGGTGTCGCCAGTCAATGGAAAAAATTAGTAAACGCTTTTAAACTAAGGTTATTGATCCACCTGAGCAAAAAAGAAAGTGACGCGAATCTTGATATCAAAACACAGTTTCAAAATATTATCAATGACCCGGTAAAATATCCTTTATTATCGAGTAATGATGATAATGCGCAATTGATATTTAATACAACTGCTCAGGATAATTATTATCCTGACTTTGGATATCTTTCATTAGCTACGGCCGTAAGTATGGAAAAAGGTTTTGTAACGATATTGAAGAACCGTAATGATCCGCGGCTTTTTGCATTAGCTGAACCGATCAGCGGTTTGACTGCAGGCGATTTCAACAATTATGAAGGAGTTGACGCAGGGCTTACATTAGCAGATCAGCAAACTGCTTCATCAAATGCATCCAGGATAAAATCGCGCTATCATGATGACAAGATCAATGAGCCGTGGATATTGCTCGGGTATGCCGAACAGGAATTTTTGATTGCAGAAGCTATTAGCCGTAACTGGATCACGGGAGCAGGAACAGCCCAGGTACATTATGAAAATGGTATCACTGCTTCCATGAAATTTTATGGAATTAATGACGCTGATATTGCGACATATATTGCAGCCCCAAACGTAGCTTTTAACGCAGGCACAGCGCTTGACCAAATTGCCATACAAAAATATATTGCCATGTTCATGAACAGCGGATGGGAACCTTTTATTGAGCAAAGAAGAACCGGCATACCGACATTTGATGTGGGACCCGGTACTTATAATAATATGATGGTTCCTAAAAGATGGTTGTATCCACAAAGTGAATATGATTACAACCCGAAAAACCTCTCAAATGCATTGCAAAAGCAGTATGGCGGTAATGATGACGTAAATAGTGTGATGTGGTTGGTTCAATAAAATGCCTGTTGTAATGATTTGAAATTAAAAATTTGATTGAAAAAAAAATGACCAACATATTTTGTCGTATTGTGATAATAGCAATTGCCATTGCTTTTAATTTAATATCATTTGCTCAAAACCCTAAATCAAAAAATGTTCCCCATAATTCTATTACACCGGTTGGTGTAATTAAGAATCTTTCAGATTCTGCATTGCTTGATGTCGTGCAGAAACAAACCTTTCGTTACTTCTGGAATTTTGCTCATCCTGTCAGTGGCCTTGCAAGAGAAAGAGATAATACCGTAAAAGCAGAATATTACTGGGATTATATCAATGAAGCTAACGATGAACCTAATTTCAGTAAAGGAACGTTTGGGCCGGAAGCTTGTGCCACCGGTGGAACAGGCTTTGGTATTTTATCGACAATCGTTGCGGTTAATCGAGGATGGATAGGAAGAGACACTGCATTGAAACGCCTCGTAAAAATTGTTGATTTCTTAATTAAGGCAGATTGCTTTCATGGCATTTATCCTCATTTCATGAATGGTGTTACAGGTAAGACAATTCCGTTTGGAAGACTGGATGATGGGGCTGATTTAGTAGAGACATCATATTTATTCATGGGATTATTAACTGCTAAAGAATATTTCAATGGCAATACACCATTAGAAAAATATTTCAGAAATCGTGTAGATCAAATGTGGAGCGTGGCTGATTGGAACTGGCATAGCAAGGGAGGCAATAAATTATTGTACTGGCATTGGAGTCCTGCAAACGATTTTGATATGAATTTCCCCATTTATGGCTGGGATGAATGTCTTATTACTTACATCATGTCTGCTTCCTCGCCGTATCATTCCATTTCAAAAGAGTTGTACGAAAATTCATGGGTAAAAAATGCAAGCTGGTTAAATGGTAAATCTTATTATGGCATTAAGCTGCCATTGGGAAATTTTGAAAAAGGCGGCCCTTTGTTTTTTGAGCAATACACATTCATGGGAATTGATCCCAACGGTTTGAAAGATGATCATGAAATTGACTATGCCGAGCAGACCCGGAATCACACACTCATCAACAGGGCTTATTGCATTGAAAATCCAAAAAAATATAAAGGCTATGGGGAAAATTGCTGGGGACTTACTGCGGGTGATAGTTACAAAGGTTATGTCGCGCATTGTCCCGATGTAGATCTTGGTGTAATACAACCTACAGCAGCTCTTTCATCCTTTCCATACACGCCGGAATATTCTATACAGGCACTGAAGCATTTTTATTATGACCTTGGAAATAAGATCTGGAGTGAGTATGGTTTTTCAGATGGCTTTAGTGAAACAAAAAATTGGTATGCGAAAACCCATTTGGCCATTGATGAAGGACCGATTGTAGTTATGATCGAAAATTACAGGAGCGGATTGATCTGGAAATTATTTATGAATATTCCGGAAGTTCAAAATGGTTTAAAAAAATTAGGATTTACCAGTTCGTATTTCAAGTCAAACAAATAATAATTTTTAACTCATAAACCTTAAACATGGCTAACAATATTACCCGCCAGGAGTTTTTACAACACACGGCCATGGCAGGTGCTGCGGTATTACTTTCCTCATTGGAAAGCATCGCAAAAACTACTCCTGATGAAAAATTAAAAGTAGCCTTAATTGGTTGCGGTAGTGTAAGCAATCGTTATCTGCCGCAATTATTATCATCAAAACTGATTGAAGTAGTAAGCCTTTGTGATATTAAATATGACCGGGCACTTGCTCAAAACAAGCAATACAATGTAAACGCCAAAACATATCCAAACATTGATGCCATGCTTGCAGGAGTTCCTTTTGATATGATGGTAACGACAACTGATATGCAGGTGCATGGCGAGTTAAATAAAAAAGCATTAATGGCTGGCAAGCATGTGTGGAGTGAAAAGCCAATGGCGAATACATATGCAGAAGGCAAGGCATTGCTTGATCTGGCTAAGAGTAAGAACGTAAGGTTTTGGGGAGCACCGGCAGTTGTAGATAGTCCGCAGTTTGCATTTATGAGTAAAACAATACAGGAAGGAAAGTTAGGCCGTTTATCAAGTGCCCATGGACAGTATGGACATACAGGTCCTACATGGTCTGCATTTTTTTATGAAAAAGGTGGTGGTAGTATGCCCGATTTGGGAGTATATAATATGGCAACTCTAACGGGATTACTTGGGCCTGCAAAATCCGTAATGGCTATGACAAGTATTGTAAACCCGGAAAGAACTGTGGATGATAAAGGGAAAATAAAAGTGGAGGCTGAGGATAATGCGCATTTATTACTGGAGCATGATAATAATGTTATCAGTCATGTGATGTGCGGATTTAATTTTTTTGATCCTCACGGACATGATGCAAAAGGCCAGTCACTTCATTCCATTCAAATTTATGGAGACAAAGGAAATATGCGACTGATAGGTTATGATTGGGAAACCAGTGGGGTAATGCTCGATACATCATGGACAGAGCCTGCAAAACTTTATGCCACAGAAAGTGAAGGATACGAATGGCAGGAAGGCGCAAGAGTTACGGGCGAAAGCATTATAAAGAAGGTTGAACCAAAAATAAATGTTGAGCATGCATTGCATGTATTGGAAATTATTGAAGGAGCGAGAAAATCATCAGCAACAGGAATGAAGATAAAACTGGAAAGCAAGTTTCCGTGGCCGATGGTTTAATCCCCATCCCCGCCTGAGGCGGGGAGTTATTTAAAAAGTTCTTTTTATTTTGTTACCAGCAATAGTGCACCTATCAACGTCCCTTGCAGTTTACCCAGAGCGAAGCGATGGGCACTCTTGTACTTCATATTTTCATGGCATCAATTTTAAATGAGTCAGCAATTAAGAAATAAAAACATTGTTATCATCGGTGGAACGGCAGGTATTGGTTTGTCTGCGGCAAAAGCATTTATTGGTGAAGGTGCAAAAGTTGTAGTAGTGGGAAGAAATAAAGAGAATGTTGCGCAAGTCAAAGCTGAATTACGGGAAAATGTTGAAGCCATTAGCGCTGATGCGACAAATACAGGAACAGCAATTCTTGCTATAGATATTTGCCTGGAAAAATTTGATGGCTTTGATGGGTTGTATCATGTAGCTGGTGGCAGTGGCAGGAAATGGGGCGACGGGGCTTTGCATGAATTATCATTGAATGGATGGAACAAAACGCTGGAGCTAAATCTTACCTCACTCATGTTGTCAAACCAGGCAGCGGTTAAAAAATTTTTGGAACTAAAGAAACAAGGAACAATATTGAATATGGGATCAGTCTTAGGTTTCTCGCCTTCGCCGAAATATTTTGCTACTCACGCTTATACTGCGGCAAAATCGGCGATCATTGGTTTTAGTAAATCGATAGCATCTTATTATGCAAAAGATAATATTCGTGTGAATGTAATTGCGCCTGCAGTAGCAGAGACGCCAATGGCGCAAAGAGCAGCCAATGACGAAATCATTTTATCATTTATAAAAACAAAACAACCTTTGGATAATGGAAGAATCGGCAAACCGGAGGATATGGATGGACTGGCCATTTATTTTATGAGTGACCAGTCAAGATTTACAACCGGGCAGGTAATTGCAGTAGATGGAGGTTGGAGTATATCTGAAGGACAATATTCATAGTGAAATTTGCGATCGGTATAGACCTGGGCGGGACCCGTATCAAGGGAACTGCGGTGGATGCAAAAGGAAATATGCTGCACAAAATTTATATGCCCACTTATGATGGTAACGGTGCTGTTTGGAAAAACGCCGTAGCAGTTACTGTAAATGAATTACTGCAAAAAATAAATGGTAATAGCGGTGTTATCGGAATTTCTGCTCCCGGGTTGCCTTCTGACGACAATACAGTCATTGCTTATATGCCCGGGCGAATGCAGGGATTAGAAAATTTTTTGTGGAGTGAATTTTTGGAAAGACCAACTTATGTATTGAATGATGCTGTAGCGGCTCTTATGGCTGAAACAAGTTTTGGTGCTGCAAAAAATAAAAAACATGTGGTCATGCTGACATTAGGTACAGGAGTGGGTGGGGCGATATTGATCGATGGGAAACCTTACCTGGGAGCTTTTAATAAAGCAGGTCACATTGGACATATGGTAATAAATGATGAAAATGATTGTGATGTAACCGGTATGCCCGGCAGCCTTGAAGAATGTATAGGCAATTGTACGATTGAAAAAAGAAGTGGGGGAACATTTACTTCTACGCATGATCTGCTAATCGCATATAATAATGATGATGCTTTTGCGAAAGAGGTCTGGTTAAAGTCAGTAAGACGATTGGCGATTGGCCTTGCATCGATCACCAATATTCTCTCGCCCGAAACGATTGTTTTAGGTGGCGGTATTTCGGAAGCGGGCAATGTTTTATTCGATCCCTTAAATGCTTACATGGGGCAATTCGAATGGCGAACGGGTGGTAATAAAGTAGAAATAGTGAAAGCCGTTTATGGTGATCTTGCCGGCACCATTGGCGCCGCGAGTTTTGCAATGGGTAAAGCTTATAAATAAAATGAATAATGATGGACGTTATAGATGAATATTTACAAAACTGTGAAAAGATCATTCAGACGATCAGGGGACAAAGAAAGGAAATGGAACAGGCAGCGACTTTATTTGCTAAAACCATTCTTGCCGGAAGAATGGTGCATATGTTTGGCACCGGCCATAGCAGGGTAATAGTAGAAGAAATGTGGCCGCGTTATGGATCGTTTCCGGGTTTTAATCCGATCGTTGAATTATCATTGACATATCATAACAATGTGGTAGGTGCAAATGGCCAGCGACAGGCAATGTACCTGGAAAATGTCCCGGGTTTTGCTGAAAGAATTTTAAGAAACTTTAGTTTGAGCGAAAAAGATACAGCATTCATTATTTCATCCAGCGGATGTAACATTGTTCCAATTGAAATGGCCGAACTTTTTCAACAAAAGAAAATAAAAGTAATTGCATTGATCACAAAGGAGCATTCGGCAAAGAGTACCAGTAAAAGAAGCGATGGAAAAAAGCTTTCGGATTTTGCAGACATTGTTTTGGACAGCGGCGCGCCGGTCGGCGATTCAATGATCTATATCGATGGATTGGAAACACCCGTATCTCCCGGTTCTTCAGTTGGAGGAATTATTATAGTGAATAGTATAAAAGCCGAAGTTGCCAGATTGCTTACAGAAGCAGGCCAACCACCTAAGGTGCTGACTGCGCCATCAATCATGGATGCAGAAAAAGTGGAAAAACTTTTCGAAGCGGCTTATGATGAACATGCACACAGATTGTCTGAACTATATAAAAATGTTGGAAAATAATTCGAATGATTGTTCTCATATATAATACCTACAACTATTTTACAATTTTTTTGTGGCCACCATGGTTCATTG
>Ga0207106_1054_pt1 | contig 23821 bp, 21 predicted proteins | sample Alteio_BWMinHeat_78_FD_153535 | JGI IMG/M metagenome (GOLD analysis project Ga0207106, IMG submission 153535) | Enriched cells from forest soil in Barre Woods Harvard Forest LTER site, Petersham, Massachusetts, United States -... | ecosystem: Environmental > Terrestrial > Soil > Temperate forest >...
GAAAGAATCGCATTCGCTGGCTGAAAGCTTACGTCACGGAAGCTGGGATGGCGCGGGCCCGGGAGCTAGGCTGGCCGAACACCTATACCTTTACCAAGAGCCTGGCGGAATCGCTGATTGCGACACGCGGCGCTGGATTACCGGTGGCGGTGGTGCGTCCCGCGATTGTGGAGACTTCGATTGCGAAGCCGTTCCTAGGGTGGAATGAAGGTATCAATACGTCGGCGTCGCTTTCGTATTTGCTGGGGACGTATTTCCGGCAGCTTCCGACCAATGAGCGCAAACGGCTAGACATTGTCCCTGTGGATTCGGTGTGCCAGGGGATGACGTTGATTGCCGCGGCGGTGATGGAACGCCGCCACGATGCGATGTACCAACTGGCGACGTCGGTGGCGAACCCCTGCGATATGCGCCGTTCGATTGAACTCACGGGTCTGGCGCACCGCAAACATTACCGCGCGCAAGAGGGCATGGAGCGTTGGTTACGGCTGTATTTTGACACCATTCCGGTTTCGAAGCAGCGCTATCAGAGGTTTTCCGCGCCCGCGCAGCGGACCATGGTTAGGACGATTCAAAAGATCATGTCGCCCCTGCCTCTGAAGAAGACTCCACTGGCGCGAACTGAACGCAGTCTGGAGCGGCTGGAGAAACTGATTGTGTTGTTTGAGCCTTTCATTCTGAATAACGAGCATGATTTTGTGGCGGAAAACGTAGAAAAACTGAACCGCCTCCTTCCGGAAGAGGAACGAGCGGATTTTGGTTACGACTCGCGGTCGCTGGACTGGTGGGAGTACTGGATCAACATCCATATTCCTGCGCTGCGGCGCTGGACGTATCCACTAATTGAAGGAAGGCCACTGGAAGCACGGCCCAGCCGTAACTTTCGTCTCGGGCCGGAAGCAAGCAGTCCAGAACCTGGCAGTACTGAATCAGGTGGTGATCCTCAAACTTTATCAACGGGAACGGGGCCAACGTGGCAATATTCCTAACCGGTTCGACCGGTTACATCGGCGGCTACATCGCGGCAGGATTGCTGGAAGGCCATCGCGAGCCGCTGAATCTGCTAGTGCGTGCAAAAAATCAGGCCGAGGCGGAAGCCCGCTTGTGGCAGTCGCTTCAACTGCATTTCGATTTCCCAAAGTTTTCAGGGTATCTGCATTCGCGGATCAATATCTTTCGCGGGGATCTGACAAACAAGTGCTTTGGTCTCAGCGACTCGGACTACCAAAAGCTGGTAGATACCACCGAGTCAGTGATTCACTGCGCGGCATCACTGAACCGCAAATCCGAAAAGAGTTGTTTGAATACGAATTTGCGCGGCACGCTCGAAGTCGTGCAACTCGGACAGCGTGCACACACGCACCACGGCCTGCGACGCATCAGTCACGTAAGCACAGTGGCGGTAGCGGGAAAGCGGCAGGACGAAGTCGTAGAGGAAGACACTTCCGTCGATTGGCAGCGCTCGGATTACGACCCTTACGCCCGCACCAAGAAGTTTTGCGAGCACATGATCCGCGAGTTGTTGCCGGAAGTGCCACGAACCATATTCCGCCCAAGCATTGTGCTGGGCGACAGCCGTGTGCCGGAGACCACGCAGTTCGACATGGTGCGGGCGTTTGTATTTCTCGCGGGGTTGCCGGTATTGCCGTTACGTCCTACCGATCGCGTGGACATTGTGAACGTGGATTTTGTGGCAGACGCAATTGTCACCTTGCACCAGAAGGCGAATCCGCAGCATGAGATTTATCATCTATCCTCGGGAACAATGTCGCAAACGTTTCGCGAACTTACAGATGCATTGTCTGCCGCGCGCAAGAAGAGTAAGCCACTCTATATGCCGGGGCTGACGGGAGCGTTTTCCTCCGCCGTCAAGCGGCTTGCGTCCGGTAAGGGCAAGATTGGTCATGGAGCGGCGCTGATGAATGTGTTTTTGCCATACCTTAAATGGAACACAGTGTTCGACAGTACTCGCGTGGTGACGGAGCTGGGCCGGAAGCCGGTGCCGTTTTCACAGTACAGCCTGCCGCTGCTGAAATTCAGTTTGGAGAACCATTTCCAATATCAGTACCGGCCCTGGCCCGTGGCCGCCGGAGGTTCTGCCGCATGACCGACTTAATGCTGGAAGCGTGGGTGAGCAGCACCATTGAGATGACGCGGCTGCGTTGGATGCTGGGCGGCGGCAACTCCTGGCGCAAGGGCGAAAGACTGAAGCTGCTGTTCGCTGGTTACAACGGCACTCGCAACACGGGGTCCGACGTGCGTGTTGAGGAAATGCTGCGCCAGGTCCGTCATGTGCTGCGAGCTGACCGATGCGAGTTGAGCGTGATGACGCAGCAGTTTGAGTTTACACATGGATACTTTGAGGGAACGCGGCAAGTGCTTCTGCCGCAGATCTTCCCTCCGTTTCTACAGCGGGAAGTTCCACGGCACCACGGCGTGGTCGCCTGCGAAGGGTCGATGTTCAAGAGCAAGTTTGCCAACGCGCTGACCACCATGATGATCGGCTCGCTGGGTATGGCATCGGCGCAGAACAAGCTTTCTGTAGGCTACGGCGCGGAGGCGGGCCACATGGATACGATGGTGGCGAAAATGTGCGGGCGCTTCTGCCGCGACTCTCTCGTCATTACTCGCAATGAAGAATCGCGGACGCTGCTTCGCGAGCTGGGTGTGCCCACCGAGCTTGGCACCGATACGGCTTGGACGTTTGAGCCGCTGCCTCCTAAGTATGGCAACCAAGCGCTTCAAAAAGCTGGGTGGGACGGCACCACGCCGGTGCTGGTGGTGTGTCCGATCAATCCCTTCTGGTGGCCGGTGAAGGCTTCTCTGGGAAAGTACGTAGCACGGAGTGTGGCGGGCGCATACAAAGAGAGTCACTACCGGTCGGTGTATTTTCACACCTCAGGAGCGAAGGTGGACGCGGCTTACACGCACTATCTGTCTTCGATTGGACGCGCGGTCGACGCGTTTCGGAAAGACAACAAAATATTCGTGGTTCTGGTTGCCACGGAGCGACTAGACTCCGATGCCTGCCACCGCATCTCGGATCAACTGGGCGGCGTGCCCGTCTTAACCTCGAACGACTACGACATGTATCAGCTTGTCAGCATTCTACGAGCCTGTCACATGATGGTATCTTCGCGGTTCCACGGCATCGTGACATGTATGCCGGGCCTGGTACCCTCGGCGGGCATCACCATGGATGAACGTATTCGCAACCTGATGAACGAGCGCGGGCACCAGGATCTACTGCTCACGGTGGATGATCCCGATCTTGAGCCGAAGCTGCTGGTGATCCTCAACAAGCTAAAGCAAGATGGCGAGAAGATCGCCGCTGGCATTGGGCGCACGGTGGTGAAGAATCTAAAAACGATGGCGCGCATGGGTGTGTATTTTGAGGAAGAGGTGCAGCGCCGCTATCCGGAGTTTCCGGTGCGCAGTGGAAGCTACACTTGGGAAGAGTACCTGCCTCCACTGAGTCCGACGTTGCGGCAGCTGGTTGAGGCTTACGGATGAGCGCAGCTAGCAACGGCGCGTCAGCTTCATCGTCTGTCCCATCCGGCAATTGCCTGGAAAACATTTTTGCGCGGCTCGAAGCATGTGCGACGCCTTCAGTTTTGCAGGAGTGCCGCGAAAGCGGCTCGATCAGCGTTACTGGCGGGGAAGTGTTGGCACTAGTGAGCGCGGCACGGGAAAGCCTGCGAAAAGCCGGGGTCAGGCGAGGAGATCGCTGCGCCCTTCTTGCGGAAAATGGAATCCGTTGGGTTGCTGCGAACTTGGCCATCCTGGCGGAGGGTTTGATCTGCGTTCCACTCTATGCCCGGCAGTCGCCTACTGAGCTTGCAGCTATGATGCGCGACTGCGAGCCAGCGTTGTTGTTGTGCGGTACGGAAGTTTTGAGCGACACAATCCGGCAGACCTTCACAACTGCGCCGCGAATCATGCTGTTCGACGATGTGTTCGTGACCTCTTCACTGGAGCCGAAGCCGAGTGAGCCGCCGGCCGCGTTGGCGCTGTCGGATCCGTTGACGATCATCTATACGTCGGGCACTTCCGGCGTGGCGAAGGGCGTTGTGCTAACAGTGGGAAATGTAACCCACATGCTGGGTTGTACTTCCTCGAGATTGGACTTGTTGATGGGGGGCAGCGCGCAGCAAGACCGCGTGTTCCATTATTTGCCGTTCTGTTTTGCGGGATCGTGGATACTACTGCTCACCAGCCTGCTACGTGGTAGCCTGCTGACACTGAATACTGACCTGAACCGCCTTGCCTCGGATATCCGCACGAGCGCGCCCGACTACGCATTGAATGTTCCAGCGCTGCTGGAGCGCATGCGCCGCGCGGTGGATGACCAGATGCAGCGCAAAGGCGGTCTGATTGTGAAAATCTACGCTAGCGCGAAACAGGCGGTTCTACGGCGTCAATCTGATGACCTTTTGAACGGTGAAGCGGAAAGTTCGACGGCGCGGGAAGGTTTCTGGTTGTGGCTCGCGAACTGGCTGGTGTTTCCCGCACTCAGAAAGAAGATGCTGGGATCGAATGTGCGAGCCTTGATTTGTGGTTCAGCGCCGCTTAACCCCGAAACGCAGATGTATTTTCAAATGCTCGGAATACCCGTGTTGCAGGTTTATGGACTGACGGAAACCACAGCGATTTGCACCCTCGATGATCCGCACAGCGTGGAGACTGGCCGCGTCGGACCTGTGGTTCCAGGTGTGGAAATGCAGCTGGGGGAGAACCAGGAGATTCTAGTGAGGGGGCCGAATGTTTTCCAGGGATATTGGAATCGCCCCCAGGAAACGGCTGCCGTTCTACGCGACGGATGGTTTCATACGGGCGATCAAGGGGAAGTGAATGCTTTAGGGAACTGGAAGGTCGCGGGCCGATTGAAGAATTTGGTGATCTTGAGCTCGGGGCACAACATTGCCCCGGAACCGATTGAGGATAAGATCCTGCAGCGGCTCCCCGGCGCGCAACAAGTGGTGCTAGCTGGAAATGGACGAGGATATCTTTCGGCGGTGGTCACCGGCAAGGTGATGCCGAGCGAAGTGCAAGCCGCTCTGGATGCGGTAAACCCCGAACTTCCGCACTATAAACAGGTACGGACGTTTCACATATCGCCCGATGCATTTTCAATCGAAAACGGCTTGCTGACCGCGAATGGAAAGCTGAAGCGGGACGCGATTGCCGCACGTTTGAAGAACGAGATCGAAGACATGTATGAGGCTCGTGCCGGGGTGGCCAGCTAGCATGAAAGTATTTCGTGGACAGGCGCTCTCGTGGGAGTGGAAGGACGGTGTCATCGAGCTGGCGCTGCACAGGGAGCCGTGCAATGAAATCGGTTCGCTGGCATTAGGGGAATTGGAACGGCTTGCGGCTACGCTGGATGATCTCAATGATGAGTCGCATGCTTTGATTATTTACAGCAAGCTGCCCTCAGGTTTTTGTGCGGGCGCCGATTTGCGGGAGCTGTTTGAACGTTCGCAGCAGATGCGGAAAGAGGATGCGGCTAGAGGCGTGCGGGAGTTCCTGGAACGCATTCATGCCGTATTCAATAAGCTGGATGCTTCGCCGTTGACCACGATTGCCGCGGTGCATGGCGTCGCATTCGGAGGCGGTTTCGAATTGGCTTTGGTTTGCGATTTGATCATCGCGGACAAAGTGGCGCGCTTTTGCTTCCCCGAATTACGCCTGGGCTTGATACCAGGGTTCGGTGGTATTCCGCGACTGAAGCGGGATTTAGGCAATGCTGTGGTGCGTGATCTCCTGTTAACCGGGCGTAGTTTTAACGCCACGAAGGCGCAACAGATTGGACTCGTGAGCCAGTTGGTGGGCGAAGGAGAGGCGCTGCAGGCTGCGCGCGCTACAGCGGCACAAATCGGTAAGTTCGACCGCCGAACCTCGGTTGCGGCCAAGCAGTTTATTAAGCCTGTGCCGCTCGAAGAGTTGCGCCAGGAAATTGACTTTTTTTGCGATTTGTTCACGCAGCCCGCTGTCGAGGCTGGTCTGCGAAAATTTGTGGAGAGCACGGACGCACTGCCGTATTTGCCGTAAGTGCTTGGGAGTGAACATGCCAGCATTTGATCAAACACTCGATGAGGTCCTTGATCTCGCGGCGACGCGATTCCAAGTGCCGCGTGAGAAACTCAGTCCCGACGATGATTTTTTCCAGAAGCTCGGCATCAACAGCCTGCAGGCGCTGGATTTGCTGACTCGCCTGGAGAACCACTTCCGAGTCGAGTTGCCGGATTATGAGATGCAGGGAGTGTCGGACTTTCGTACGCTAGCCAGCCGGATTCAGGCCAGACTGTGAAGTGGGCGGATTCGATCGGCACGTGTTCAACTGGTAATGGGACCACGCCTCACTTTTCTCCGTGGCTCTGTGCCTCTGTGGTGAAATAGATATTGGATGCTTGATTTAAAGAAATATCAGTGCCTCGGCGAAGCTCTGCGCGACGCACTGGACCGCTGGCCCAATGAAGTTTGCCTGATTGAGTCTGACCGCGATCGCGAGCGTACGCGGCTCACCTACTCCGACTTCAAAGAGACGGCGTTGCCCTTGGCGCGCGCCTTGCAGGACGCGGGCTTTCGAGCCGGCGACCGCGCGGCCATCATCATGACCAATCAGTCGAAGTGGCTGATTTCCGCCTACGCGGTCATGCTTTGTGGCGGTGTTCTGGTCCCCCTCGATTACAAACTTACTGCTACCGAGCATTTGGCTTTGCTGGCGCATTCGCAAGCCAAGGTGTTGTTTACGGAGTTCCATCTATGGCGCGCCATAACTCAGGCACCAGGATTTGACAGCCTGGCGGCAGAGACCATTCTGGTGACGGAAGCCCCAGGGAGCGCGGGCCTGGTGAAGGCGTTCCGATGGGAGGACTACCGGCGCAAGGGATCGCCGGAATTCATACCGCGCAAGCGGGACGACTGGGCGTCCATAGTTTATTCGTCTGGCACGGGCGGACAGCCGAAAGGCTGCGTTCTAACCAACGAAAACTATTTGGAACAATGCACGGCACTGACCGCGTTGTATCCGTTTTGGCCGGGCGTGCGCTATTTAAGTATTTTGCCCACCAATCACGCCGTAGATTTCATGGTTGGTTTTATCGGACCGTTCGTCTGTGGCGCCACGGTGGTACACCTTCGCACGCTGCGCCCTGAGTTCGTGCGCGACGCCTTCGTCCGCTACCGCATTACGTATCTGAGCCTGGTTCCAATGGTTCTTAAGAATCTGGAACGTGGGCTGCGCTCAAAATTTGATGAACTCTCGCGTCCCAGACGCTGGATGCTCGACCGTCTGATCGCTTTGAACCGCGTGTTGACTCGTGGGAAACCGCGTGTCGGCATGAGCCGGCTTCTGTTGTCACAGATTCATGGCGCATTTGGAGGCAGCCTCCGCGCCATGTTCGTGGGGGGCGCTTTTATGGAGCCTTCGACTTTGCAATTCTTCTACGATTTGGGCGTTCCGGTTTCAAACGGCTACGGCCTAACCGAGGCCAGTACGGTGCTCACGCTGAATGACTGCAAGCCGTTTCGCAGCGATACGGTGGGCAAGCCTCTTCCGGGAGTGGAACTCCGCATCCTGAATCCCAATGACGACAATATTGGAGAGGTCGCGGCACGAAGTAAGACGGTGATGTCGCACTACCTGAACAATCCTGAGCTGACCGCGGAAACGATCGTGGACGGATGGCTGCTGACAGGGGATCTGGGCCGCTTCGACGAAGCCGGACACCTGCAACTGTTCGGCCGTAAGCGAAACATGATTGTCACCGAGGGCGGCAAGAATATTTATCCGGAAGATATCGAGACCGCTTTCGACGGCCTGCCGGTGAAAGAATACAGCGTTTTTTCGGCAAACTATATTTGGCCCAAGAACAAGCTGGGCAATGAATCCCTGGTGATGGTGGTTCGTCTGGAACAAGGGCAGGAATTTACCAGCGAGCTAAGGGAAGACCTTGCGGCACGTAACCGCCGCCTGCCCGACTTTAAGCGCATTAGCGGCTACTTCGTCGTGGGTAAGGATTTTCCGCGTACCGCTTCCATGAAGATTAAGCGCAATCAACTGGCGGAGGAGATTGGCAAGACGATGGACCAGACCGCCGTGGTGGAGCTGTGAACGGAAAGTTTCTCGCCGTGGTCAATCCAGCGGCTGGGGGCGGGCGTTGCGGCCGGATGGTTGGCGAGGCTTTGGAGCGGCTCCGCACGGCTGGTATTGCCATTGACGTCGCCGAAACCAGCGCCGAAGGCCACGCGGTGAAAATCACGCGGGAGGCGTTTGGGCGCGGGTATCGCAAGTTTATTTCTGTGGGCGGCGATGGCACTGCCTGCGAAATAGTGAATGGCCTTTTTCCGGAGTCGGAAGGCGGCGATCCACCACTGCTGGCGTTTCTTCCGCTTGGTACTGGCAATTCATTCCTCCGAGATTTTACCGCGAATGGTTCCGTACATGCCGCCGAGGCTTTAGTTGCAGGGCGATCGCGTCCTTGTGATGTGTTCCGCCTGCGGCACAAAGATGGGGTCTATTATTTTCTAAATCTGTTGAGCGTGGGATTTGCGGCTGATGTAGCTATGATGCGTCACCGGCGCTTTCGGCGCTACGGTGAACTTGGTTATCTCTTTGCGCTCTTTGTTACACTGGCGCGTCTCGACCGCCGGGCATTTCCAGTAAGCCTGGACGGTGCAGATGTGGATCGCCGCGGCAGTCTTTTTTTGACCTTCAATAACAGTAAGTTTACGGGCGGAAAAATGATGATCGCGCCGAAAGCGGAAACCGATGACGGATTGATTGAGTATGTTCGGTGGGGCCCGATCGGACGAATGGGCCTGATTTGGAATCTGCCGCGGCTTTACAACGGGACGCATATTCACCACCCGCTGGCGGAGCGGGCCGCCGTGCGGCGTGTAGAGTTTTCTCTCGATGCTCCAGTCGATGTGATGATTGATGGCGAAGTCGCCACACTGCATTGCGAGTCCCTCGACGTACTGTCGCATGCCATTCGTGTCGTGATATAAGAATCGAGGATCGAAAGCAAGCTTATGGCACCGAGGAATCCACCAGCACAACCCAACGCTGTTTTGCTCTCCGCGGCGCGTAAGTTTGCGACCCTCGCGCTGGTCGCGGGCCTATTTGTTGGCGTGTGGTATCTCGGCAAGCTGCGCGGGCGCCAAAAAGTGGATCGCTTTGCGCAGTGCCTTACAGACAAGGGAACCGTGATGTACGGACTCTTCTGGTGTCCGCACTGCGAGGATCAAAAGGAATTGTTCGGCGCGTCGTTTCGCAATGTACGCTACGTTGAGTGCGGGACTCTCGACCACCATGAGCAGCCGCAGTGCTTGCAGGAGGGAATTAGAGATTTTCCAACCTGGCGATTTGCCGACGGGGAACGCCACGCTGGTGGACTGTCGCTGCCGGAACTTGCCGCGAAGACGGGATGTTCGCTGCAGTGAGCCGAAGCCGTTACTTTCTGGTAATCATCCTCTGTGCGGCGTTTGGAGCAGCCGTTTCCGGACTGTCCTTGCGACACCATTACCAACAGGACACGTCGTCGTTTTGCAACATCAACGCTACATTCGATTGCGACGTGGTGAACCGTAGCTCATACTCGGAAGTGGCTGGAATCCCAGTGGCGCTGGGTGGATTGCTGGAGTATCTTCTCGTGCTGGGGTTGGCGATGTTCCAGCGGGAGAAACCGGAGACGGCTGCGTTGCTAATGTTTCTCGGATTGGCGGGGTTTGCCTTTTCCTTGTATCTGACTTACGTGGAGGGGGCGGTGCTGCGGACGTGGTGCCTTCTGTGCCTGGGATCTCTGTTGTCGATTACGCTGATTTCTCTGTTCTCCACTTTGCGGGTCCGGCAGGAGCTTCGAGGTGAGGAAGTGTAGCTGTCGTAGGTTGATCCGCGCTAACAAGAACTTGTTTCATAAACAGGTCTCGATGTTGTGAAGAACCTTACCTCGGGGGCTAAAGCCGTATTTTCTAAGGTCCTTGGCGTCACGGCTGAAGCCGTGACCTACCCAAAACCATATATGAAATCACTCTGAAATCATTCCGCATCATGACTGAATTCAATCCATTGTCTTTTGGCGCTGCTGTTGACTACGAACGCTCGCGTGCGGGCGAGACGGGCGAACTGCGCATTCACGAGCAAAGCAGCCGCGTGTTCGACAATACGCGCAGGTTGCGCGTCTGGCTGCCACCTGGATATAGCAATGTGGAGAACGAAGGCCGCCGCTATCCTGTCTTCTATCTGAATGACGGCCAGAATTTGTTCGACCCAGCGACGGCATTTGCAGGCGTCGATTGGCACGTCAGCGAGACGTTGACCCGGCTGATTTGTGAATCGGTTGTTCCACCGATGATTGTGGTGGGCATCGACAACGCCACGGTGGAGCGAATTACGGAGTTCATGCCGTACCGGTCGCTTTTTCCGTTGGTGCCCAAGCCGCACGGCAAGCACTATCCGGATTTTCTGCTTCGCGAGATCATGCCGTTTATTGAGCGAGCCTATCGTGTAGCGCGGGGAGCGAAGAATACGGGCTTGGGCGGTTCTTCCCTGGGCGCGCTCATTTCTCTGCACACGGTGATCTCACGGCCAGGAATCTTCGGGAGGCTATTGCTGGAGAGCCCGTCTCTGTTCGTCTCCAACCGGCAATTGCTCAAGGATAGCCGTGCATGCAAAAGCTGGCCGCAGAGGATTTTTCTGGCGGTGGGCACGCGAGAGTCCGGACAACCGGAACGGGACCAGCGCATTGTGGACGATGTGCGCTCGCTGGCACACAGTTTTCATCTCGCTGGTCTGCGGGAGAGACGTCTTCGCGTGGTGATTCAAGAGGGAGCCAGCCACAATGAAGCGGCGTGGGCGGCGCGATTTCCGGAGGCGGCATCGTTTCTGTTTGGAGAGTAGTTCGTGGGCTACGGTGCAGAACAAGAAGTTCCGGCGGTGCTCGAAGAGGCGGAAGAGTAGGGTGCAAGATTCGCCGGTTTTTGATCCGGACACAGCATCCAAACGTGGCGTCCGCGAAAATACTCCATCAGCTTACGATTCTCGGTCTCCCCCATGTCACGAGCCCAGACGACTGAAGAGGTGTCGATATCCGCGCGGTTGTAGGCCCACTCCTGATTTACATCGTGATCCGAAGCATACTGGACGAAGATGAGGTGTTGGCCGCCGGATTTCTCCAGACCGGTTAGAATCGCAGCCCGTTCCAGATTGCCGCGAGGCCAGGCTTGCTCGATGGGAGTGTGCAAGGCGGCAGCCGCCACGCGCAGGACTATCATGGCCGCCAACACAACGGGAATCATGCGCACCAGCGCAGCTCCCAAGCCATCCGCACGGCGCTGCCACAGTCGTAGATACCGTGCGCCGCGCACCAGGAACAGGTAGAGCAGACTGGCCGCGGGCGCGGCGTAGTGGGCCATGGTCCAGGTTTGTGGAAGCAGGGCGAGCACGAAGACTCCGCTAAGGATGAGGGGAAAGCGCATACGAGGGCTGCGCCAAACCGAATTCCAGGCAAAACACAAAGCCAGGCAGGGAATCGTCAGGGTGGCGGAAAGGTAGAAGAACCAGAGTTCATCCATCTTCAGCAGTAGGCGGTGCAAAAATCCCGGCACCGTCCGCGCCTCGCGGAATTCACGTAGCTCAATGCCTTCATAGAAGCGCTGCATCACGGCATGGTTGTAGGGAACGGTGGGCTTGGGCGAGAGCATTAGGAAATAGGGGGCCTGGGCGTAGGTTTCACGGTTGACTTGGTACGCCATGCGCACAGGACTACCCGTAACACGCCAGTTGTAGTAAGCCGTTGCTGATGCAAAGACTAAGAGCAAGGCGGCAAGAGGGAGCACGACACGGAGCCACTTCTGCCGCTGCGGTGGTACAGATTTGGAAAACATCCAAATCAGCAAGGCCATTGCAATGGGCAAGCTCAACACGAATCCTTCGTAGGGACGGCTATTGGCGAGAATAGCCAACCCCAACGCCATCACTGCCGCGTGCCACACGCGCGGCGCGCGCTGCATCCGAGGCCATGCTCCCAGCACGAGCGCGCCCCCCAGCGCAGGTACCGAGCCGAGGAAATATGTGTTCATCCAATAGCTAAGGATGCCGAGCCGCAAGATGGCAATCATGCCGCCGTAGAGCGCCCATCGCGGCGGAATCCATCCTTGCAGCATCCAGCAGAAGGTGCCGCACATAAATCCTGTGACCAGCCATTCTCCCCACCATGGATGGCCAAATAGCCAGTGTCCGGCGGCTAGCGCCAAACCTTGTGCCGGCGGGTACATCGACATGTAGGTGGGATGGTGAATGATGTGGAAGCTCTCGAAAAACTTCCACATGGGATGAGCGGGATTGGTGAGGCGTCCGGAGAAAAATGTGTCTTCTGCGAGGAGGTAACTGAATTCATCATGCCAGCGCGGCTGGGGAATGCCGAGAACGGGAAGCAGCGCGGCGCGAGTCAGTAGAGGAAATAAAGTGACAACAGCAACGGCCAATCCGCGGCGTTGAGCGAGCGAGTCGAACCAGCGGCCAAAGAGACCCGTCCTAGTGCCAGCGTGGGCCTGCTGTCTGCGCCGCGCAACCATCCAGAATTGCGCGACTCCCGCTAAAAGCAGTAGGGCTTCCAGCGCGGGCAAGATGTAAAGCGATATTCGTCCGAGGCTTTCTTCCATGGCTATGGGATCGAAGCAGCAAGACTACCAGTTTCCGGGCGCAAGAAAGCCCTGCCGTTCCGTGATGCCACGGACGACAGGGCTTGTGAGTGAGCGCGATCAACTACTTCGCGGGTCTATCCAACACACCTTCCGCTACAGCGAGCAGATCCTGATCCACCCTGCGGTTCGAAGCAACGGCTTCGGCCAGCGGAATCGAGGTGATCTTGTTGCCCTTCAGTGAGACCATCTGCCCGAACTTGCCTTCGTGTACCAGATCAATCGCGCCCAAACCGTAGCGAGTTCCCAGGACGCGGTCAAAGGCGCTCGGAGTTCCGCCGCGTTGCACATGCCCGAGGACTGCAGCGCGGGTTTCGTATCCGGTGCGTTTTTCGATTTCGGTAGCCAGGAAATTGCCAATGCCACCGAGACGCGCGTGTCCGAATTCATCGACGCCGCTGGCGGCGAGAACGTTGGCTTCGCCGGTTCCTCCGGCTGCGATCTTGGCCCCTTCCGCGACCACAACGATGCTGTAAAGCCGCCCACGATGGTGCTGCTGGCGGATGGTACTCGTTACCGTATCAATGTCGATGGGTCGTTCCGGGATGAGAATTACGTCAGCGCCGCCGGCAATGCCTGCGTACATCGCGATCCATCCGGCGTCGCGGCCCATAACCTCGACCACAATCACGCGATTGTGAGATTCCGCGGTGGTGTGTAGACGGTCAATAGCCTCGGTCGCAATGCCCACGGCGGTATCGAATCCAAACGTGAAGTCAGTGCCCGCCAGGTCATTGTCGATGGTCTTGGGGCAGCCCACGACTTTTACGCCCGCGTCGTTGAGTTTTTTTGCTACACCCAGCGTGTCATCTCCACCGATGGCGATCAGTGCATCCAACCCGTGTGTCTTGAAAGTCGCTTGAATGCGCGCTAACCCATCGGGCTGTTTGGTTGCGTTCGTGCGCGAGGTGCGCAGAACCGTACCGCCGATGGGGAGAATTTTCTCCACCGCCGCTAAATCCAGCACGACCGTTTTGTTGTCGAGCACGCCTCGCCACCCTTCCAGGAAGCCGACGAACTGGTCGCCGTAGTAGTTGCTGCCCTTGCGCACAACGGCGCGGATGACCGCATTCAGTCCTGGACAGTCACCGCCGCCCGTTAGTATGCCAATTTTCATTCCGATCTCCTTCAATCAATGTTTAATGACGTAGAGTGAATTGCTGGGATTGCGTTGGGTGCTTACCGCCAACCTAGGCTTCGGCTCGGCGGGGCACGACGCTCCCGACGATTCGAGTCTCAGCTAACTAGATTATCATTACGGCGACCAAGAGCTGCGATTGAAGAACGTCTAAATTCCGCATTGGGAGGGTTCGGAGGTCGATGCCTGGGATTGTTCGAGTTCTCATCTGGTTTGTTGTGGCCGCGAGTGGAGCGCTGTCAGTCTCGGTGATAGCCCTGCGTCGTGGCGAATCCATCAATGCCATGTGGCTGGTTGTGGCCGCAGTCTGCAGTTACGCGCTGGGCTATCGCTTCTACAGCAAGTTTCTAGCAGCGAAGGTCCTGATGCTGGATCCAGTGCGCGCCACGCCGGCGGAACGCCTGGAGAACGGGCGCGACTTCGTATGCACCAATAAGTGGGTAGTGTTCGGCCATCACTTCGCCGCCATCGCTGGCCCTGGCCCACTTGTTGGACCTGTGCTGGCGGCACAGTTTGGCTATCTTCCGGGAACGCTGTGGATTTTAGCGGGCGCGGTATTCGGTGGATGCGTGCAGGATTTCGTCATCCTCTTATTCTCCGTCCGCCGCGACGGCAAGTCCCTCACGGAAATGGCGCGCGAGGAAATTGGCAAGGTGGGTGGAGTCGTTGCTTATATTTCAATTCTCGGCATCATCGTGATTCTGCTTGGCGTCGCAGCCCTAATCGTGGTCAATGCGTTGAAGGGAAGCCCGTGGGGCGCGTTCACCATTGCGATGACTATCCCCATTGCATTGCTGATGGGGCTATATCTCCGCCGCATTCGGCCGGGCAAGGTTCTGGAGACATCGATTTTGGGATTTGCGCTGGTGATGCTGGCCATTCTCGGAGGCCAATGGGTTTCGCAGAGTCCGGTGGCGGCGCAATGGTTCACTTTCGGCGCGCCCACGCTGGCCATCGTCATCATCATTTACGGATTTGCTGCTTCCGCCCTTCCAGTGTGGCTGTTGCTCGCACCGCGCGACTATCTGAGCACGTTTGTGAAACTGGGTGTGATCTCGCTGCTCGCCGCTGGGATCATACTGGTGCGCCCGCAACTCCACATGCCGCCGCTCACGCGCTTCATTGATGGCTCCGGGCCGGTGTTTGCTGGCAATATATTTCCGTTCGCATTTATCACCATTGCTTGCGGCGCTATCAGCGGATTTCATTCCTTGATTTCCAGCGGTACCACACCGAAGCTCATCGCGCGCGAAACAGAAACGCGCATGGTTGGGTACGGCGCCATGATGGCTGAATCCATGGTCGCGATCATGGCGATGATTGCCGCATGCACCATGCAGCCCGGAGTTTACTTTGCGATTAACAGTCCTGCGGGCGTTGTCGGCGCGGCGCCTGAGGCTGCTGCGAGCACGATCTCCAACTGGGGATTTCCCGTAGCAGCGTCCGACATGGCGGCGTTGGCGCATTCCGTAGGTGAGCAGACGCTCTACAACCGCACCGGTGGCGCTCCCGCGTTTGCCGTGGGTATGGCGCAAATCTTTGCTCACAGCTTGGGTGGAGACGCTGTGATGGCGATTTGGTACCACTTTGCCATCATGTTTGAAGCGTTGTTTATCCTGACGGTTCTCGATGCGGGAACCCGCGTCGGCCGCTTCATGGTGCAGGATGCTCTCGGGCACTGGTGGAAACCTCTCGGGCGCACCAGTTGGTATCCCAGCATCCTAGCCACGAGTGCGCTGATTGTCGGCGCGTGGGGCTCCTTCCTCTGGCAAGGAGTCAAAGATCCACTTGGAGGAATTAACTCCCTCTGGCCGCTTTTCGGCATCGCGAATCAGTTGTTGGCCACGGTGGCGTTATGCGTGGCAACGACTATCCTGGTCAAAATGGGGCGTACCCGCTACGCTCTGGTGACGTTGGCCCCGCTCTGTGTGCTGGTAAGCGTGACGTTTAGCGCGTCTTACCACAAGATATTCAACCTCAATCCGCGCATTGGTTTCCTCGCACATGCCCGGCAGTTGGCGGCACAAATGGGGAGCTCACCCAAGCCAGGAGAGCTGGCACGTTTTATTTTCAACGATCGCTTGGACGCTCTGGTTGCGGGACTGCTGGTTTGCCTGGTGTCGGTGATTCTTGTGGAATCGGCGTTGGAATGGTGGCGCGTGCTTTCCGGGCGCAAGGAACCGCGTGTGAAGGAAAGCCCGTTTGTGGCGAGCCGTTTCGCCGCGGAGGAAGTATGAAGAATTCATTCCGAGTGTTTTTCCAAACCGTACTGGCCATGCTCCGCGAAATCTTCGACGAATCTGCGTATGCGCGCTTCTTAGCAAAGCGTGGGATGGTTTCCTCCCGCACGGCCTATGCTGAGTTTCTTCACGAAACCGAGCATTCGCGCGCTCGCCGTGCTCGCTGCTGCTAAGAGGGGTACCGGGTACTGCGCAAACAAGAGGGAAAGATCCCATCTCTCTTGGACGGCCGAGGGCGGCCGTCCCCACCCGATCTTGTACGAGGATTGAACTACTTCACTCTTTGTCGTCGGCAACAAACTCGTACCCAACACCCCGCACCGTCAGCAAATGCCGCGGATTGGATGGGTCGGGTTCGACGTAGCGGCGCAGGCGCACGATAAAGTTGTCGATGGCACGCGTGTCGGTGTCCTCGTGCAAGTTCCATACTTTTTCAAGAATGGCTTTGCGGGAAACCGGATGCCCGACGTTGGCGATCAAAAAGCGCAACAGATCGGCTTCCATCAGGGTGAGCTGGAAACTCTTCTCTCCCGCGTGCAATCGCAGATGCTCGAAATCTACCAGCTTGTCGCCAAAACGGAACGTTGCCGGTGCGTCCGCCGCCGCAGGAGTTGCTGATGGTGGGGACGGCTCAGAATTCTGCAGCCATTTCTTGCGGCGGAGCAGGCTCTCAATCCGGGCGATTAGGATATCCAGGTTGAATGGTTTGGGCAGGTAGTCATCCGCTCCTGCTTCAAACCCCTGTAGCACGTCCTCGGGGCGTCCTCTTGCGGTCAGGATTAAGACAGGAACATAGTTCTGCGCCTGACGCAGCTCGCGGACCACGGTGAAGCCATCCTTGCCGGGGAGCATGACATCGAGGACAACCGCGTCGAAAGACCGGCCGCCGGAGAGCACCCGCCGGACCGCTTCCTCGCCGTTATCTGTGACCTGCACGCCGTGGCCCTCTGCCTCCAGATTGAAGCGCAAGCCTTCGGCGATATGAGCCTCATCTTCTACGATCAGGATATGGCTCATGCGCGATGGACCCGTGGGAGTTGCATATGGAATGTGCTGCCTTTACCGTCACCCTCGCTCTCGGCGAAGGCATTGCCTCCGTGCTGCCGGGCCACTGAGCGCACGATAAACAGGCCAAGTCCCGTGCCTTTGATTTGTTTTGCATCCACCGGGCCGCTGCCCGCCGCATGGGCGCGGTAGAAGCGCTTGAAGATGCGCTTGAGTTCGTTGCGGGGTATCCCGATGCCGCGGTCCTGGACCGTCAACAAGATCGTGTCGATGTTGGGAGTGAGCAGATTCACCTCGATATCCGGTTTATCGCCCGAATACTTCACGGCGTTGTCGAAGAGGTTGGTGACGGCGGTGCGAAGTTGCTCGGGATTGCCGCGCACCAGCATTTCTTCGTGCGGAGGTGCGTTGAGCCGTAGTGAGTCTGCCGGAAGATTACAGCGGAAGATAGTTGCGGCTAAAGCCTCGTGCACGATGGCTGCGAAATCGACTTCGCGCCACTTGGCGAGGAGCCTGCCGTGCCGCGCCTCTCCGGCTTGCAGCACTTGCTCGATCGTGCCCAGAAGCCGTTCCGTATCCTGCAACATGACGCCGTAGAATTCGCGCCGCTGCGGTTCGTCCAGTTGCCGGCGTTCCAGCGTTTCCAGATAGAGACGGATGGAGGCCACGGGTGTTTTCAATTCATGAGTGACGGCGTTCAAGAAACTATCTTGCTGCTCACTGCGACGGATTTCCCGCACTAGGAAGATGGTGTTGAGTACCAGACCGGCGATGATCGCTACAAAAAAGATAATGCCCAGTACCAGAGGGACCACGCGCCGCCAATTGAGCACAATCCAGCCCACGTTGAGCCCCACCGCGAGCAGCACGAGGATGACTCCCAACGTAATGAAAAACGGAATTTTGTAGCTGAAGGTGCGCATCGATTGATCGACTATGGGTATCGACTAGATGATAGTAGAGAATTGCGTGCCACAAAGAATAAACCGCGACCCCCTAAAAAGGAGGTCGCGGCCAGATGCCCGTATTCTGCACCGCAGGTTCTAATCGCCCGCCGCAGTCGCAATCAAAGCCTTGGTAGCAGGCGCCTCAACCTCAGCCGCAACCGGCTTGTTCCTGGTAAGTTCTTTTGCCGGAAGTAGCTTCGGCAGCTTGATATCCCAAGCGAGTCCCAGCATCCGTAGGGTTGAGATGCCGTACCAGTTCGGGTCAACCTCGTACCAGGTGATGCCATGGCGCGCCACTTGCGGGGCCGCATGGTGATTGTTGTGCCAGCCTTCACCGAATGTGAGGATGGCGATCCAGAAGTTATTGGTGGAATCATCGCCGGTGAGGAAGCGCTGCGATCCCCACATGTGCGTTGCGGAATTGACCAGCCAGGTGGCGTGCAGTCCCACCACGGTGCGCAGGAAAATTCCCCAGAGGACGAACGGCAATCCGCCGATGGCGAAGAGTACGATGCCCAACACGGCCAGAGGCACCCAGTGCCACTCGCTGATCCAGATATGAAACTTGTCTTTCCGAAGATCGGGTACGTAGGGCAGCAGCTCATCCGTCTTGGCGTGCATGGCCTTGCCGGTAACGATCCATCCCATGTGCGCCCAGAGACCGCCGTCGCGCGGCGAATGCGGATCACCTTCCTTGTCCGTGTTCTGATGATGTTTGCGGTGCGTGGCCACCCATGCGATAGGCCCGCCTTCGAGTGCCAGGGTTCCGCAAGTGGTCAGAAAATACTCCATCCACTTGGTCGTCTTGTAGCCGCGATGCGTCAGCAGGCGGTGATAGCTCATGCCAATTCCGAGGCTTCCGGCCACCCACCAGAGAAGCACGGCCACGGCCAGAGCTTTCCAGCTAAAAAAGAAAAGTGCGGCAATTGCGCCGATGTGGAACATCAGCATGAAGAGGGTGGTGCTCCAGATGATTGGTTCTTTAAAGGTGCGGTCGCCGGTAAGAATGCTCATAATGGCTGGATTCCTCAGTGCTTTCTTGCTCTATCGACAACGTAGCAGGGAACTGAAGAGCACACTGTAATAGTTGTGTAATTCCTCTCCGCGTAACGTGTTACGAGCGTAACCTCGCAGCGCAAAATCAATTTTGTAGACGATGACTTTTGTGCCGAACTTTTGACTCTCTGCGCATTCTCCGATAGCCTTATGAATCCCGCATGAACACGACCTCCCCAACTGTCTCCGTCGAAGGCCTGAAGAAATCCTATGGCGACAATGAGGCCGTCAAAGGCATTGATTTTGAGATTCAACCGGGAGAAGTTTTCGGCCTCCTCGGGCCGAATGGTGCCGGGAAGACTACAACCATCGAAATTCTGGAAGGCCTTCGTGCGCGCTCCGCGGGCCGCGTTAGCGTTCTCGGTTTTGATCCCGACGTGCAGCGCGATCAGATTAAAGATCGCATCGGAGTCTGCCTGCAAGCTACGAATCTTCCAGGAAAAATTCGTGTGCGGGAAGCCATGCAGGTGTTCTCTTCTTTTTATAGCCGCAACGTGGACTCAGCCCAGCTTCTGAAGCGCCTGCAACTCACCGAAAAGCGCGATGCGTTCTACGAAACGCTCTCGGGTGGGCAAAAACAGCGCTTGGCTTTGGCCCTGGCTCTCGTCAACGATCCCCAACTGATTTTTCTCGATGAGCCCACCACCGGCCTCGACCCGCAGGTGCGCGCGGAAATTCACCTGCTGCTCGAAGAGCTCAAGAGCGAGCGCCGCACCATTCTTCTGACCACCCACTACATTGAGGAAGCCGAACGCTTGTGCGACCGCGTCGCCATTGTGGATGAAGGGCGCATAGTCGCCATCGATACCCCGCGCAAGCTGCAAGCGCAGAGCCGCAATGCTTCCAGCATTGTGGTCACATGCGCCACGCCGTTTCCGCAGCAGCGGCCAGTATGGGCTGAGGCTACCCACAGCGCCGTCGATGAAACCGGACGCACTCTCACTGTGCATTCCGCGCGCCCTGCCGCCACGCTCGTCGACCTCGTCAAATGGATTGACCAGCAGGGCATGGAGTTAACTGATATTCACCTCAAGCAGCCCACGCTCGAAGACGTCTTCATTGAGCTGACCGGGAAGAGCCTCCGCGAATGAAAACATACCTCGCTCTCATTTCCCTCGACCTGCGTCTGGCATTGCGGCAAAAGTCCGTAATTTTCTTCAACTACCTGCTGCCGCTCGTGTTTTTCTTCATCTTCGCTATAGCTATGCACGCCGACCGCGGCGCTCAGATCGCGCAGGTCTTTGCCATGGTCACCGTCATCGGCACGCTGGGCAGCGGACTGTTCGGCGCGGGGATGCGCGCGGTGATGGAACGCGAAATGAATATCCTGCGCCGCTACAAGGTCACACCCATTTCGCCGTTGCCCCTACTGGTGGCATCCGTTCTCACGGGCTGGATTTTGTTCATGCCCAACATCCTGCTCTTATTGGGCTTGGCGCACTTCAGGTACGGAATGCCTTGGCCGTCCACCTTATTGTCACTACTTGTATTTATTTCCTTAGGCATCGCGGCGTTCCGCGCCATTGGCCTGATTCTGGCCTCCATCGCCAACTCGATGCAGGAAAGTCAGATCCTCATCCAGTTGACGTATCTCCCCATGTTGTTTTTGAGCGGTGCGACGTTTCCGACGACCGGGTTTCCCATATGGTTGCTGATCATTACCCAGTTCATTCCCACGAAGTATTTGGTCGATGGGGTTCAGGGCATGCTGCTCAGTGGCAAGACCCTTACCGATAACCTTGAGTCTGTAGGAGCGTTGCTCCTTACTGCTGCTGTGGGTATTTTTATTGCGCTCAAGCTCTTCCGCTGGGAAAAGGATGAAAAAATCCGCACGTCTTCCAAGTTTTGGATCATCGCCGCGATGTTGCCGTTCCTCGTCGTAGGTGCAAAGGAGGCGCGTACTAAGACTGGGATCACAGAGGCCAAGATTCTCGCCCGTAAGATCGCACGCGGAGAAACCTACCTGATTCGCAATGCGCGCATCTTTGTCGGCGATGGCAAGGTCATCGAGAACGGGAGTGTTCTGGTTCGCGGCGGCAAGATTGCGGCGATCTATGAAGGCCAGGGCCCCGATCCGAGTTCACTGAAGGCCGATGTCATGGAAGCCGCTGGGAAAACCATTCTCCCCGGTCTCATCGACGTTCACGTGCACCTGGGCGCATTGGGTGGGTTTCCTAGCGACGAGAAAGACTACGATCCGCACAAGGTGCTGCTGCACAATCTGGAAGCGTACCTCTACAGCGGCGTGACCACGGTCCGAAGCACCGGCGATATTTTAGCGGGCGTCGCGCCGATTCGATCCACTATTGCCAGCGGCGAGACCCTGGGGGCGGAAGTCCAGACCTGCGGCCCATTATTTACGGCGGCGGGCGGTCACGGCACGGAGTATTTCAAGCAGCTGCCGGAGGCCGCGCGCGACGCGCTGTTGAAGCAGTTCAACCGCATCCCCAAATCCGCCGAAGAAGCCCGCCAGCAGGTGGATGAGCTCAAAACCGATCAGGTCGATTGCATCAAAGCAATTCTGGAATCGGGTGCCGCATCGCGTGTGTTCAACCGCCTCGACACCGCCCTATTCGCGGCTGTCGCGCAGGAAGCGCACGCGCAAAACTTGCCCCTGGCCGTCCACACCGGCGAAGTGCGCGATGTAGCCGATGCGGTTCAAGTCAAGGCCGATTCCATCGAACACGGGTCTTTCCGGGAAGCAATTCCGGATGCGCTTTTCGAGCAAATGAAAACGCAGGGCACGTTCTACGATCCCACCCTCAGCGTCGTCGAGGGCATCCACGATTTTGGCGCGGGCAAAGACGATTTGCTGAAGCGCTCCCTGGTCCAGCAAGTGGCTTCCGCAGATTTGTTGAAGGGAACAGAAGCAGCGTTGACCTCGAAAGAAATGGAAGCACTGCGCGGCAGCTACGCGAAATTTCCCATGAGCCTGACTATCGCGACCGACAACCTGAAGCGCGCATGGCAGCACGGGGTCACGCTCGTAACCGGAAGCGATGCTGGCAACTATCTCGTCCTCCACGGCCCGACAGTACAGCACGAGATGGCTCTATGGGTGAAAGCGGGCATTCCTCCAACTGTTGCTCTGCAAGCCGCGACCTATAACGCGGCTCGTTTGCTCAAAGCCGACGGCCACATCGGCAGCATCCGAGTTGGCAATGACGCTGATTTATTGGTGGTGGACGGGAATCCGCTCGAGGACATCTCCGTGACCGAGCGTATCTCGTGGGTGGTCTTCAAGGGCGAACGAGTCTACGACCGGGCCGGCCTGTTCAATCAAGAGTAGTGACCTGTGTGGCGCGGGCGCCTCGCCCGCGAAAGGCCGGGAGAAACGACACGACCAAGGGACTTGTTACTAAATCAAACTTTCCCTAGACTTCAATAGTGCGAGTCCTCGGCATTGATTGCGGTTCTGAACACACCGGATATGGCGTCGTCGAACTCGACGCATCCGGCAAGCTGCATTGCATTGCCGTCGGGGCCATCCATGCCACTGCCCGCGCGCCCATTGCCGAGCGCCTCAATAAAATCTTTCACGGACTTCAAGAAGTGATCGAGCGCGAACAGCCGGAAGAAGTTGCGATTGAGGATGTCTTCTTCGCCGTGAACGTAAAGTCGGCGCTCAAGCTGGGCCATGTGCGCGGCGTCGCCATGCTGGCGGCCTCGACCGCTGGCCTCACCGTGGCGGAGTACGCGCCGCTTTCCATCAAGTCCGCTGTCGTCGGATATGGACGCGCCGGCAAGGAGCAGGTGCAGCACATGATCACACGGCTGCTCAATCTCGACGCCCCACCCGACTCTCCGGACGCCGCCGATGCTTTGGCGATTGCGATTTGTCACCTTCATACTGCCGCCTCGATCCGGCGCCAAATGGCTGTTTCTTCACGTTGATGACCCGGGTCGCCATAGCGTTTGATGTTGCTCGATATCTGCTGCTGTCCCTCGTTTTGATGTCCGCCCCCGCGTTTGCCCAGAACGAATCGGTGATCTCGCCGCTACCACCCACCGTCACCTTCACGCTCGATTTCCCCGAGTCCCTTCCTTCGCACTATTCGATTCGCGTGACGCGAGATGGCAAGGCCAGCTACGAGTCCATGGGCAAACTTACTCCCGACGCGGACGGCGATCCCTTCTCTTACAACTTCACCATGTCGGCTGCCAACCTCGCGCGCATTTTCGATCTCGCCACCCTGGCCCAATATTTCGACGACGAGGTGGACTATAAGAAGGGTCGTCAAGCGTACACGGGGAAGAAGACACTCGGGTACAAGGACACGACCCGGCACCACGAAACGGTCTACAACTACTCCACCCATCCTGAGATCCAGCAGCTCACGCGGATCTTTCAAGGCATTGCCCAGACGATGGAGTCTGCCCGGCGCTTGCAGTACTTCCACCACTACCAGCGCCTGGCTATCGAAGACGAACTCAAGCGCATAGAAGAAATGGCCAAGAACAAAGACTTCGAAGAACTCCAGGCAATCGCGCCTGTCTTGCAGGAAATTCTCGATGACAAATCGATTCTCACCGTGACGCGCGTCCGCGCACAGCGACTGCTGGCGAAACCCTGATGAACCATTTCTTATCGCTGTCATCCTGAGTGAAGCGAAGAGCCTGCCCTGAGCCTGCGAAGGGACCCCTGCGCCGTTGATCGTACCGAAATCTCTCCAACTTTCTGGCGATGCAGCGTTAGAGCTATTTCTGAAATGCACTCTACTTCTTCCCCG